>Ga0193954_1000826_pt1 | contig 17134 bp, 19 predicted proteins | sample BB_5_MG_FD_140340 | JGI IMG/M metagenome (GOLD analysis project Ga0193954, IMG submission 140340) | Microbial mat bacterial communities from the Broadkill River, Lewes, Delaware, United States - BB_5_MG | ecosystem: Environmental > Aquatic > Freshwater > River > Microbial mats | place: USA...
ATTTCCTACAAAACCCGCAATACTAAAGATGGCTCTCTCCTTGGAATCACTAAAAAGTACTCGAGAAAACAGAAGAGTAGGCAAAAGTAGCAGAGTAATTATCCCCAAATATAAAAGAGGCACAAGAGCATGGTCCATATCCAAAGAAGCCGTGCTAAAGCCCCAAACTGTGACAAATGGTTGAAAAAAATAGACTGATAAAATCGTCAAACTTTTGGAATTTATCTCTTCATGAAAGAGCCTTTTAGCACTATATCCCAAAAGAATAAAAAAATAGACAAAGATAAGAGAAGAAAATGTGTTAATCATAAAAAAGACTATACCCTAAAAGAGCTAAAATCTTCAAAAGTCCTAAAATTCGCCTATTTTTATGCTATACTATTAAATAAATCTTAAATTAAAAGGATCTTTGCTGATGAGAATATTGATTATTGAAGATGAAGTAACACTAAGTAAAACTCTTTCAGATGGACTTAAAGAGTTTGGTTATCAAAATGATATAGCAGAAAACATTAAGGATGGTAAGTACTATTTAGATATTAGAAATTATGACCTTGTGCTTCTTGATTGGATGCTTCCTGATGGAAACGGTGTAGACTTGATAACTGATATTAAATCCAATGCACCCAAGACAGCAGTGATTATTTTGTCTGCTAGAGATGATAAAGAGAGCGAAATAGAAGCACTTCGTGCAGGTGCGGATGATTATATAAAAAAACCATTTGATTTTGAAATTCTACTCTTGCGTATAGAGGCAAAACTTCGCTTTGGGGGGAGTAATATTATAGAGATAGAAAATCTTATTATCAACCCTGAAGAGGAGAAGATTATCTATGATGGTGAAGAGGTAGAACTCAAAGGAAAACCTTTTGAAGTACTCACACACTTAGCAATGCACCAAGACCAAATTGTATCCAAAGAGCAACTTCTTGATGCTATATGGGAAGAGCCTGAACTCGTAACTCCTAATGTTATTGAAGTGGCTATTAACCAGATTCGACAAAAGATGGATAAACCATTAAATATCACAACTATTGAGACGGTTCGTAGAAGAGGGTATAGATTTTGCTTTCCCAAAAAAGAAGTATAAGAGCTAACTTCTTGATTAAACTTAGTGTCGCTATGGCGGCACTACTTTTTTTCTTCTCTACTATTTTGTATAGCTATATAAATTATAGCGTAGACAAAGAGTTAGAATCTTCTCTTACAAAACAAGCGAAATATATTTTTGCTACCTATCCAGATGTCAAAAAAGGGATAGAAGAGCATCGAGAGTTGATACAAAAAACCCTCCATATTAATGCAGAGATTATCTATCTTCCTGATGCTAACTATAGCACTACACATGTCCACCAGTACAAAAAAGGTAAAGAGTATTTTTTTGAACTCCACTTTCCTTATAATTTTCAACAACAGGCCTATCTTAATATCTCAGCCAATATAACAAAACAAAAACATATCCAACAACAAGTCTACAAATCTATTATATTTGTCAATCTCCTAACTATGGGGCTTATTATCTTGTATGCCTATTTTTTATCAGGAATGCTTATATCAACTCTGCGTATCCTTACAGAAAAGCTCTCTAAACGAAATGAGAGTATGATGGAGCCCCTAGAGACCAAAGAGTTGCCCAAAGAGTTTGAACCCTTGGCACAATCAATCAATGCTCTTATGATGCGTATCCAAAACTTTGTAAAGTATAAAAAAGAGCTTTTTATAGGTGCAGCCCATGAACTCAAAACACCACTTGCTGTAATGAAAACCAAAACACAAGTGACACTTATGAAAAAGAGTTATAATCAAAAAGATTTAAAAGAGGCTCTCAAGCAGAATATCACCTCTATTGATGAGATGAATAAAATAGTAAGCTCTATCTTGGAATTTGGAAGAGCAGAGGGTGCCCAGTTTGAGACTCCTATCTATATTAATGTGATTGCATTCCTTCAAAAAAAAGCAGAAGATTTTAAGATACTAGCTGATGCAAATGGTCAAAAATTTGAGTATGAACTCACTCCAGCACAACTTACACTCTGTATGCAACCACTCCTCCTTACACAAATTATTCAAAACTTTATTCAAAATGCCCTAAAGTTTACCCCCAACAACAAAACAGTATTCCTCAAAAGTTATCTCCTTGAGGGAAACCTTGTCATAGAGGTAATAGATGAGGGCGAGGGTATAGATGAAAACAAAGACCTCTTTGCTCCATTTATACGAAGCCAAACCTCTTCAGGTACAGGATTAGGACTCTTCTTGGCAAAGAGTGCATCAGATGCTATGGGGGCAATGATAAGCATCAAAAACAGAGAAGAGACCCAAGGTACTATAGCAAGAGTGATTCTTCCTAAATATCCATTTTGTAGTATCTAAACCTCTTTTTTTTTGATAGGTTTTTTGACTCCAGCAAAAAAGTAAAGGAAGATTAGAGTATAAGCGTAAGAGAAGCTTTTATGCCAAAAGTTATAATATTACTTTGATTGGTAATTAAGAATGGGAACACACTCTAAACTTTTCTAAATAAAACTAATCCTATCAAAAAGGTTTTATGATGGCTACAGATAAAAATCAATGGGCAATAGGGTTATATTATAACATTCTCTAAGTCAAGAGTTACTCTTGTACCTTGGTTTTTGATGGAGTGGAGGGTAATGTCTATTTTCATCTCATCACAATAGTTTTTGACCAATGCTAGACCTATGCCTTGACCTTGTTGGCTTGTGTCTGTTTGGTAGTATCTCTCAAAGATTGCTACAAGCAAAGACTCATCTATTCCTATACCTCTATCTTCAATACTCAAAATATGTTCGTGAGTTTGTAGAGTAATTACGCTCTCTTTACTGCTATACTTCATAGCATTATTGAGTAGATTATCTATCATCTGTTCAAAACCAATTTTATCAGCATAGAGGATTTGTGCATCTATAGCAATATCAAAGGTATTTCTTCCAAATGCCTGAAGTATATCTACACGCTCTAAGAGAAGCTCTTTGAGAGAAAATTTCTCTTTTTCTATCGTATAAATCTCTTTGTTAATACTATATACTAGTTCATTATAAAGGCGTAAAAGTCTACTCGATGCACTCTTGATTCTATGGAGTCTTTTTTGGGATTTTTCATCTACCAAATTTTTTTGTAATAGTGTAGTATTGGCTTGAATAGTAGCAAGAGGAATATTGAGCTCATGCAAAATTTCTTTACTTAAATGAGCAAATTTTTCGTCCATATTTTTTTTGGGTGCAAGAAGATGCGTTGCCAAGATATAGCCCCAACCCAAGGCAACAATCAAAACTCCTACAGAAGCAATCAAAAAATTACTCTTGGTAAATCCATTATTGATAAGAAACCAATAGATAGCACTTAGGAGTATAAGTATACTTAGTAGATAACTTACTACAGCAGACCAAATCATAGAGTAAAGCGGTAGCCTATTCCACGAATGTTCTCTATAGTATTAGGAAAAAGTTTTTTAAGTTGTGCAATATAGACACGAATAGACCCCTCACTTGCATCTTGACTCGCTGGCCATAAGTGGAGTTTAATCTCTTCGATATTAACAATTTGTCCTTTGGATACAATAAAAAGCAAAAGAAGATCTATCACTTTTTTTGGAAGTTCTACAATCTCACCATCACGAAAAACTTGCTTATGTTTGCTATCTATATTATAGGCACCTAGAGTGATATATTGTGTACGAAACAAGCGTCTAAGCACAGCTTCTATACGCAAGAGTAACTCATCTAAATCTATAGGTTTTGTAAGATAATCATCAGCCCCTGCATCAAATCCACTCTTTAGAGACTCTATATCATCTCGTGAGGTAATAAAGATAGTAGGTGTCATATCTCCACTCTCTCGCAGTTTTTTAAGCAAATCAAAACCACTCTCATAGGGTAAATTTACATCAAAAAGATAGAGGTCAAACTTCTCTTCATAAGCAAAATCCAGAGCAGTATAGGGGTCAAGAGCATATTTGAGGCTATACCCCTCCTCTTCAAGAAAGTCTTGGAGAGTTTCATTAAAGAGTTTATCATCTTCGAGAAGGAGTATTTTTGCAGACATCTACATCAACATCCCACCATTGACTTGGAGTGTTTCTCCTGTGATATAGCTAGAGTGGTCAGAGAGCAAAAATGCTACAGCGTCAGCAACTTCACTTGGATGACCAAATCGTGCCAAAGGTATTTTGGCAGTAAAAGAGTCTTTGACCTCATCTTTGAGTATATCTGTCATCTCTGTAGCAATAAATCCTGGAGTAATCACATTAAATCGAATACCTCGTGGTGCAGACTCTTGGGCAAAAGATTTTGTCATAGCAATTGTTCCACCTTTACTAGCAGAGTAGTTTGTCTGCCCTAGGTTTCCTGTTTGTCCCACAATAGAAGCAATATTTACAACAGAACCAAATCTCTTTTTGCTCATCACTTTTAGAGCCTCTCTACAGCCAATAAATGAAGATTTAAGATTGGCTTCAATAACTGCCATAAATTCATCTTCTTTCATTCGTATAGCTAACTTATCTTTGGTGATACCTGCATTGTTTACAAGATAGCTTAGTTCTCCATCAGTAGAGACTATCTCTTTGATTGCAGATATAAATCCTGCTTCATCTGTTACATCAAATCCAATAATATCTGCACTTCCGCCATTGGTAACTATCTGCTCTTGGATAGCTTTTGCTTCCTCTTCTCCACTGCGGTAATTAATCCATACCTTTAGCCCCATACTTGCCAAAACTTTAGCTACTTCTGCACCAATACCTCTACTCGCACCCGTTACAAGTACATTTTTACCACTAAATTTCATTCTCTTCCTTTTGGATTTACTTAATTATCACAAGTAAAAAGTTTATTCTTAATCTTCTCAAACTCTTCATAATCTTGTTGTGTAATTGTATCAGAGTAGATAATCTGATTGACCTGCTCCATAAGGTGCATCTTGCTAATACGGTCATTACAAAGAGCCTCATTTATAATCTCTAAATGCTCATCCAAATTATAATCTTCTTCAACAACATTGGTTAAAAAATCTTTAGCTTCCCCTGCACTACACCCAAAATCTGCACCCATCAACTTACAAAAGAGGGGTGCTTCCTTATCTATATCCCTCTTATCAATCTTAATAATATGTGCCAATAAAGTGGCAACAGATTTTTTGATTCTTTTTTCCATAATCATACCCTCTTCATATTTTTATTTTCTTATTGTAGCGTAATTATATCAATGGCTCATCCATCTCTTGGGGGATTTCTAGCCCCATAAGTTTCAAAATTGTAGGAGCAACATTATTTAGCCCTCCTCCCTCTTGGAGACTTGTAACACCCTCTGCCAAAATATAACACCACACCTCACCTACAGTATGATTGGTTAGAGTGTTTCCTTGGGCATCTTTCATCTCTTCACAATTTCCATGGTCAGAGGTAATAATAGTTGCATACCCAGCCTCTTTGGCTTCTGGTAGAATTTTTGCTAACTCTTTGTCTACAGCATTCACTGCCTCTTTAGCTGCTTCAAAATTACCTGTATGCCCTACCATATCACCATTTGCAAAGTTAACTACAATAAAGTCATAAGACTCCTTGATAGCATTGCAGACACTCTCTCCTACTTGGGGTGCAGACATCTCTGGTTGTAAATCATAAGTTTTGACATTTGGACTAGGGATAAGTACTCTACTCTCTCCTATCATAGGCTCTTCAATCCCTCCATTAAAAAAGAAAGTTACATGTGCGTATTTTTCTGTTTCTGCGGTATGAAGCTGTGAGAGCTTAGCATCTGCAATTACCTCTGCGAGTGTATTTGTAGGACTCTTTTTTGGAAATAAAATTGGATAAGGAAAAGTAGAATCATACTGTGTCATAGTTGCAATATGAAGTGGAATAAACTCCCTACTAAATCCATCAAAAGAGCTATCTCCTAGAGCTGTGGTAATCTCACGCACTCTGTCACTACGGAAATTAAGCATAATAAAAGCATCATTTTCTTGCAGTCCATCATATCCCTCAAAAGCGATAGGCTCAATAAACTCATCCGTTTCATCTTTTTGGTATGAGGCTTGAATATACTCTTGTGGTGTAAGCGTTGTTGTAGGTTGAGCCGAAGCTATAGGAGTATAGCCTTGTTGGACTCTCTCCCATCTATTATCTCTATCCATTGTATAAAATCGTCCACCCACAGTAGCTATAGAGATGCTCTCATCACAAATATCCTCTATCTGCTGTAGATATTTCCTACTAGAGGTAGGACTCACATCTCTTCCATCTGTAATAAGATGGAGCATAACCTTTTTGCCTTGAGCTTTTGCTAACTCTGCTACGCCTATAATGTGGTTAATATGAGAGTGTACTCCCCCATCACTCAAAAGTCCCAATAGATGTACTCTTTGGCTCTTTTGAAGCGTTTGACTCAATGCTCTGTTTGTCTCCATAGAGTTATCCTCTAATGCAAGAGAAATCTTGACCAAATCTTGATAGAGTATTCGTCCACTCCCTATAGTCATATGACCAACTTCTGAGTTTCCCATCTGTCCTTCAGGAAGTCCAACACTCAATCCATGTGTAGAGATAAGTGTTTTTGGTACAGATGTCATCAAATAGTCATAGGTTGGCTTGTTTGCGTCTTTAAAAGCATTACAGATACTATCTGGTTTACACCCAATACCATCAGTAATAATTAATAGTGTTTTTTGTATGCCCATTTTTACAATCCTTAATTAAAATCATAGTAGAATAACATTTCCAACTTAAAAACTACGAAAGAAGCCTTATAAATGTTATATGAACTCTCTCAATTTCTCGATATTAACCTATTTTCTTATATTACTGTCCGTTCGGGTATAGGATTTCTTATTTCACTTACTTTAACTCTATTTTTGTATCCACGATATATTGCTTGGGCTATTTCCAAAAATGCAAACCAACCTCTAAGCAAATATGTTCCTGCCCATAATAGCAAACGACAAACGCCAACTATGGGTGGAGCTATATTTTTGTTCTCCATTGTTGTTTCAATACTTTTATCTGCTGACCTCTCTAATATCTATATTCTTATAGGTCTCTTTATTATTATAGGTTTTGGATTGATAGGTTTTCAAGATGATTTAGGGAAAGTACTTACAAAAGATAACCTTGGGGGATTAACACCTAGAGGTAAATTTATACTCCAAATAGTTGTAGCACTTATAGCAATTGGATTTCTTTTGTATGCTCAATTTCCTACAGATTTCTATCTACCATTTCTTAAAACACCCCTTTTTGATATGGGTTATGGAGCTATTATATTTTGGCTTATACTCTTTTTGGCAACAAGTAATGCTGTTAATTTAACAGATGGATTAGATGGTCTAGCTACTGTGCCTTCTGTAATTGCTCTCTCTACCCTAGGGCTTATTCTCTATATTACAGGTCATGCTATCCTCTCTAACTATCTTTTAATGCCAAATATCAAAGGGGTTGGAGAGGTAACAATTATCGCTTCTAGCTTTGCTGGTGGACTTTTGGGATTTTTGTGGTACAACTGCCACCCCGCAGAGATATTTATGGGAGATACAGGAAGCCTCTCTATTGGTGGTACCCTTGCCTATTTAGCAATCTTGGGGAAGAGTGAAGTTTTGATGCTTTTGATTGGTCTTATTTTTGTGATTGAGACTCTCTCTGTTATTTTACAAGTAGCAAGTTTTAAGCTTCGTGGAGAGAGAATATTTTTGATGGCACCTATTCATCACCACTTTGAACTCAAAAAGTGGGCAGAGAACAAGATTATAGTTCGTTTTTGGATGATTTCACTCATTGCCAATATATTAGCACTCATTACACTAAAATTTAGATAATCAACCCAAAACTTTTACTTATAAGGGCTATAGCTAGGAAAGTTCTTGGGAGTTTGAAAGAGTTCACAACGAATCTCTTGGGGATTGAGTGTTGCACAGTAATCTTCAAACTTCTTTTTGCTAGGAGTTGCCCTTCTTCCTCTCCAAAAAACATCTTTATGGTATATATATTTCAACACTACAGCAATATCTGCCCTTGCCCAAAAAAGAACCTCCATAGATGCACTACTCTGGGGATATTTTAGAAGCTCTTTTCCAAGAGTCTCTATCTCTTCTTTGGATAGATTAAAGCGTACTTTCTCTTCAAATAAGCTCTGTTTGAGTGATTGAATATTTGCATAATAGACTGGTGATTTTGCATAATATTTAGAGTAGAAAAAAGTAGAAAAGATAATAACAATTAGAGAGATATTAAAAACTAATAGATGCCTACCGGAGTTACAATATGCCGTGAGTGCATACAAAGAGATAGGAAGCAAAACAAAAAGTGATGCACTATAATAGATACGATTGACTACACTTAATTTAGTAAACAAAGAGGCTAACCCTGCACTCCAAACAAAAAGAGGAATCACTACAAAAAGCGAGGTAATAAGGAGAAATAAAAACATCTTCCTAGAGAGAACAAGAGGGCTTTTATACAAAGAGAGTATCATAAAAAGTGTGCTAAACAAAATAACTACCATCATCTCATTAATAGAAGCCTCGGCACGATTGATTCCATTGACCAAAAGAGTTCCCTCATATACAATAAGCTGATAGAGTTCTTCAAATTGAAAACTATAGAGATAAGATAGGAGTCGTGCCTCATCACCATGATAAGAGTTTGCAAAGAGAAGAAGTACCACGATAACTACAATGAAAAAATATGAGTACTTTTTAAATATCCTCCATGTATCTTTGGCAAATATAATAAATAAAATAGTTATATATAAAAGATAATAAAAATACTCCATAGAGTGGACTTTGAGAATAAATAATGAGAGAGTAATAATTTGTAGTGTATACAAAACTTTTTTATACCAAGAGTTTCTCTCTAAAAAAAGTATCAAGGTGAGTGAAGTAATATAAAAAAAGAGAGGAAGCGTTACCTGATAGCTAATAGAGTACCATAAAATCCAAGTATGATGATAAAAGGTAGAGAATGTAGCAAAGAGTGTAAACCAAAGAAGTGTCGACCACAATGCCATATAACGATGATGCAACGACTCTACTTGGATATAGAGATTACGAATAACAACAAGACTAAAAAGATAGATAGCTCCAAAACTAATCACTGCTTGGACTCTATGGATAATATCCCCTCGAAGGAGAATATCTCTTCTACTAATACCAAAAAAATCAAATATCTCTCTCCATATAAGATGCCATACTCTTCTTCCTTCAGGAATACTTGTATAGTCATAGCTATTATCTATAGAGATTAAATGTGCCCACATATCATAGGGGTAACGCATAAAAGGATGACTCAAAAAGATAGCTCCAATACCTACGGTAAAGAGTAGATAGAGAAGTATCTTGGATAGATTATATTGAGGATTCACTATCTATAAGCTCTATTTTGCTTTTTAAATCAAAAAATCCTACCATCTGATAGTTGCCTATTACCTCAAATAATATAGCATCATAGAGTCTACTATAGACCTCTATACCCTCTTCATTGATAGTGACGCACCCTAAGGAGAGAGCATATTTTCCTAACTGTAGATTCATCTTTTGTGTAAACTTTATAGTAACTTGCTCTTGGGGTTTATAACTTTTGGTATCTATATGGTGCATAAGTGTATTCGTACCTGTAATCTCTAACCCCTTTGCGTCTTTGATAGTAAATGCAAAGATAGGATTTATAATGGCTTCATTAAACTGTACTCGCATAATAATTTCACATGAGGTATCATAATCAAAAATACTATTAAGAGTTCCTTTATAATCTCTCATTCCATAATCATAAATTGTTGCCTTATTATTACCATATTCAAGAAGATCTTTATTATTTGGAAAAGAGGCTTTGAGTACAACCTCACTACTTATTGATTGAGGATTTTGACTCTTTTGCTCCTCTTTATCAGGATTAAAATTACCTGTTAATACTTTCTTAAAAACATCTACAGCCTCTTTGGAGGTATCATCACAAATCTTCTCTCCACCATCTATTACAATACCTCTACTACAGTATCGAATTACAGTATCAAGTGCATGGGTAACAAAGAGGATAGTTTTTCCCTCTTCTTGAAACTCTTGAAATTTTTTGAAACATTTAAGTTGAAATGCCATATCCCCAACACTCAATGCCTCATCTATTATCAAGACATCAGGGTCTACATTGATAGAGACAGAAAAAGCAAGTCTTGCAAACATACCAGAGCTATACATCTTGACTGGCTGATGGATAAACTCACCAATATCGGCAAAGGCTAGTATCGCTTCTACTTTGGTATCCATCACCTCGTTTTCTATCCCCATAAGCGTTCCATTGAGATAGATATTCTCTAATCCTGTCATATCTGGGTTAAATCCAGCACCCAACTCCAAAAGTGAAGCAATCCTACCGCTTACACTAATCTCTCCATCTGTTGGGGTAAGAACGCCTGTAATCATCTTAAGAAGTGTCGATTTCCCTGCACCATTTTTGCCAATAATACCTACAGTCTCTCCTTTTTTTATCTCAAAACTTACATTATTGAGTGCATAAAAATCATGATGATAGATGCGTCGAAAAGGGTGCAGAGCCTCTTTGAGGCGGTCTTGTGGATGGTTGTAGAGTTGATAAACTTTTGTGAGGTTTGATACCTTGATTGCTCTCTCTTGCATTATAGTACATCCGCAAAATGGGGTCTAAGTTTACGAAAAGTAATACTTCCTATAGTAAATAAGATAAGTGTAATACTCCAAAAGTATACCCCTCCTGATATATCTTCCCAAAACCATTTATGATAAATCATACTATTACGGTACCCCTCTATAATATAGACTACAGGATTTAACTCTATAATCCAATGATACTTCTCTGGCACCATTTTCATAGACCAAAAGATAGGTGTAAGCCAAAATCCAAACTGTATTACAATAGCAACTAACTGCTCCATATCCTTGAAAAACACCACTATAGAAGAGGTAATCCAAGAGAGTCCCAAAAGGAGTATAGTCGTAGCAAAAAGATAGTAAAAAACTTGCAACCAGTAGAGTTCAGGAGTAAATCCATAATAGACAAACATACCATACATAAAAAGTATAAAAAACAGATGCACTGCCAAAGCAGAGAGAAGTTTAATCATAGGCAAAAGACTTACTCTAAAGAGTATTTTTTTGACCAAAAAGGCATTGGCTAAGATACTATTTGTCCCTTGTGATAATCCCTCTGCAAAATAAAACCATGGAAACATTCCTGCTACAAGCCACAAGATAAATGGAAAGTTATCTACAGGCTGTGATTTAAACCCAACTTGGAAAACAAACCAAAAAACAACAATAGTAGCAGTAGGCTGAATAAATGCCCAAAATACTCCTAAAAAGTTTCCAAGGTAGCGTTGCTTAAAATCATTTTTGGTTAATTTAAGAAGTAATTTTCTATTTTGCCAAGTTGCCCGAAGAAAATCTAACAAGAGGACTCTTCTTCTATTGTATCTATACACTCTTTAAGAGAGTCTCGCCAGTATGGTATATTTAGATTATAGGTACTTTTGATTTTTGCTTTATTAAGCACACTATAATAGGGGCGTTTTGCAGGTGTAGGATATTGATAGGTCTCAATAGGATGTACATCACATTCTATATTAGCAAACTCAAAAATAGCTTTTGCAAAATCATACCAAGAGGCAACCCCTTCATTACTATAATGGTAGATAGCAACACCTCTATTTTCTGACTTTAGAGGGTGTTTTAGAATCCATAATATAGCACCTGCTAAATCTCTAGCATAAGTGGGTGTACCAATTTGGTCAAAAACCACACTAATTTCATCTTTTTGTCTGCCTAGTCTAAGCATTGTTTTGACAAAGTTTGCACCAAAACTACTATAAATCCAAGAAGTTCTAATAATAATTGCTTCAGGGGGATTTACCTGTTTTAACTCCTGCTCTCCTGCTAGTTTTGTTTTGCTATATATTCCTTGCGGATTGCTTTGCGTCTCTTCAATATAGGGCTTATAAGTAGTCCCATCAAAGAGATAATCTGTAGAGATATGAATAAGCTTTACACTATTCTCTAGTGAGAGAAGTGCAAGGTTTCGTACAGCCTCTCTATTGATTTCATCTGCCATGATAATATTACTTTCTGCATTATCTACTGCTGTGTAGGCTGTGCAGTTAATAATAATATCAATATTATGGTCTTGAATAAATGCTTCTATCTTGGAAGTATCTCTTATATCAAGTGTATCTTTAGCTGTAAAGAAAAACTCCTCTGTGCTATAGTCATCAGCATTATTTTGTACAATTGTACGAATCTCACTTCCTAGTTGCCCATGCGAACCTGTAACAAGAATATTAGACATAGAGCTTATCTTCAAAATTAAAAAGGTCTGCATCTTTGAGGAGAGGTTGCGTTGTATCTTTGGAGGAGAGTTGCAGTGCATCTCTTGGAATACCCCAATCAATCCCAATAACACTATCATCAAAAGCTACTCCTCTATCATTTGTAGGAGAGTAGTAATTATCTACTTTATAGGCAAAAACTGTATCATCTTCAAGCACAACAAACCCATGAGCGAATCCTCTAGGAACAAAGAGCTGTTTTTTATTTTCGGCACTCAACTCTACACTTACATGTTCTCCAAATGTAGGACTCCCTTCTCTAATATCTACCGCCACATCCAAAACTCTTCCTTGAATAACTCGCACAAGTTTTGTCTGGGCAAAAGGAGCTAACTGGTAGTGTAAACCTCTAATAACACCTCGTGAGCTTTTGGATTCATTGTCTTGACAAAAGTTTACTTTAAATCCCAAGAACTCTTCTAGTTTATCTTCTCTAAAGGTCTCAACAAAATAACCTCTCTCATCACCATGGAGTTTTGGTTCTATAATAACAACATCTTCAATCGTAGTTCGTGTAAATTGCATGGAAGTTTTATCCTATTAGATTTGTGTACTTATCGTACTATTTGACCCTCATTGGCTCGTCGTATGAGGTATTGACCATATTGGTTTTTCTTGAGTGGTTGTGCTAACTCTAATAACTTCTCTCTACTAATATAACCCATCTCATAAGCTATTTCTTCGATACAAGCTACTTTAAGTCCTTGTCTATTCTCTATAGTTTGAATAAACATAGAAGCTTCAAGCAGACTCTCATGAGTGCCTGTATCAAGCCATGCATATCCACGACCAAGCAGTTCTACAGAGAGTCTCTCTTCTTGAAGATACTCTTGATTGAGCGTAGTAATCTCTAGTTCTCCTCTATGGCTAGGGGTAACCTCTTTGGCCTTTTGAATAACATCATTAGGATAGAAGTATAATCCCACAACAGCATAATTTGATTTAGGCTCTTTTGGTTTCTCTTCTAAGCTTGTAACGCTACCACTCTTATCAAATTCCGCAACACCATACCGTTGAGGGTCAGAGACATAATACCCAAATACTGTAGCTCTATTATCCACAGAGGCTCGATGCACAGAAGATGCCAAAAGCCTAGTAAGCCCATGCCCATAGAAAATATTATCACCCAAAACCAAAGTTACATCATCATCACCAATAAACTCTTCACCAAGGATAAATGCCTGTGCTAATCCATCAGGAGAGGGTTGCACCACATAACTAAACTCCATTCCAAGAGATTTTCCATCTCCTAGTAGCTGTTTGAATCTAGGTAAATCTGTAGGTGTCGAGATAATAAGTACTTCTGTAATACCTGCTAACATCAATACAGAGAGAGGATAGTAAATCATAGGTTTATCATATATTGGAACTAACTGTTTACTCACACCTTTTGTTATTGGATAGAGCCTTGTGCCTGAACCTCCTGCTAATATAATACCTTTCATACTCTCTTCTCCCCTAATCTCTCTCTTTTGTAACTTCCATCAAGTACTCCACTCCACCACTCTTCATTGCCTAAATACCACTCAACAGTTTTTCTTAATCCACTCTCAAATGTCTCTTCTGGTTCCCATCCTAAATCTTTGGCTATCTTAGATGCATCAATAGCATACCGCACATCATGTCCAGGACGGTCATTTACATAAGCAATAAGTTCATTATATGGTGTAGGCTTTGGTACTTTCTCATCTAAAATAGTACAAATAGTCTCTACAACTTCAATATTTTGTTTTTCATTATGCCCACCAATATTATAGGTCTCTCCAACAGCACCCTTGGTTGCAACAATAACCAAAGCTCTCGCATGGTCTTCTACAAACAACCAATCTCTAATTTGGTCGCCTTTGCCATAGATAGGGAGTGCTTTTCCCTCTAGTGCATTAAGTATTACCAGAGGTATAAGCTTTTCAGGAAAGTGACATGGACCATAATTATTAGAGCAGTTTGTTACTACTGTAGGAAGGTTATAGGTTCTTTGCCATGCTCTTACCAAATGGTCAGAACTCGCTTTTGATGCAGAGTAGGGAGAGCTTGGAGCATAAGGTGTGGTCTCGGTAAAGAGGTCATCAGTTCCTTCTAAATCACCATAAACCTCATCTGTAGAGATGTGATGAAATTTAAACTTTTTCTTTCTTGATTCATCTAAGCTATTATAATAACTTCTAGCCTCCTCAAGGAGTGTGTAGGTACCTACTATATTTGTCTCTATAAACTCTCTAGGACCATCAATAGAGCGGTCTACATGAGACTCTGCTGCTAGATGCATTATAATATCAGGCTTATAAGTATCAAATACTCTTTTAACCTCTTTGGCATCACAAATATCTACCTTTTCAAAAGAGTAACGACTACTACTACTTACACTTGTTAATGATTGTAAGTTTCCTGCATAAGTAAGTTTATCAAGATTAACCACCTCATGTGTGGTATCTGTTATTAGGTGACGAATTACGGCTGAACCTATAAATCCTGCCCCACCTGTAATTAAAAATTTCATTTACTACTCTCCTTTTGAAAGAAATAATTAGTCGCCTTTACAAATCCCTCTACGCTACCACAATCAAATCTTGTTCCATTAAATTTATAGGCTATAACTCTGCCCTCTTTTGCCTGTTCTAAAAGTGCATCAGTAATCTGTACCTCTCCACTCTTCCCTGGTTTTGTCTCTCTTAAAATATCAAAAATATCAGGAGTTAAAATATATCGTCCAATAATAGCCAAATTTGATGGAGCATCTTCAATAGCTGGTTTTTCAACCATATTGGAGACACGATAGAGTAGATGAGAATCATCCATCGCTTCACCTTCAATAACTCCATATTTATCTATCTTATCAAGGGGTACCTCTTCGATAGCAATCACACAACAGTGATATTTATTATAGATTGTAAGCATCTGAGAGAGTACTCCCTCATTACTATCTAAAGAGTTATTTGTACAAAGGTCATCTGCTAATATTACAGCAAATGGCTCATTTCCAATGAGTGTCTCTCCTGTGAGTATTGCATGTCCTAAGCCTCGCATCTGTGTCTGTCTTGTATAAGAGAAGGTACATTGAGAGATAAGTGAACGAATCTCATTGAGTAGATGCTCTTTGGTTGTCCCTTTAATCTGATGTTCAAGTTCATAAGAGATATCAAAATGATCCTCAATAGCTCGTTTCCCTCGACCTGTCACAATAGCCATAGTACTTATACCTGCCTCCACAGCCTCCTCTACACCATACTGGATAAGAGGTTTTGTGAGTATAGGAAGCATCTCTTTGGGCGTTGCTTTAGTTGCAGGGAGAAATCGCGTACCATACCCCGCTGCTGGAAAAAGACATTTCTTTATCATTATTTATCTCTTTATAGAAATTTTAAACCGTTTTGCAATTATATCAAACAAGTTTAAAAACCTATCTTTAGACCACCATAAAAGCTATCATTAAAGGTTTTATCTGACATATCAATATAACTCGCTTCAATATTTCTATATCCCATATAAACAGATACAGAACTAATTACCTCCATACCAGCCTCTGTTCTAAACTCAAAATAGTTCTCTCCCTCATTAAAAGAGAGTACAGAGGGTGCATATAAAAATCGAGCAGAGAGGCTTACTGTAGGAATAGTCTCTATGAGTGGAAGAGCATACGAGGCTCGTATCATTAGAGGAGATGCCCAGTAATCTTCTAGGAAAACCATATTTATACCCAAAGAGAGATTCAACCCATCTACACCTTGAAAGCTATTATTGGCACTAAGACCAACACTTACTAGCTCTTCAATCTCTGTACTCACAAAATTTCCATGAACTATATAGGTTGTGCCATGTCCATTGTCAGAAAATCCTGTAATATCCACAGAGCCTTCTAACTCGAAATCTTCATCATTTACATTAAGTCCTACCATACTTTGAGCTACTAATAGCGTAGAAGAAAAAAGCAGTACCGCAAAGAGAATTCTTTTTAATTTCATTTTAAAATCCTTGTTTCATATTAATTGATATTGTAACATTTTTTTTCTAAATCAAATATATATTCCTTCAAGATAAGATTAAAGTTACTTAAGATATAATCACTTTGTATATAATATTTAAGGAGAATACATGAAAAAAATTGCAATTGCAATGCTATTTGCAGGTTCTACACTCTTGATGGCTGATGGAGCTGCATCTTATGCTAAATGTGCTGGTTGTCATGGACAAAATGGAGAAAAATCTGCTCTAGGTAAATCAGCAGTTATCGCTGGTCAAGACGCTGCTAAAACTGTAGAGCAACTTGTTGGGTACAAAGCAGGTACACTAAACCAACATGGTATGGGTGGTGTGATGAAAGGTCAAGTTGCAACTATGGATGATGCAACTATGAAAGAAGTAGCTGACTATATTGCTGCAATGAAGTAATTTCTTCATTTTTACTCTAAGTTCTTGAACTTAGAGTAAGCCATTTAATACAAAAATAACCTTACCTACTTAATTTATTTCATTAAGTAAAACTTTTTACCCCTATTCATAATTCTTAATGTTATACTTCTCTAAACTGTATAAAAGTTGAGGAAAAATATTGAGCGAAAATATAATAATATTAATGATTAGTGTTTCAACATTTTTGGGTGCATTAGGTTTATTGGCACTTTTATGGGGTGTCAAAACAGGACAATTTGATGATCAATCTAAATTTATAGATGGTGCAAGGTATGATAACGAAGAAGATATGCGTGATGCCAAAATGATGGATGAGAAGAGACGCAAAAGAGAAGAGGATCGAAAAAAAAATTATAGACCAGAATAAA
>Ga0193954_1000827_pt1 | contig 17133 bp, 14 predicted proteins | sample BB_5_MG_FD_140340 | JGI IMG/M metagenome (GOLD analysis project Ga0193954, IMG submission 140340) | Microbial mat bacterial communities from the Broadkill River, Lewes, Delaware, United States - BB_5_MG | ecosystem: Environmental > Aquatic > Freshwater > River > Microbial mats | place: USA...
AATGACCCGGCGAACCCGTGCGTCTTGGTCTCGGTGAGTGGCACCGCGGTGGCCGCCGCCGAGCAGGTGGTCTCGGTGGAGATGACCTTCGAAAATGACTCCAGCTCTGCGCTGGATGAGGACCTTCGAGACGTGGACCTCATCATGGAGAACCCCCTGGGCTTGGTGGTGCGCAAAGCCTCGCCTCAGGGGGCTTGGGGCAATTACGGGGCGGCGCGGTGGAGCGCGCCTCCCGGCGATAACCCAGAGCGCGTGGTGCTGGGGCGGGCGATGCAGGACGGTGAGTACCTGGTGACCCTGTCCTACGTCGAGGACTGCTCCACGCTGCCCACGGCGCTCACGGCGGCGCTGCTGGGCATCGGGGCCGATGAGTTGATTCGTGCTCTGTCGGAGGACGCGGTGGCCATCGACCCCAGCCAGCTGGCCAGCGCAGTGCAGCGGGCGTGCGCGCAGCGCAGCTCCAGCCAGGCGACCGTAATCACCACGGTGGATGGTACTCAGGTCGATACCCGTCGCATCCGTGTGAATCAAAAGGGTGATCTTGTGCCGGCCCTGAAGCTCGTTGTGAACAACGGGCGCTTCACCGTGCAGGAGCCCTAGTCCCCCGAAGCGCACGGGGCTCTGCTAGGGTCGCCCGGGTGAGCGCGTCTCAGGGCCGAAACCGCAGCATCGCGGTCGTATGGCTGGTCATCTTCTTGGACCTGCTCGGTTTTGGCATCGTCATTCCCAGCTTGGCCTACTACGTCGCGGCCTACCCCATCCCCGGCGCGGCGATAGAGGCTGGCGCGCTGCTGGGCATCACGGACCCCTCCGCGATCTTTGTAGGCATGCTGCAGACCGCCTATAGCGGGCTTCAGCTCTTCGCTGCGCCCGCATGGGGGCGCCTGTCGGATCGCATCGGTCGTAAACCTGTCTTGCTTGTGAGCGTGGCTGGCTTTTCTGCCGCGTGGTTGGCCTTCGCCTGGGCGCCCACCGTGCTTTGGTTGGTGGCGACGCGTGCATTGGCGGGCTTATTCGGGGCCAACATCTCTACCGCGCAGGCCTACATGGCCGACGCCTTCCCACCGGACAAGCGCGCCAAGGGCATGGGGCTCATCGGCATGGCCTTCGGGCTGGGCTTCGTCTTGGGGCCCTTGGCGGGGGCGCTGCTGGCCAGCGACACGGCGGTGGGGCTCTTTACCGCCGATGCCGAGCAGTTTGATACCTACCGCCGTGTGCTGCCTGCGGTGGTGGCGGCGGGGCTGAGCGCGGCCGCCTTCATCACAGGGGTGGTCTTTTTAAAAGAAGCCCGCAGCCCGGGAGCCACAACGCCGGCCCCCGCGTCGCCGACCGTGACGGGATTACGAGGCCGGGTGGCTCGCCTGCTATTGGTCTATTTTACGATGATCTTTGGCTTCGCTGGCATCGAGACCATGTTCAGTCAATTTAACTTGCAAGTGCTGGGCGTACAGCAGCAGACGAACTCCCTAGTCTTCGCGGTGGTGGGCATCACGATGGCGGTGGTGCAGGGCGGACTCATCGGCAAGGTCACGCGACGCTTCGGCAGTCACGCCGTGCTGCGCTTTGGGCTCGTGGGGTTGGGCGGGTTCATGTTCCTCTATGGAGCGCAAGGGCAGTTGCAGGTGGGGTTGTGGGGGCTCATCTTTATCTCCGCCGGCATGGCAGCCTGCCTCAGCCTGGCAAACCCCAGTGTGCTGGCCCTGGTCTCGGAGGCCAGCCACGCCGATCGCCAGGGCGCGGCCATGGGGGTGACCTCCTCAGCAGCTACCCTGGGGCGCGCGCTCGGCCCCCTGCTGGCGGGGGTTCTATTCGCCCGTTTGGGCCCGGATTGGCCGTTCACAGTGGGCGCCATGCTGATCTGGCTGAGCCTGCTGTCCTTGCCGCGCAGGGTCCCTGTACGCCTGCAGGGCCCGGATCAAGCGGTCGACTGACGAAGGCCTGCGTGTTAGGCAGCGCCCATGTCGACCGAGCGATACGAAGTCGTAGTTGTGGGCGGTGGCCCCGGTGGTTACCCGGCGGGCATCCGCTTGGGCCAGCATGGCAAAAAGGCCGTGGTCATCGAGCGTGAGCACCTCGGAGGCGTCTGCCTCAACTGGGGCTGCATTCCCTCGAAGGCCCTCATCCACGCCGCGAACTTGCGCCACGAGGTGGACCACTTTGGCGATGTCTTCTCGGCCGTGCCCGAGATCGATACCAAGAAGCTGCAGGGCTGGAAGAACAACATCGTCAAGAAGCAGCGTAATGGCGTGGCCAGCCTGTTGAAGGCCAACGGCTGTGACCACATGGTCGGCGATGCCACTCTGGTGGGGCCCAACGCGCTGACCGTGAAGAGCAAGGACGGCGAAAAGCGCGTCGAGTTTGACAGCCTGGTGCTCGCCACCGGCGCCAGCGTCATCGAGATTCCGCCCTTCCCATTCTCCGACGAGCTCATCGGCTACGCCAAGGACGCGGTGAACTACGAAGTGGTGCCCGAGAGCTTCGTCATCATCGGTGGCGGTGTCATCGGCTGCGAGCTGGGCATGGCCTACGCCAAGATGGGCGCCAAGGTCACGATCGTCGAGATGCTCGATACCATCCTGCCGGGTACCGACAAGGACCTGCTGCGGCCCATCACCAAGAGCATGAAGAAGCTGGGCATCAAGATGCTCACCAAGGCCAAGGCCAAGGGCTATACCAAGAAGGACGGCAAGGCCCACGTCGAGGTCGAGCTCAAGGACGGCAAGAGCGAGGTCGTCGAGGCCAGCCACGTGCTCGTCGCGGTGGGTTTTAAGCCCAATACGAAGGGCCTGGGGCTCGAGGCGGCCGGCGTCAAGACGGACGAGCGCGGCTGGGTCGTGGTCGACCAGCAGTGCCGCACCTCGGCCAAGAACATCTTCGCGGTCGGCGACGTCACTGGCCCGCCGCTGCTCGCGCACCGCGCCACGCACATGGGCGAGGTCGCGGCCGAGGTCATCTGCGGCAAGCCCTCAGCCTTCGATGTGATGGCTATGCCCTTGGGCGTCTTCACGGATCCCGAGATTGCGCAAGCTGGGTTGACCGAGGCCGAAGCCAAGGCTGAAGGTTATGAGGTCAATACGGGCCTGTTCCCCATGGCGGCCTTGGGGCGCGCCAGCGCGATGAACGCCACCGAGGGTGTGGTCAAGGTCGTGGTGGACGCCAAGACGGACGTCATCTTGGGCATTGGCATCACCGCCTTCAACGCCAATGACCTCATCGCCGAGGCCTGTCTGGCGCTGGAGATGGGGGCTCTGGCCGAGGACCTATCCCTCACCGTGCACGCCCACCCCACGCTCGCGGAGGGCCTCATGGAGGCTGCCAAGGCGGCGCGCGGCGAGGCGCTTCACATCATCAATAAGAAGCGCCGGTAGTCCTCATGACCCGTCCCCTCGAGGTCGTGCGCCTGGGGCGCATGCGCTACGCCGACGCGATGCAGCGCATGGAGGCCCAGGTCATGGCCCGTATTCGGGACGAGGTCCCGGACACCATCTTCCTGCTCGAACATGAGCCGGTCCTGACCCTGGGGCGGCGCGCCGAAAAAGGCCATATCGTCGCGAGCGAAGCCCTGCTTGATGCCCGAGGCATCGAGGTCTTTGAGACCGGCCGGGGCGGCGATGTGACCTATCATGGTCCAGGTCAGATCGTCGGCTACCCCATCATCAGCCTGGCTCCGGAGCGCAAGGATGTGCGCCGCTACGTGCATGATCTGGAGGAGATGATGATGCGCGTCTGTGCGAGCTATGGTGTCACGGCTGGGCAGGTGGATGGCCTCATCGGCGCCTGGATCGAATCGAATCGCAAGATTGGTGCGATCGGGGTGCGGATCAGCAAGTGGGTCACCAGCCACGGCTTTGCGCTCAATGTGAACTCCGATCTGACGGCCTTCGACCTCATCGTGCCGTGTGGAATCTCGGATCGTGGGGTCACCTCTTTGCAGCGCGAGCTGTCGGCCGAGATAGACCTGGACGAAGCTTTCGACCGCGTCGAACAGGAATTACGGGCGGTTTTTGGCGCTCGGCCTGCTGTCGGTTCTCTGGCACCCCGGTAAATCCGCTGTATTCTGCTAAAGCTTTTGCGCAAGTCGGGATGCGCCCTGATTTCGAAGGCTTGCTTGCGCCTTCGATTGAAACGAATCGCCCCGAGACACCCGGGAGCGGTTTGAGCAGATTGGACTACAGTCGAGATCCCGACGACCTTTGAGCAGAAAGCTCAACAAATTGTATCAAGTGCGCTGGCACGCCTAATGCTTTCTCAAAGGGCATGCAGACGAGCGTGCGCGACCGGGAGATACTTCAGCACATGGCACTTGTGCACCAGGTTGTGCGCAAAATTAGCCGCCGTATCCCGGACAGCATGGACCGTGAGTCACTCATGGGCGCGGGCATGCTCGGGCTGATCCAGGCCGTGGATCACTTCGACTCAGATAAAGGCGTCTCGTTCGAAAGCTACGCGCGCATCCGGATCAAGGGCGCGGTGCAAGACGAACTGCGCCATATGGACTACCTGACGCGCGATCAGCGCCGAGTCGCCAAGAGCGTCACCGAGGCTCGAGACAAGCTCACCCGAGCCTTGGGCCGCGAGGTGGGCGATGATGAGGTGGCGGTACAGACCGAATTGACCGTTGAAGAGGTGCGCACCGCCGTTCTGCAGAATAACGCGCCCCAGGCGGTCGACCCCTCCGTCATGGACGAGACGGTGATCGCCACCCCCTGGCAGGAGATGCCCAACCTTGAGGACGAGGTGGCCAGGCATGAGGCCGTGGAGCGGGTGCAGGCCGAGCTGGGCCGGCTATCTGAGCGCGACCGCCTGATCATGTCCCTGTACTACGAGCAGAACCTCAACCTCGCCGAGATCGGCGGCATCCTGGACGTCTCCCAGTCCCGGGTTAGCCAGATTCTCACGAAGGTGAAGGGTATCTTGCACAAACGGCTCGCCCGCAACATGGAGTGGTAGAGGGGCCGGGCCTCGCCCCTGATGAGGTAGCTGTCAGCAGCCGCCGCCCTTTTTGACCGCACGCTTGACGGCCTTTGGTTTGATGATGACCGGGGCCTTTTCTGTCTTGGCGCCCGTGTAGTGCGCCTGCAACGCGACCTTCAGGCGATACTCAGTGATGGCGTCTGGCGTCGGCACGCTCGGCGGCTCGGGCGGGCTCAGGACCTCCGCCTCGAAGCCGGCATAACCCCCGCGCAGCCTTCGCACCGGGCCCGCATAGGCAAAGACACCCTCGGGTAGCTCGGCGCTGCCGTCCGCATCATAGACCACCAGGGTTCGGGTGGCCGGGAAGGTGGCCAGCATCTTGGCCTGCATGTCGTCATCCGTCAGGCACATGGCGCCGGGGATGCGCTTTGCTTGGCAGTCTGCAGGAGCTCTCACATCGAGCACGTAGAGCTTGCCCTTGGCGTTGAGTAGGTCGGAGGCCAGCTGTAGGGCCTCGACGCTCTCAGTTCGATGGGAGGGGCCAGCGGTGGCTTGCTCGGCGCCGGTGGGCAGAAGCAGGGTCAACAGGCCCAAAGCGGCGCCGCCGGCCAGCCCGGCATAGACACCCCGCCTTAGCACGGGCGGGGAGTCCGGCGCGTCGGCGTGGTTGCGCTTCGCAATCCAGCCTTCCACAACCTCTGCAAAGGCAAAGGCGCCCACCGCCATCGCAGCGACGCCCAAGGCGACAACGGCCCAGGGCACGCCCAAGAGCTCCGGGAAGGTCAGGGGGCCCATATGGCCGGAGTTATAAAATTGCTCCAACACTGGGAAGAGCAGGGCGAAGCCAACGGAGCCGAGCATGACGCCGATCAGGGAGACGATGCCGTCCAGGTTGCCGGTGGCTGTGGCCACGACGGCGGTGCCGGGGCAGTAGCCGCTGACGATGAAGCCCACGCCCAGCAGCAGTCCGCCGACGATCTGCGGGCCCATATAGGTCTCCGGGATGGCCAGCAGGCTCATGTCCAGCGCGCCAAGCCCGCCAAAGAGACCCAGGCCGATCGTGGTGGTCACGATAGCGCCAAACATCACCTTCAAGACGCGCATGTCGCGGCCGTAGAACTGAGCCGCAAGGTTCATTGCGCGCCCAAAACCGGAGCGCTCGAGCACGAAGCCAAAGAAGAAGCCCAAGACGGTGGCAATGGCCATAGCCACGGGGTAGTCGAAGGCGTTTTGCATATACAGGGGCAGGTTCATTTCCAAAACCTCCGGACCACGGGGGCTGTGATGTAGCCGCCCGCGAAGACCGCGAACATGAAGACCCAGGAGCCCACCGCGAGCACCGAGCCGCCGGTGAGGGCCTGACCTGAGGTGCAGCCGCGGGCCAGTCGGGCGGCAAATCCCATGATGATGCCGCCGGCGAGCGCCAATAAGAAGCGCTGGGCGATGCTCACGCCTTGGCCTCGGTCTACGCCGAGGTGCTTCATGCGGCCTGCGCTATAGGCGCCGACCAGGCCACCCAAGAAGACGCCCAGCACTTCGAAGACCATCCAATCCATGAAGATGCTCTTGCCTGGGCCCACGTAGCCGCCAATGTATGCATTGGCCTCGGAGGCGGCAGGCGCGATGAGGTGGGCCGCGCCGTACGCAACGCGGGTTGCGGCGGAGCTGGAGCCCAGACCGAAGCCCATGATGAGGTAGGTGCCCAAGAGCACCAGGCCCAGGGCCACACCCGATAAGTAAGGATTCCAATAGGGTCTTGCGTCATTCATTGTAGGCCTCATCGCTCAGCTCAACATCGAAAAGGAGGTCACTTGACCGGCCGCGACTAAGATGGCCCGCAGCGCGAAGCCGCCCACCAATACTAGGGCCGGCGCCGCGAAGGTGGGTCGGGCGTGGCGGCGCATTTCCACCAGCTCCAGGATCAACGGCGCAATCAGGCCTGCGCAGACGACCAGCGCCCAGAATTGTGGCGTATACGCACCGCCGAGTAGGGGCTCGGCGGCGGCTCGCTGCGCGGTGCCTCCGGAGGCAAAGGACAGCAGCATCACGGTCAGCAGGGCCAGCTCCACCACGATGGCCGCGGCGTCCCAGCGTGTGACCAGGTGCTGTTCCTCTTCATCGGGGCGGGCGAGCAGGAGAAGGGCGGCGCCTGTGGAGATGCCCGAGACCATGAACAGCGGCCCCATCAAGGCCGAGCTCCACAGAAGGCGTGCCGACAGAGTGCCCAATAATAGGCCCGTGTAGGTGCCCAAGGCCACGCCGAACCCGATGCTGGCCCACAGGACCGTGCGGCGGTTGTCCTGACACCAATCTGCGATGCGCGCCACCCAGCCCATGAGCCCTGAGGCGGAGTCGCCAAAGCCAAAACGCGCCCGATCTTCTTTGTGCAGGCTGCCCAAGGCGAGCAGGCCCAGCGTCGGATACACACCCATCAAGATCCACGAGCCCCAAGACATCGGGGAGGTGGGTTCGAAGGTTAGGTAGAAGCGGAAGACGTGCAGTTTGTACTCAAGATCCAAGAACAGCGCGCCCATGCCGAGCGAGATGAGGGCGATGGCGGCCATGGGCATCAGGCGCATAACCGCGGAGCGAGAGGTGCGCCCGGTGCGCATCTCCAACAGGGGAATGAGCACCATCAGTCCGGCGACGAGGCCGCCTAAGAATAGATAGACCGGCACCTCCCAGCCCCAGACATGAAGCGTGGGGTCGATCATCGGGTTGCTGCGGCCGTGTACGATTTCTACGAGCTGCGGATTCACGTTCAGGACCTCACTTCAAGAAGAAGACATTGGGCTCGGTGCCCGCCTCAGGGTGCAAGACATGGTGCTCTCGCTTTGAAAGCAGCCTTGCGACCAAGGACTCCGGGTCATTACGGTCGCCGAAGTGCAGGGTCTCTGTGGGGCAAATCTCAACACAGGCGGGCTGCTTGCCCTCCTGAACGCGGTGCACGCAGAAAGTGCACTTATCGACATAACCCTCCGGGTGCACGTAGCGGGCGTCATAGGGACAGGAGGCGACGCAGGCCTTACAGCCGGTGCACTTATCCTTGGTCACCAAGACGATGCCGCCCTCGATGATCCAACTCGCCCCGGTGGGGCAGCTGGTGACACAGGGGGCGTTCGTGCAGTGATTGCAGCGCTCGGAGCGATTCTCGGCGCTCAGGTTGGGGAACTCACCCCGGACCTCTTCGACGATCCAATCGCGACAGAAGCCCTCGGGTACGTTGTTCTCGGCCTGGCATGCGAGCACGCAGGCTTTGCAGGCGACACACTGCTTGGTGTCGACCGCCATGGCATATCTAATGGGGCGCGCGGACATAGTACTTAGGCCCTCTCAATCCGAACGAAGTTCACGCTGAAGCCGGTGCCGCCCATGACGGGGTCGACGGCCACCTTGGTCGTGAGCACCGAGTCGTCCGCGCCTTTGCCGCGGGCGAACTTGAGGCCCTTCGATGTGTGTCCAAAGCCGTGCACCATGTACACGCAGTCTCCACGAATGCGCTGGGTGACCTTGAGCCGGATGGGGTCCGACCGCACCCCGTCCTGGTTGACCATCACGACGCTGGCGCCGGCCTCGAAGCCACCTTCTAGTGCCGCCTTGGCGTTGATCCAAAGCTCGTTATCGCTGCAGATCTGACCCAGGACACGGTTGTTCGTGGTGCGGCCGAAGGTATGCACAGGGGCTCGGCCCACCAGCAACCTGAACTGACCTGCAGCGGGCTCCTCGGGCGGCGTGAACTCAGGGAGCGCAGACAGGCCGGCGTCTAGCATTTGCTGGGAGTGCAGCTCGATCTTGCCGCTGGGCGTTGGGAAGGTAGGTTGCACACCTTCCTCAATGTAGATCGGGTCGCGGGCCTTCTTGATGACGCCGCGAGTCTGAAGCTGAACCAGGCTTTGACCGCTATCGGCGACGCGCTTAGCAATGTAGCTTTCAATGTCCTCGAAGGGGAAGTAGTCGCCATAACCCATGCGCTCCCCGAGCTGCTTGGCGATCCACCAGCCGGGCTTGCTTTGGAACATGGGCGGCACTACGGGTTGGCGCAGCGCTACAAAGCCCTCCCTGAAGGGTGGGGCGTGCAGGTCATCATGGCGCTCGAGGTAGGTTGTCTCGGGCAGCACGACATCCGACCAGCCAACGATCTCTGCCGGCAGCACATCTACCGAGACTACGAAGTCCAGCTTGCTGAGCGCCTCCTTGGTCTTCTCAGGGTGGGGCAGGGACTGCAGCAGGTTGGTGCCGTAGACGAACCAACCCTTGATGTCATAGTCCGCGTGCCCCGGGATGCTCGCGTCACGCAGGCCGTGGGCCAGGGTCTTATTGGCGAACGGGAAGACAGTGCCCTTGGGCATGTCGGCGGGCGGTTTGGGGTGATGCTCAGCCTTCTTGCTGGGGTGCTTTGCGAGGGGCATGGCGGTGGGCAGGTAGAAGCCGCCCTTTCGACCCCAATTGCCGAGCAGCGCGTTCAAGATGGCGATGGCGCGGGCGCGTTGGGTATCGTCGCCATACCAAGACGCTCGGCGGCCAGGGTGCACCAATGAGGCGGGACGCGCACCGGCAATGAATCTTGCGGTCTCGCGGATGCGCTCAGGCTCAATGCCGGTATGCACAAAGGCCCACTCGGGAGTCTTAGCGGCCACGTGGGCCTTCAGCTCATCCAGGCCGAGCGCGTACTTTGCAAGGTAGTCTGCGTCGTAGAGCTTCTCGTCGAGGATGACGTGGATCCAGGCCAGAAGAAGCGCAATGTCGGTGCCGGGTTTGATGGGAAGCCAGTACTTGGCCTTGCCGGCGGCGGTCGAAAAGCGGGGGTCCACAACGATCAGCTCAGCGCCGCGCTCGATGGCCTTGGCGAAGTCCTGCACCTGGGTGTTGTGCATATTCTCACCAAGGTGAGAGCCGATCAGGGTGATGACGCGGCTATTGGCCAGGTCCAGGATCTCGGGTGAGCCGACGGGTGAGCCGTAGGTCAGCTCAAAGCCGACCTCACGTGAGCCTCGGCATTGGGCGTAGGAAGGCGCGGTCACGTTAGCGGTCCCGTAGGCCTTCATGAGCGTCTTGAACCAGCTGCCGCCGTAGCCGTGGGAGAACAGGGCCAGAGCCTCTGGCCCGTAGCGCTCCTTGATCTTCAACAACTTCTCCGCCGTGTGATCGAGCGCGGCGTCCCAGCTGACGGCCTCAAAGACGTCCTCGCCGCGCTTGGAGCGACGCAACATAGGTTGACGCAGGCGGTCGGGGTCGTAGAGCAGGCCGGTGCCCCCAGTGCCACGGGGGCAGAGCTTGCCGTTGGACAGGGGGTGGTCGGGGTTGCCGACGATCTTGGTGACCCGGCCGTCCTTGACGTGGGCGAGGATGCCGCACTTCCAAAAGCAGATCTCACAGAAGGAGGGCACCACGGTGTCGCCATCCGTCATGGGCTGCCCGTAGGCGTCCGGGGTCATGCCCCACATGTTGGAAAGCAGGCCCGAGCCGAGGGTGGCTCCGCCTGCGAGTGCACTGCTGACTTTGATGAAGGTTCTGCGTGTGACGGTCATCGAGCGACGCTCCGCCCCAGTGCAATGCATAGGACGGGCCAGCCGCTTTGGCCGGAACCTTAGCGAGCGGAGCTACCCTCGGGTAACGCCCGCAACCAGGCGTGATCCCATCCCCGGCACGAACGTGCTTTTTTGGAATTCAGCTTCAGCAAGGCCTCGGAAAAATTGGAGAAAATTGAACCCTTTTTGAACCGATGACACTCTAAACAGGCCCCCACACGCAGCGCTCGCCACTGGCTTTCGTACGACAGCGCGTGCACATCGGGCCGAGTGCCTGGCGCGAGGTCGATTTGCAGCAGGTCCTGCCAGCCGTCATTGTTGGCGGAGTTCATGCGGCCGCCGTCCGCCGGGAAGAACCGGGGCGTGGGTCGCAGCTGCAGTCGTCCGCGCCCGTATCCCAAAGCGACGGGGTCTTGGTGGCAGGACTCGCAGCTGCGCCCCTGCTTGACTGTGGTGTGGGGGTCGAAGGCGGCAAACCAGCGTACCTGCCTGCGAGGGCCGCCGGCAGCACGGGCGTCGAGCGTGGCGATCATGCCGGGGGCTGAGGTGACAATCTGTCCTGCGCGCTCGGCCAGGGTGGGCGGCGTGGCGAAGTAGCGCTCTGCGTGCTCCACCCAGCGCCCCTTTGCGACGGTCGAGGTGCCAAAATCCCACTGCTCTCCGTCGGGGTCATAGCTGGTATGGCAGGTGGGACAGCGCGGGGCCCAGGCGCTGTGGCAGGTGCTGCAGGCCAGGCGCTCGTGACCCGGCAAGTTGTGTTGCTCATCCGAGGGGGTGGGTTTTGCGACAAATCGCCCCGCGCCCAGCTTGGACTGCAGCACCCAGGCCTCGTCCACCTTTTGCAGGTTCCACAGAGGCGTACCAAAGCGCCCGGTGCGCACCGGAGTTTCGGGCCGCACGGTCTTGTCATTCAGGGCGAGCAGGCGCCGGCTGGTGCCGTCCTCGACCTCACCCCAGGTCGTCTGCAAGGTATCCTTCGAGGCATGGCAGCTCTGGCAGCGGATCTGCACCTGCTGCTCCTCATGCAGGTGTTCGGTGCCGTCGCCCATCAGCTCGGTATGAAGGTGGCAGTCCACACAGGCGATGCCCGCGGCGTGGTGCACATCGTCTTGGGTCTGGCAGACCTGTCGCCCATCCTCGAGGCGAAGTGGCGCTTCGCAGGCCTTCAGCTCGGGGCCGCGAACCTCGTGCCAGCCTTGGTACGACAGGCTCACTCGGCCGCTGCGGCTGTGGCAGCCAAAGCAGCGCTGGTCGGGCGGGGCGAGGTCCACGATGGGGTGGGGCGACGATGCCGTTGGGCGGGGCGCGTAGTGGCAGGCGCTGCAGCCGCTGGCGGTGCCCACCAGCATGTCATCTCTGTTCTCCTTGCGGGCGCCGAGGTGGCAGCCCAGGCAGAGGCGGCGCAGGTGGTCTTGCGCCGGCGAGGGCTCGTGCAAAGCCTGGACTTGGGCCGCGGTCTGGGTCGAGCTGGGCACAGCCAGCTCGCCGAAACCCCAGCGGTTGACGGCGATGAGCCCGCGCGCGGTGGCCATGAGTGAACCCTGTACGCGCGACAGTTGGCTGGGGTGGCAGCCGCCTCGGCCGCAGGTTTGGGCCGCGGTATCCAGGGCCCCGGGCTGTCGCTCCAGCCCGGCGTGGGCCGCGTCGATGGTGAGCGCCTTGGCATCTCCGAGGTGGCAGGCTTCGCAGTCGGCCAGCGCGGAGTGCAGGCCGCCCGGCCCCTCGCGTGCCTCATCGTGGCAGCTCAGGCAGCCCTCCTTGGCCACCACCGTGGGCGCAGGCTGGGAACCAGGGGTGAACCACCAGCCCAGGGCGGCAAGGAGCAGGACCACAATGATGACGGCAGCGGCTCGCATCAACTCGCGGGCGACCGTAGGCCCTAGGTGTAGGACCGGCAAGGTTGTCGCGTCGCGGAACACCGCGGCCTTCATGAGGGTTGTGTGCCAAGGCCGGCGGGCGGTATGCACGCCGCGCCGGTTGGTCCTCTGAGATGCCCCGCCTCCGCGTCATAACGCTGCTACTTTGCCTCTGCGCGGCCAGCCTGGGCGTGGCCTGCCAGAACAAGTCCCCCCAGCGCGCGGTAGAGGCGGCCTCTGCGTTCGCGGAGCGCCAGCCTCGGTACATGCGCTCGCTGCCTCATACCAAGGTGCCCGAGGGACTCACCGACCTGCGGGCCGAGACCTGTGGTGCCTGTCATCAGGCGATCTACAATGAATGGAAGATCTCCACCCATGCTCGGGCCTGGTTGGATGACGCCCAGTTCCTCGCAGAGCTCGAAAAGTCCGAAAAGCAGGGCGTGGCGTGGATGTGCATGAACTGCCACACGCCCCTGCAGAACCAGCTGCCGAAGCTGGTCACGGGCCTCAAGGATGGCCGGGTTGACCAAGCGATCATGGTCGACAACCCAGCCTTCGATTCTGCCTTACAGAAAGAGGCGATCACCTGCGCGACCTGCCACGTGAAGGATGGCGTCGTGCTCGGACCCTTCGGAGATACGAATAGCCCGCACCCGGTGAAAAAGGAGCCTAGCTTGCGCACGGTCGAGGTCTGCACCCAGTGCCATCAGGCTCAGGCCCGCTTTGATGCAGTCGGGCTTATCTGTGTCTTTAATACGGGACAGGAGCACCAGGACAGCCCGCAGGCTGCGGCAGGCAAGATCTGCCAGGACTGCCACATGCCGACCGTCGAGCGCCCGCTGTGGGTGGGCGGCACCGAGCCGCGCACGGTGCGTAGGCACTGGTTCGGCGGCTCCTTGATCCCCAAAAAGCCCGAGTATGCTGAGGAGTTGGCGGCCATCGCCCAGCACTTTCCGCCGGGGCTTAGCGTGAAGACTCAGCCGCTGCCGAAGGCTGTGAAGCCGGGTCAGACGGTGCAGGTTGACCTGCGGATCAAGAATGCCGAGGCGGGTCACTACCTGCCCAGCGGGGATCCAGAGCGCTTTTTGCGCATACAGACCCGGGTCGTCGATGCCCAGGGCAAGGCCCTGGCTGAGCACATCGAGACCATTGGCATTGAGTATCAGTGGCACCCGGTGGTGAAGAAGCTATCCGACAATCGCCTCGCCCCGCTCGAAGAGCGCATGCTCTCGCTGTCCTTTAAGGCGCCTGCGTCCGGGCCGCTGACGGTGCACGTGCAGGCCTCAAGGTGGCGCATCAATGAGCGCAACCTGGCTTACCATGAGCTAGAGGGCAAATACGTGCCCGGGCAGTCCTTCTTCAAGGACGTGCACCAGATCGACGTGAAGAAGTAGCGCTCAGCGCTTGAAGAGGCCGTCGAGCACCTTGCCCAATGCGGCGTGGCCCATCTTCGGGCCGCGAGACTGGGGCGGCCCCGGCACGGCGCGGTTGAGGCTAGCCCCCAGCTTGAGCGGGTTCTTGACGAGCTCGATGGTGCGCTGAGCGCCGTAGGCCTTCATCACACCGACTTGGTCCTTGAGCGAGAGCAGGCGGTCCTGGGCCGCCATCGCTGCCATTTGGGGATGCTGGGTGGGGGCGCGGTCCAGCCGGTCCAGCTGGGTCGCGATGGCGTTCAGCCGGTCCGCGAAAGGCGCGTCGACCTTGCCCCCGCGCATCAGCGCCTCGAGGTCACCGGGGTGGGGCATCAAGGCGTGGCTGAGGGCAAAGGCGGCGGAGGCCTGAGCGCGGGCAAACTCAGCCTCGCTATCGTTCGCCGCATCGGCCAGGGACTCCAGCTCGGCAGCCGCCGGCGCGAACGCAAGGTGGCTTGCGATGCGCATGCCGGAGGGGATGCTCACCGAGATATCCGAGCCGCCCTTGGCTTGCGCAATCAGGCCTTCAAGGTAGACGCTGAGGGCCGCCGCATTCTGACCTTGAACGGCCTCCTGCGCGGCCTGCTTCTTGGCCGCCTCACGAAAGGCCTCGGCCTGAGCGTCGAGCTCCTTGTCCCAAGCCTCCAGCATGCGCTGCATGGAGGCCTGCTGCTGCTCGTGCAGCTCATGAAGCAGGTTGCTGGTGCTCAGGTTCATGGCGGTTCTTTGGGCTACAGCAGCCCCAGGGCCTGGGCGATCTCTTTGATCTCGCTCAGGGCGCGGTCGCGGCTGTTCAGCTCCACCATGGAGCGCGCCTCGATGTTCATGTACCGGCCTCGGGCGCGGTCGAGGATGGGCTGGGTGATGCGCAACGAACGGTTCTCGTCGTCCTTCATCAGCATCTCCACCACGCGGTTCGCGAGCTCGGGCCGAAGCTGCTGCTCTTGGATCTCATCGGGCAGGTAGCTGAGCCCGTCGACGCCGGCCTCCAGCATATCGTTGAGCATCTGCTCGGAGTCCCGAAGCCGCACGTCCACCCCGCGGGTGGAGCCTTGGTTGGCGATGAGCCGGTTGCGCTCCTCGTACTGGTGCTCGATGTACGACTCGAGCTCGGTGCGCGTGAGAATCCCGTTTCCACGGGTAACGTTGTTATGGCCGACGTCCCGGATCATGGCCGCGTAGCGGCTGCATCGGGGAAGGTGGTCAGCGGGGACGATGTGTGCGCCTGCGGGCATATGTAGGTGCTCCGTCTACAGGTATCGGTGACGTTGTCAGGATGTTGCGACAAAAGATTGCACTGGAATCTCCGCATCTTAGCGGTGCCCCCGCCGTGAGGGAAATCCGCAGCAACTGTGCCGTTTGGAATCGCATTAGTTGAAAATGAGGGCAGCGAGCACACCGAGGGCGGCGCCGGCCAGGCCCAGCCAGGCGATGCTCCAGCTGCGTCGTGGCGCGTTGAGTATGGGGGTGGCGGCTTCGGCCTCAGCCTCGACTTGGGCCGCAGGGGGCTCCGGTTCATCGATGAGCGGGCCATGCAGGGTCAGCTCGTCCTCGCCGGCGGCCGGACGGCCTACGATCTCGGTCTGCTCGTCGAACTCGTAGGCCATCGTACGAGTCGGTTGTGCCGGGTCGCTCATGCCCAGAGCCCTAGGCTGAGGCCAGAGGGAGGGAATGTCCATCCCCCCGAAGTGCGCGGGGATCCGCGCTCGCGGTCTGGCGTCCGCGTTCTTTACATTGACGCCGGCGAGGCCCCCCCCTACTTTCCCGCCGACATGGCGTTCGAGTTTAAGCTGCCCGACATCGGTGAAGGCGTTGTGGAAGGTGAGATCGTAAAGTGGCTGGTTCAGCCCGGCGATGCCATCGACGTCGACCAACCTATGGTTGAGGTCATGACCGACAAAGCAACCGTGGTCATCCCCTCTCCCAAACAGGGAAAGGTGCTCGAGACCCGCGGCGCCGAAGGCGACATCGTCGAGGTGCACTCGGTGATCGTCGTGATCGAGGAGGGTGGCCAGGCCGCCGCCGCTCCGGCGCCCGAGGCCGCACCTGCACCGGCCCCCGCCGCACCTGCACCGGCCCCCGCCGCACCTGCGCCGGCCGCCGTCGCACCTGCGCCGGCCCCCGCTGCACCACCGCCGGCCCCCATCCCAGCCGGTGGCAAGGTGCTCGCGGCGCCCGCGACCCGTCGCCTCGCACGCGAGGTGGGCGTGGATATCAGCACCATCGCAGGCTCCGGTCCTGCCGGTCGTGTCACCTCTGATGACGTGCGCGCTGCCCAAGGTGCCGCTGCGGCTCCGGCTGCCGCCGCGCCGGCCGCTGCGCCTCGAGCCCCACGTCCCGCGCCCGTCGCGCCGGCCGCCGCCGAGGCGGTGGACGAGCGCATCCCGGTGCGTGGCTTGCGCCGCCGCATCTGGGACAGCATGTCTCAGTCTGCGTTCACGGCCGCCCACTTCACCTTCGTTGAAGAGTGCGATTGCACCGAGCTGGTAGATGTTCGCTCCCGCTTCAATGGGCAGCTCCAAGAGGGCGAGCCCAAGATGAACTACCTGCCCTTCATCGCGAAGGCGGTGCTGGCATCGCTGAAGAAGTTCCCGGCCCTCAACGGCCACGTGGACGACGACAGCATGGAGTTCATCCAGCGCGGCGCTTACAACCTGGGCATCGCGGTCTCCTCTGAGCGCGGCCTGGTGGTCCCGGTCATCAAGAACGCCGATCGGCTCTCCCTGTTGGAGATGGAGGCCGAGATTCGGCGCCTGGCTGACGCGGTCCGCAATAACAAGCTGACCCAAGCGGACCTCGGTGGCTCGACCTTCACGATCACGAGCCTGGGTAGGGAGGGCGGCATCTTCGCGACCCCGATCATCAACTATCCAGAGGTCGCGATCATGGGCATCCACAAGATGGCCAAGCGCCCGATGGTGGTCGACGACCAGATCGCGATCCGCCAGATGATGAACCTGTCCCTGTCTTTCGACCATCGCTTGGTCGATGGTCACGTGGGCGCCGCGTTCACCTACGCGGTCATCAAGCTGCTGCAGAGCCCTGACCGCCTCATGATGGAAATGGCCTAGACCATGAGCGGCCCCCAGATCGCGGAGTTCCCGAATCAGACCGTCGCCGAGCCGGCCCTGTACCAGGTGCTGGATAACGACGGGAAGCTGGTCGGCACGCTGCCGGACATCGATGCTGAGACTCAGGTCCGCATGTATCGCTTCATGCTGCTCATCCGCCTGTTGGATGAGCGCATGATGATCCTGCAGCGCCAGGGCCGCATTGGCTTCTACGGTGCCTGCACCGGGCAGGAGGCGCCGCCGGTGGCGACCGCCGCCGCGCTTCGCAATGGCGATTGGATCTTCCCCGCGCTGCGCGAGGGGGTCACGATGCTGTATCGCGGCTACCCGCTTGAGACCTATGTATGTCAGG
>Ga0193954_1000832_pt1 | contig 17081 bp, 13 predicted proteins | sample BB_5_MG_FD_140340 | JGI IMG/M metagenome (GOLD analysis project Ga0193954, IMG submission 140340) | Microbial mat bacterial communities from the Broadkill River, Lewes, Delaware, United States - BB_5_MG | ecosystem: Environmental > Aquatic > Freshwater > River > Microbial mats | place: USA...
AGTCCTAAATGGAGGTGGAAAGCTAGATGATGTTCCATGGGTTACTTACCACAGACGCACCCTCCAAAGGTTATAGAGAGTGTACTTTACATGCTCTCTATAGAACTCTTTTAAAAACTACTCTTTGGCTCTCCCATTTTTTGGCATCTACTGTACGATAAAATCTATCAATAATCCACTCTGTAGTTGTGACACTTAAGAGTAGACACTCTGTAGCATTTTTTTCTCTTGCACATATCTCTCCAGGATTTATAAAGAGTGTACCATTGATATTTTCTGCTTGAAAGTGATGGGTATGACCAGAGATAACCAAATCTACATCAGGAGTCATATAATAGGGAAGATGCATCATCTTTATTTTTAGGGTATCTATCTTGAAATAGTAGGGTTCTTTATATATTTGATGTGTTGTAGCGAGTGCTAATAGATGGTGGTCATTATTACCAAAGACTACTCTATAGGGCTTTTGTGTTGCTTGGAGCATGTTAATATGCTCTTTAGAGCCTATATCTCCTGCATGAAGAAGATACTCTGCACCCTCTTGAAGAAGGTGAGCAATTGCCTCTTTGTGGAGTTTTGTACGGTGGTGTGTATCAGATAATATTCCTATTTTGAGCATGGATTATACATCTATCTTATGTTTACATTTAAAACACTCATAGACCTCTTTGCCTCTAAGAGTTTTTTTACCCATTTGATACTCACACTCAGGACACTTTTTGTCTACAGGCTCAAAATTGGCTATAAACTTACATTTAGGATAGTGTTCACAGCCAAAGAATTTGCCTCTTTTGCCTTCTCTTTCATGGAGTTTTCCTCCACATTCAGGGCAAGGGATAGCAATCTCTTTTGGTGGTGTAAGTGATTTTGCATTTTTGCATTTAGGGTAGCCCGAACATGCCAAAAATTTTCCTCTTTTTGAGTTTTTGATTACCATGCCTTTGCCACATTTTTCACATATCTCATCAGTCTCTTCAGGCTGTTCTGGTTCTGTGCCATCTGTGTTTTTGGTATATTTACATTTAGGAAAGTTACTACACGCAATAAACTCTCCATAGCGACCCTTTCTTAGCAGAAGCTCTCCATCACACTTTGGACACTTCTCACCTGTTGGGATAGCTACTTTTAGGCTTTTTATATTCTCTTTTCCATCAGAAATTTTCTTCATAAATGGTTCATAAAAGTCATGTAATACACTCTGCCAATCTACTTCACCCTCACCAACTTTGTCAAGAGTCTCCTCCATATTAGAGGTAAAGCTACTATTGACAATATCAGAGAAGTACTCCTCTAACATCTTAGTAACAGTAAAGGCTATCTCTGTAGGTTGGATACGCTTTTTTTCTACTTCAATATATTTACGCGTTTGTAATATAGTAATAGTTGGTGCATAAGTACTTGGTCTTCCAATACCCAAAGATTCCAGTTTTTTGATAAGACTTGCCTCATTATACCGTGGAGGTGGTTCTGTAAAGTGTTGTTTGGGTGTAATCTTGTCCAAAGAGACAGGTTGATTTTTATCAAGAGCTGGAAGGAGTTTATCTTTTTCATTATAACCTGTCACAACATAAAATCCATGAAAGAGCAATTTCCGTCCACTTGCTTTGAATACTGTTTTATCTCCCTTAAAGAGGATAGTTTGTGATTCAAACTCTGCATCTACCATTTGAGATGTTAAAAATCGGTTATAGATTAAACGGTAGAGTTTTAACTCATCATTAGAGAGGTAATCAGATGCAATTTGAGGAGTAAATCCTACCATTGTAGGGCGTATTGCCTCATGTGCTTCTTGAGCTGATTTTGTTTTGGTTACATAGTTTTTGGCTTTTGCTGGAAGATATTTATCTCCATAAGTTTCCAAAATATGGTCTCGCACAGATACTACAGCCTCTTTGGCAAGATTCAGACTATCTGTTCTCATATAGGTAATAACTCCCATAACTCCCTCATTTGTTTTAACCCCTTCATAGAGTTTTTGGGCTACCATCATACTCTTTTTTGGAGAGAATCCTAGCTGAGTAGAGGCAGATTGTTGGAGGGTAGAGGTCATAAAAGGGGGTGAAGTTTTGGTTTTTCTTTTGGTGGTCTCAATAGACTCTACAATAAAACTTTCATTTTTAGCAGAAGTGACTATCTCTGTAGCCATAGCTTCATTGCCAATACTCAATTTTTCTAGTTTTGTACCTGCAAATGAGTAGATAGTTGCATCAATCTCTTTTTCAAAGAGTGCATCAATACTCCAATACTCTACTGGTTTAAATGTGGTAATCTCTCGCTCTCTATCGACCACTATTTTGAGTGATGAACTCTGTACTCTTCCTGCTGAGAGACCTTTTTGTATTTTGCTTCCTAAAAGTGGAGAGAGTTTGTATCCTACTATTCTATCAAGAAGTCTTCTTGTCTGTTGGGCATTAATATTATTGGTATCTAATTTTCTTGGATTTGCAAGGGCATGTTCTATAGCACTTTTGGTAATTTCATGAAAAACAATTCGTGGGAGACTCTGAGGGTCTTTTTTGATAGCCATAGCAATATGGTATCCAATGGCTTCTCCCTCGCGGTCTTCATCTGTTGCGATATAGACTTGTTGGGCTTCTTTGGCAAGTTTTCTTAGCTCTTTGACTATTGGATTTGCTTCCCTAGGAATAGAGTACTTTGGGACAAAGGTACCATTTTCATCTACAGTAATTCCAAAATTACTTTTTGGTAAGTCTCTAATATGCCCTTTGGAGGCTACGACTTTATACTCTTTACCCAAAAAATTACTAATTGTTCTTGCTTTAGCGGGTGACTCGACGATAATTAAGTTCTTCATTCATTCACTACTTATTGGCTGGATTTTTGGCATTGTAACACAAAAGTTTCAAAAAGGCTACATAAATAAGAGAAAACTTAGTATAATCATACGAACTAATTTTCAATTTAAAAGGATTTTTATGCGTATAGTAGCATTCACTTTTTTTCTTATCCTATCGACAATAGCCTCAATGGCACAATTTTATCCTCCTACGCTAAGTAGTGAAATTAAACAGATTAAAGGCAATAAAGTAACATTAACAAAGCCTCTTCCCAAAGTTGGTATGAGTGGTGTTGTTATACACAATTATGGTAGTGAACTCAAAGCCATTAGTAGTTATTTGGTCTATGATGGAGCCTCAAAAGCATCACTGCGTCACCATGAACCTATTATACATGGAGAACTTCCTGCGGTTAAACCAAACCTAAAAGTAGGAGATAGAGTAATAGCGGGGTATTTGTATAGAACAATTCTTCTTTTAGCACCAGATAGTGCAACATACTCCAAAATTACAGCATCAGTATCTAAAAATTGGGTACACCCTGACTTGTATGCTCTCTTTTTATCCAAAGAGGGAGACCAAATTCCTACAAAAGATAATTTAGCAAAGTTTGCAAGTGAGTATCAAGTAGGTCTTATCTATATAGTAAAAAAAGGCAAAGGGGTACTTTATGACCCTATTAGTCGTAGATATGTAGGTGAGATGGCTTTGAGTGGATTACCAAAAAAAGGACAATTTCCTTTTTATATGCGTTTGGGTGAGATAGATAGTGGATGGTTTAGTAGAAAAGCTACAGGTACTTATTACAATATGGTAGGAAATATTCGATGATAGAGACAGCACATATAGAGGCTCTTAAAGCTATAGTAGGCAAAGAGAATGTCTATAGCGACAAAGCACATCTGATAGCCTACAGTTATGATGCTACACGCACTCGTTATGAACCTGAAGCTGTGGTGTTTCCTCGACATGAAGAGGATGTAAGTGCAATTTTAAAATATTGTAATGAGCATAAGATAGTGATTACTCCTCGTGGTGCAGGTTCTGGCTTTACTGGTGGAGCATTACCTACAAATGGTGGGATTATTCTTGCTATGGAAAAATATATGAACCGTATCTTAGAGATTGATTTTGAAAACATGGTAGCTGTGGTACAACCGGGTGTTATCAATATGGATTTACAAAAAGCTGTTCAAGAAGTGGGGCTTTTTTATCCGCCAGACCCAGCGAGTGAAGAGTACTCTACTCTTGGAGGAAATGTAAGTGAGAATGCAGGAGGTATGAGAGCAGCCAAATATGGTATTACCAAAGATTTTGTTATGGCTCTTCGTGCGGTGCGTCCAAATGGTGATATTATTCGTGCAGGAAAACGAACCATCAAAGATGTAGCAGGATATAATATAGCAGGTATCCTTATTGCAAGTGAAGGAACACTAGCAGTAACTACAGAGATAACCCTAAAGCTTCTGCCTTATCCTAATTTTACCAAAGGGTATATGGGGATTTTCCCATCTGTTGAGAGTGCTATGAATGCAGTATTCAAATCATTAGCATCAGGGGCAAATCCTGTAGCAATGGAGTTTTTGGATAGTTTGGTTGTACAAGCCCTCAAAGAGAAACTAGGTGTAGAACTTCCTGAAGATGCAGGTGCGTTATTGATTGGAGATGTAGATGGCAATGTCTCCCAAGAAGTAGATTTTCAATTAGAGATATTAGAAAAATCTTTTAGAGAGAATGGAGCTGTAGATTTTGTGGTTGCCAAAGACAAAAAGCATAGAGAAGAGCTTTGGTATGCAAGACGCAATGCCTCTCCATCTATTACAATATTTGGTTCCAAAAAGCTTAATGAAGATATATCAGTCCCACGAAGCCTTTTACCAAAAGCCCTTAAAAGTATCTATGAGATAGGGGATAAGTATGGATTTAAAGTACCATGTTTTGGTCATGCGGGTGATGGAAATATTCATGTGAATGTAATGGTTGATGGGAGTAATCCAGAAGAGTTAGCCAAAGGACATAATGCTATAGAAGAGATATTTGAGCTTGTAGTAAGTATGGGTGGAACACTAAGTGGAGAGCATGGCATAGGCACAAGTAAAGCACCATTTATGAGTATTGCTTTTAATGAAGAAGAGTTAACACTCTTTAGAGACCTTAAAAATGCTTTTGACCCTAATAATATTTTGAACCCTGGAAAGATGGGACTACCAGTGTGATAAACCTTTCTAAAGAAACTACAGAAATTGTACGAAATTATTATTTTTTTATGCGAGATTTTTTTGTAGATCTTTTGGATGATAGACTGGGATACTATGCCTCTAGTTTGAGTTGGAATAGTATCTTCTCTATTATTCCACTTTTTGTTATTTTACTCTCTGTTTTTACCTATCTTCCTATCTTTGAGTCTGTATATGCAAAAGTACATCAGATGATTTTTGCCAACCTTATGCCTACCCACTCCAAAGAGATTATGACTCATATAGATAGCTTTATAGCCAATGCAGATAAGCTTGGAATAGTTGGATTTTTTTATGTAGTATTTGCAGCTGTGATGTTTTTTAAAAATTATGATTTTGTTGTAAATGATATTTTTGAAACTCCAAAAAGAACAGCTGTACAGGCACTTACAACCTATCTCTCATTAGTTATTATTGTACCTACAATGCTTGGAATCTCTTTCTATTTCTCTTCGTTGGTTCATACAGTTCATATTTACTATTTTTTACCTTTTCTTATGGTTTGGGGTGTCTTTTATATTGCCTACCAACTCTCTGCACACAAAAGAATATCCAAACGAGCAGCCATTACAAGCTCTTTTATAGCATCACTTATATGGTATCTTGCAAAGAGTGGTTTTATTTTGTATGTAATGCACAATCAAACTTATGCTAGTATCTATGGAGGTATTAGTATCTTACTCTTCTTTTTCCTCTGGATTTATATCTCTTGGGCTATATTTTTACATGGTTTACGGTTTTGCTATCTTTTAGACAAAGGTGTAGAGATAACAAAGATATAGAAATATCACTCAAATAGCTCTTTTAATCTTTTTTAGCTATCATATATTATAACTTAATAGAAGGAGTATTTATATGAAAAAGATTATTCTAGCATCCTCAATAGCATTTGTTTTGCTTGGTAGTACAATATTTGCAGAAGAGGCGACAGAAGATAGTGTAGCAGGACTCTATGTAGCAACATTTGATAGAGCACCTGATGGTCCTGGTTTGGCATATTGGGTAGCAGATTCAAATTTGAGTTTAGAGGGTATAGCAGAGAGTTTCTTTGACCAAAATGAGACAAAAGAGAAGTATCCAGAAGGTCTTGATGAGACTGATTTTATTGAAAAAGTTTATGAAAATACTTTTGATAGAGCAGGGGATGAAGCAGGTATTGATTATTGGAGAGAAGGTCTAAGAGATGGAAACCTCTCGAAGCAACAGTTTATTCTTGCTGTTTTGAATGGTGCAACAGGTGATGATGCAGAACTTCTGAATAATAAAAAAGATATAGGTTTAACTTTTGCTGAATCAAATGCAACTGATACCGAATTAGCCAAAGAGTTAATGGTAGATGTGAGTGCAGACAGAGGCAGTATTTTGGGGTCTTTAAACAAACTCTATGCACATTTAACACATGCAAATGAGAATGCATTTGAGAATAACTATACCTTAGATGAGAACGGCACTATTGTATCCAAAGATAAAAGTATGAAAGATATAGAGAAAAAGCCTAAAAAAGATAGTGACGATGACAGTTATGATGATGATGACAGTTATGATGACGATGATAATGATGACGATGACGATGACAGTTATGACGACGATGATGATAATAGCACAGAGTCTTCAGACTAAAATATAGAGAAGATAAGTAAAGGAGAGGAGTAGCGTAGCTATAAAGAGCCACCTACTCCCTATCGCTCCTAATGAGAGTATAATATATCCAATCAAAAGTTCTAGTGATAAAATATTCTCTTCATATCCTTTGGGTAATGAAAAAAGCCACACTAACCAACTATCCATAACTCCTCCCATATTTATCAGATGCAACGCAATAACTAGAGGATAAAAGAGTGTAAAGAGTAGAGATAGTGGTGGTGACAAGAGTTGCCATAGTGTTGTAATACCAAATAAAGCATGTACTATAGGTTGCATCAAAATAAATATTCCTAGAGGGATAAAGATAAAAGAGATGATATATTTATGAACTCTTTTACTCCAATGTAAAATCAAGTAGATATAAAATACTCCTGATACCGAAAACCAAAATCCTAAAGAGACAATAAGTCTAGGAAAGAGTGCTAAAAGTACTATAACAATAAATCCTAAAAGCCCAAAACTTACAAGTTCTATTCCCAAAAGTAAAGCCATCCAAGCAATCAAAAGCATAGCAAAAGAGCGAAGTAGTGATGGAGGAAACTCAACAAACCAGAGATAGCCAAAGAGAAGTATAATAGTGAGTATTCCTAAGTCTATAAGACTATAGCGGTAGGGAAAATAGCGTTGTTGCAAAGGCTGGTAGAGAAGAAGCAAGAGACCATAGACCACTACCCATAAAATACTCAAATGAAATCCACTAAGTGCTACAAGATGACTAACTCCCAACATTGCTATCTTTTCTCGCAAGGCTTTATCAAGAGGTGTTGCCAAAAATATTGCTTGATAAAAAGAGATAACCTCTCTCTCTTGGTGCTGTGAGGCTAGAGTCTCTAAGAGTTTTCCTTTGGTTGTTTCTACTTTTTGATATACCTCTTTAATAGTACTCTTGATATAAAAAGCTCGTAAGTACTCCCAAAAACGAAGAGAGGTATCAGGTATAAGTCTAATTCTTATTTTATAGTTTGTAAGATTCTCTTTTAGGTGGGCAGTAGTATAGAGAGTATACCCCTCTTTGGTGCGGAGTTTAAGTACTTGATAGGGTTTATTATGTTTTTGTTTTGTATATTGTTGGAGTACTAGGGCATGTGTATAATAAAAGGGCTTACCAATAAACTCATTATACTCCCAATAGAGAAGCAGAAGACGAACAGAGAGTATCAAACTCAAAACTCCCAAGACCCAAAAAGCCTCTTTATAGGTTCTAAAGAGTTTTGGTTTTTCTAAGAGCATAAGAGTCTATAGAGGTGGCATCTCTATAGGTGGTAGCTCTATATGACCCTCACGCATATCTGTATTTCCCTCTTCATACACCACCTCAAAAGCAGGAGAGACAGAGGCATCTACAAAACGAGTAAAATTCTTTTGAAAGACAAGATCCACAGTCCCAGTAGGTCCATTTCTCTGTTTGCCTATAATAATCTCCGCATCCTCTTCAGCCTTTTTCTTAAATTCCCCAGTATACTCTTTCCCTTCAGCTTTGGCTTTCATCTCTTTCTCTTTCTCCATAGCCTCACGATAGACATCATCACGGTAGACGAACATAACAATATCTGCATCTTGTTCAATTGAGTTATGTACAATAATATCATTTGCAACAAAATTATGCACACTATCAACAGTTAAATCATAAGTTTTGACACTATCTCCTTTTTCTATAGAGACTATCTCATCCCAATATATATCTGCATTAGCAAAATGGTCTATTTTTTCATCCTCTAAAAACTCTGATATTCTTTGCATTCTCTCTTTGGAGACACCACTCTTAAATAGTGTACTTCCACAATAAGACATATTCAACTTTTTAGCAAAGTCCCTCCAAGAGATATTCTGTCTATCTTTTGCCTCTTTAATATAGCTTTGCCAAACTATCTTATCAAAACAGCCATTATTTGGATTTGCTTTTGTCTCTTCTAAAACTTTTAAATACTCTTCTGATTTCTTACCTCTTTTTCCAAAGCTTCCTATCTCTTTTAAAAACTTCTCTAAATCATTTTTACCTTGAACCGTTACATGGTAACTAGGTCTATACTCTTTCTCTTTTTTTATCTGTTTTACCATTTTAAGTTTTGAAATAATACCAACCCTAAGAAGTAATGATTGAACCTGTTTTGCTAAAATTTGACTTGTTGAAGCATAATAGACAGCTATTTTATTAGTTCTATTTTTTTGTTTCTGAAGTGTAATGGAACCATCTGTTGACCAAAGATGTTTTAAAAAGAGTTTTATGGCTTTATTGCTACACTCAAATACAGCTTTAGGTATCTGTTTCTCATAAGAACGGACTCTTTGAATATGTAACTTCTCATACCATAATGTTATAGGGTGCTTTTTATTATGAGTTAAGTGATAAGGAGAGGTTAAATAGAGATGCCACCAACTCTGTTGCTGTACAATTCGAGCATCTATATCAAAAAGCTCTTTTGCGACATATTGAACCATCTCTATATTTTGCATATCTTCATTAGTATAGTGGTAGGGTTGCCCCTCTAATATAGAGCCATCTCCTAAAAGGTGTGCTATGAGAATTAACTCATTATCCACTAATATATTTTTACTTGTTTTTATATCCACTCTATCAGGTGTAGCAATCTTATCTCCAACTTTTAGCTTATCTAATCTTAGCCAACCATCGACTTTATAGAACTTGTGATTTGCGGTAGCATTAATCGTTTTTCCTGATTTTGTAGTTAATCTATAGATAGTTTTTATACCTGAAAAAAAGGCATTAGTAATTTTAAAATTCTCTATTTTTAAATCTGAAGTCATAGCTTTTGTCTCAAAGGGAAGTAAAGCTCTATTTTTTTCTAGTTCATCTATTCTATAGACTCTTCCACTTTTGGCATCAATAATAATTGAATCACCTGATAAACAGCCACTCTCTCTAAGGTCACTTAACATAGGTCTTTTATTATCTCGACTCTCTACTCCACGGTTAAGCTGTGAAAGAGCGAGGATAGGGATGTCTAACTCTCTAGCTAACTGCTTTAAACCCCTAGAAATCTCTGAAATCTCTTGCTGTCTTCCCTCTCTTCCTCCATCACCACTCATAAGTTGTAAATAATCAATAATAGCCACAGAAATCTCTGGATGTTGTGATTTGAGTTTGCGAAGCTTGGAGCGGACATGGTGTATGGTTGCATATCCACCATCATCAACAAAAAGTTTTTTACGAGATATATCATCTACCGCTGAAGAGAACTGACTCCACTGCTCATCACGCAAATCACCTACACGCAGTGCCTGAAGGGGTATAGAGGTCTTAGCTGAAAGCATACGAAGCATCAACTGCTCTGCTGGCATCTCTAAAGAAAAGAATGCCACCCCTTCATCTCTCTCTATCGCTTTAAGAGCCATATTAAGAACAAGTGCAGTATTATGAGTAACAGTCATATCTTCTAGTAAAAAGAGTCTATTTCCATCTATCTCAAATCCATAGTAATCATCTACTTTGTCATACTGAACAGTAATTTTGGAGTATCTATTTTCTGAAGTAATAGAGGGAATGGGAAAAGATACTTTATTGGAGTTAAGAGTAGCTTTATAACCTTTGTATCTTTTTTTAAACTCAATATTTTTGTCCAAATATTTAGAAACTTCAATATTAATAATATTCTTTTTGTCATCTATTAATGATAAAATATGTGACTTATTCACTCGATAGTCTATCCCTTTATTTTGATGAACCCAGTACATCTCTTCTCTGCCACGAGCCAAAGAGAGTACTCTTCTAGGGGTGGAGTCATCGCCCATAAGCTCTTCTCCAACCTGAATATCTTCTACCTTTTTAAGCTCTCCTGAGTACATTAAAACTTTTGTACCCTTTCCCAAACATTTCCCCATCGCTGGTCTAGCTGCAATGATGACTAGGTCTCCCTTACCAAATCCACTTGTTTTTTCGTTGAGATTTCTAAAGCCTGTATCTGTGCCTATAAGTTTTGAGTTTCCTAGGGCTTTGAGTCGCTCTATCTCATCCATCATAGTAAGTGTAATATCTTTGGATTCTCTAAAATCTTCATTGGTGCTGTTTTGGGTTATCTCATAGAGTTTTTTCTCCACAAGATTCATAATCTCTTCTGTGGGGAGGTCATCTTCTATAGTGACTTTTCTAATCTCTGTGGCAAGAGTGACTAAGGCTCTTTTACTTGCTTTGGATTTGATTTCTGTAAGATAAGCGGTTGTATTAGAGATAGGATTGGCTGCGAGTATCTCAAGCATGGCTATCTCATCAAATTTATTCATAGAGACAAGTTTTGCTCGAAGAAACTCTTCATCTATAGGTTTCTCTTCTACGGCTAACTCTTCTATAGCAGAAAAAAGGTGTTGGTGAAAGGGAAGATAAAAATCATTATGGCGTAGTTTGGATGCTATCTCTTCAAATATCTGTGGGTCAAATATTATTGCAGAGAGTACGGCTCTTTCTATATTGAGGTTATACATGTTCTCCATTAATCACCACTCTTTTTGGCAAACTCTTCCACCTCAAAGACAAATCTATCTACAAGCTCTTTTTCTGGTAATTTTGCTACGACCTCTCCTCCTACCATCACAAGTCCACTCCCTTTGCCATAGGCTATAGCTACATCTGCATGTTTTGCTTCCCCAATAGCATTGACCACGCAACCCATTACAGAGACATTCATAGGGGCTTTGATATGTGCGGTGCGTTTTTCTACCTCTTCTACAGCTGTTACTAGGTCTGCTTCTATGCGTCCACAGGTAGGACAGGAGATAATATTAAGCCCCTCTTTGCTTCGTCCACTATCTTTGATAATGGCTCTTGCTACATTTATCTCCTCTTCTAGTTCCCCAGTAATTGAGACACGCATCGTATCACCTATACCATCAAGAAGTAGCGTTCCTAAACCTATAGAGGATTTAACCGTTGCATGAAAGAGTGTTCCTGCTTCTGTAACCCCTAGATGAAAAGGGTAATGGTTTTTTGGGCGGAGCATTCTGTAGGCATCTACAGTTCTATCTACATCAGAAGCTTTTAGAGATACTTTAATATCTGTAAAATCTAAATCTTCTAAGAATTTAATATTATACTCAGCACTTGCGACCATACCTTGGGCAGTTGCTCCATATTTTTGGTCAAACTCTTTTTCTAGTGAACCTGCATTTACACCTATACGGATAGGTAAAGAGCGCTCTTTACATGCTTTGACTATCTCCTTGATACGAGACTTTTCACCAATATTTCCAGGATTAAAACGGATACAATCTACCCATTTAGCAGCTTCAAGAGCGAGTTTATAATGAAAATGTATATCTGCAATTAGTGGTATAGAGATGCGTTCTTTTATCTCTTTAAGAGCTAGGGCATCTTCCATCTGTGGTACAGCGACACGCACCATATCAGCCCCTGCAAAATGAAGACGATTTATCTGTTCTACAGTTGCATCTACATCGTGTGTATTGCTATATGTCATAGACTGCACAGAGATAGGTGCGTCCCCACCCACGGCTACGCCACCTACAAATATTTTTTTAGTTGGGTATCTTTCTTTCATTTTTTTGCCTTTAGTCTTGAATAATTATATATTTATTATGAGGATTTTTTATCATTATAGCTAATTTTTATGAAAAATCTACAGGGTCAATATCTATCTCTATACCTCTTTGATTTATACTGTGAAGAGCCTTTATCAAGGGTATTCTTTTAGAAGAACGAAGGAGTATATTGTAACGGTATTTTCCTGCAATTTTTTCTATAGGAGCTTTTCCTGACCCTACAGTCTCTATATTTTCAAAAGCTTCTAGTTTTTGGAGAATTATATCCATTAGTTGTATCGCTTTTGTTTGCTCTTTATGGGCGATAAGTATCCGTGCCAAGGTAACAAAAGGAGGATACATATCACGCATAAACTCTAATTCATCTTCCAAAAAAGCTTCATAGTTATCTAAATAAGGGGTAAAAAGTTCTGAATTATTAGATTGAATAAGCACCTCAGCCTCTTTGGCTCGTCCTGCTCGTCCTGCTATCTGTATCAAGAGACTTATAGCTTTTTGTCTTGCTCTATAGTCTGCTAAGCCTAAGAGATAGTCTAGTCCCATAATTACACACAGAGTTATATTGGCATAATCATGCCCCTTACTAAGCATTTGTGTTCCCAAAAGTAAATTACTCTGCTTAGATTCAAAGCGTTTAAGAGCTTTTTTAAGCTTGGTAGCAGTAGTAATACTATCTTTGTCAAACTGTTCAATCTGTAGCGAGGGTATATGCATTTCTATAATCTCTTTAGCCTCTACTGTCCCCATTCTTTGGCTTAGGAGTGGTTGATTGCCACAAGTGGTGCAAGTATCTACAATAGCTTCTGTATACCCACAATAGTGACACTTAAGATGCCTGTTATATCTATGCAAAGCCATACCTACAGAACAGTAAGGACAAAGATGCGTAGACCCACATCTATCACAATATAAATACTTAAAATTACCACGAGTAGGCACAAAAAAGAGAGCCTGATTCTCTTCATTATAATTTTTTTGTAGTTTATTTATAATAGTAGAGTTAAGTTCTGTTCCACCTATAAAATAGTATGATTTTTTTGTTTGGATAAATGGCTTGTCTAATTTGATAATAGGATATTTATAATAAGAACTCAAACTTGGTGTAGCACTAGCCAAAAGCACTTTAGCACCTCTTTTTTGTCCTATCAATAGAGCTAAGTCTCGCGCATGGTATCGTGGACGCGTCATGGATTTGTAGCTATCATCATGCTCTTCATCTACAATAATAAGCCCCAAGTTCTCAAAGGGTATAAAGAGTGCAGACCTAGCCCCTGCCACAATATCTATCTCTTGGGCATAGATTTTTTCTAATATTTGCTCTTTTTTTTTCTTGCTAAGTTTAGAGTGCCACATCGCGACTCTCTCTCCAAAATATACTTTAAGTCTTTTTTCCATCTGTGGAGTAAGAGAAATTTCAGGCATCAAAAATATAGAAGTTTTTTGCTCTTCTATCATTTTGGCTATAAGCATAATAAATATCTCTGTTTTGCCTGAACCTGTGACACCAAAAAGCAGTGATTTATCATGAGTAAGTATTTTTTGATAGGCTCTTTCTTGTATAGGCGTAAGCAGAGGTTTTTTTATAAGAGCTATCTCTTTTTTTATTATTGTAGATTTTGTAGAGTAGGGTATAAAAAGTGAGAGTGCTTCCCCAAAAGAGGAGAAGTAGTAAAAAGAGATAAATTTAGCTATCTCTATTTGAATTGATGAGTAGCAAAAAGGAAGAATCGAAATAATATTTTGAGTTTTAAACTCTGTAGGCTCTGTAGTCTCTTCTACAACTACAGCCTCTTTAGTACTACTTTTAAGAGGCACAAGGACAACACTCCCCAAAGCCAACGCCTCCTTGGAGGAGTAAGTAAGCCTAGGAGCAGAGGATTTTAGAAGAGAGAGCTGGTAGTAGTGCAAATCTATTGGGTGAGTTCTTTACAGTATTCATCGGTTGTAGATTTACAATTTAGACGATTGTTTTTTAGTTCTAATATAGCTTTTTTTGTTGTGGATGAAGGCATTACAAATGTATATTCACTTGTTGTAGTTGTTCCTGTAGGTGACCTTGTACCAGTTTTTGTCTCTCGCCAACAGCCTGTTGATGTACTCTTTTCACATGATACTAATGGATATTCCAAAACAGAATTTGTATCATCTCCATCAAATGCATCAAAAATATTTTTATTATAGCCACTTGTTTTACTTAGTTTAAAAATAGCTTTAAAATCTCCTTGTAAAACTCGTTTCTGTTTCTCTGTAGCTAAGGCACTACGGATAGATGAGACTGTTGATTTTGCTGTTGTAATCACTGCATCATCTCTATTCATAGCAAGTTTAGGAATAGCTACAGCAGCTAAAATACCAATAACAACTATAACAAAAACTAATTCAATCATAGAAAATGCTGGACGAATATTTTTATAAATCATTATAAATCCTTTTTAAATAGTTACTCTTATTATATCATAAAATAGTTATTTATGATAAAATAGTTGAAAAGTATTTTAGGAGAGTTTTATGCAAAAAAATATTTTTATTCTATTTATTTTGTTTCAAACCGCTGTTTTTTCGGTTGAATCTATTCAAACACCTCTTGATTGTAAGATTCATTTATCTCTTACACAAGCTACTCCATCACAGATAAAAATTACTATTAGTCATGATGCAAACTGTAGTGTTGTAATAGAAGATTTAAATCGTACAATAACTATTGCTACTATCAAAGAGAGTAATCAAACCATAGAGCAAGAGCAAAATAAAACGATTATTCCCAAGATGATTACACTAGCTAAAAGCAAAATAGGAACACCCTACAAAAGAGCAGGGGTAGGAGATGGTGGTTTTGACTGTTCTGGATTTGTCTATTATCTTTTTAAAGAGAATAATATAACCATTCCACGCACCTCAAAAAATCAATCCAAATTAGGTGTTAAACTCTCACGAGAAGAGATAGAGGTAGGAGATATACTCTCCTTTGATACAACAAACGCAGGGCATATAAATCATAGTGGAGTATATTTGGGTGATGGAGAGTTTATTCATGCCTCTTCAGGAAAGGCGTATGGAGTGACTACCTCTAAGCTTGATAGAGGGTTTTATAAAGATAAGTTTCGTTGGGGTGTACGAGTAGAAGAGTAATCTATTTTACTTTTGTTTTACTCTCTTGGGCTAAGAGTACAAAGATATTTTCACCATCATCATAACGATAGCCCAAAGTATAATTAAGCTTTTTGAGAATACTATGAACAATATAGAGTCCTAATCCAAAGCCATGACTTCGTTTCTCTTCTTGTGAGAAGGGTTCTGTGTAGTAGGCGAGTGGATAGAGTAGACCATCTCCTTTGGAGATTATTTTAATTAGTTTCCAATCTTTTGCTTCTACTCTTACTTTATGGTCTGTACTATACTTAATTCCATTATCTAATAAGTTTTTGATTGCCAAAGAGAGGAGTTTACTATCAGTAAGAAATGAGATATTATCAATATCAATATCTATATTTACTTTTCCTGTATCTGCCATAAGAAGGTGTTGGCTCTCTTGCACTACTGTAGCGAGTGTGGTAGCCTCTATTATTGGTTCAAAATTACGAGTTGTTACCCGTTCTACTTGTGCGAGTTCTTTAATAAGCTCATTCATTCTATCAAATGCTCGAACCAAAACACCTTTGACCATCTCATCCTCTATGGATTCAACTACTATTCTTCCTTTGGTTATAGGGGTTTTTAGCTCATGCATCATGTTTCTCATAAAGAGATTTTTGGACTCATTGAGCTCTCTAATACGCATCAAAACATTATTATCAAAATTTTTAGCTATTTTACCTATCTCATCATCATATTTATAACTAATCTTTACATCCAAATCACCCATAGCAAACTGCTCTATTTGGTCATGGAGTCTTTTGAGAGGATAGAGTTTTTTGAGAATAGCTAAATAGAGTATCAAAAGAGAGAAAATAAGTATAAAACCTATAGCTATAGCCATACCAAAAGTATAATTTTTAGGACGGTTATCTTTGAGCATTAGATTATATCCTAATCGTTGTACATAGATAAAATGCAATCCATCTATCTCAAAAACACGCACTTGACCATAGATAGATTTTCCACCAAAGACAGTTTTACCTTTTTTTTGTATAGCATTTTCAGTCTCATTAGGATCCACAGGTTTTACTGAAAAGTTTTTATAGAAACTCTCTAGCTTCTCTTTGGTGGGATTGAGTTGTACATTTGATAAAAACGCATCGGCTATAAGTTTGTAGTGGCTAATCTCTTCGAGTTTTCGACGCTCTTTATCCCATGATATAAAGACAAAAAAAGTCACCATCAAAATAGTGATAGCAAGAGTAAAGAGAATATGAATAAAGGTAGTAACTGATAAATTTTTCATACTCTTATGGATTGGATATAAGGAGGTATCCTACACCTCTAACAGGTTTAATATAGATATTTTTAGAGTCTATAGAGGCTATCTTATGGCGAATACGAGAGATGATAACATCAATATTTTTAATAGAGCTATCATCATCTATATGTTCACTCTCATAGAGGAGTTGCTCACGAGAAACAGAGCCATTTTTGTGTGCAATAAGCATAGAGAGAACATCAAACTCTGCAGCTGTGAGATTGAGCATTTTATCTTGAAATAGAATGGTTCTTGAGCTTCTATCTACTCTAAATAGCTCCTCTTTTTGAGGTTTTTTATCTTCAAAGGTGTGTGTACGACGCAAAATAGTTTTGATACGAGTTACAAGTTCTCTTGGGTCATAGGGCTTTGGCATATAATCATCAGCTCCCCGCTCTAGTCCAATAACTTTATCGGTAATATCATCACGAGCAGAAGAGATAATAATGGGAATATTAGAGTGCTCACGGATTTTTGGAATAACTTCTAATCCAT
>Ga0193954_1000833_pt1 | contig 17053 bp, 17 predicted proteins | sample BB_5_MG_FD_140340 | JGI IMG/M metagenome (GOLD analysis project Ga0193954, IMG submission 140340) | Microbial mat bacterial communities from the Broadkill River, Lewes, Delaware, United States - BB_5_MG | ecosystem: Environmental > Aquatic > Freshwater > River > Microbial mats | place: USA...
AATCATCACAGATAGATTGGTTGAAGCGTTTGATATAGATGAAGATGATGTGATATTTATGGAGGATGACTACGATGATGTAGAGCAGTTTGATGACTATGACATACTCTTCATCGGTAGCTCTACTTGGGGGCAAGGGGATCCACACTTTGAGTGGGTTGACCCTATGTTAGAGATAGCAGAAGAAGCTGATTTTACAGGCAAAAAAGTTGCATTTTATGGTGCAGGTGATTGTGACAAACATGGCGAACATTTCTGTAGTGCATTAGGGAAACTTCATAAAGTATTTACAGGTGTAGGAGCTACTGCTATAGGCTCTACTCCAAAAGAGGATTACACCTACGAGGCTTCACTTGCAGAGATGAAGGGTGCTTTTTGTGGTCTTGGAATAGATGAGCATAATGAGTCAGACAAAACAGAGGAGCGAATTACTCGCTGGATAGAGATACTCAAAAAAGAGTTGGAGGGATAAGCTATGTTAGATACAAATACTATAACTATGGACTCATTTTATGAGCTGACAGATGCCGAGGATTTTTTTGAATTTTTTGGTATAGAGTATGATACGAACTTGGTCAATGTAAAACGATTTCATATCATGAAAGAGTATGGCACACTGATCAAAACAGGTATGCAGAACCTTACAGAAAATGAGGAGCAACTTCTTGATTTTCTTAAGTTTTCACTCCTGAGAGTCTATGGTGACTATCAGAGTGGTCATGCTCCAAGTGCAGCAGATGTTTGGGAGATGTTCAAAGATGGTAAGCTTAGTGGATGCCTCAGTTGTACACCTAGCCCTACACAGACTCAAGGAGCTAGTTGTGCTTGTTGACCCCAATGTAAAACTCCAAGATAATGTCACCGCGACTCGTTCAGGCAAAGATGCAGATGAGCCACTTTTTGGATTGGGTCAAAAGGTGCAACTTGTAGAAGATATTGTCAATGATGGTACCTATCCACACACCAAGATAGGGACTATTATGATGGAGAAGGGAGCTATAGGTTATATTAAACATATGGGAGAGTTCTTGCAAGTAATCCGCGTGTATGAAGTGCATTTCTTTGGTAGTGGCAAAGAGGTGGATATTATTGGATGTAGAGAGCATGAGCTTGAAGCTATGGAAGATTTTGTCGATGAGATGGCAGAAGAGAGAGCCTTTATGGAAGCCCATAGAGCAAAGATGCAGAAGCTTTATGGTGAGTAGGGTCGGTTTATAGACCACCCTATAAAAGATAGTTATTAGCAAAGAGTAGATATCTCCTATCTATCTGCTCTTTGGTAGTAACACTATCCAATTTAAAAAAAGGAGAAAGAAATGGCAAAAGTAATTTTCATGCACTTCAAAGAGGAGACAGACGGTATATACGATGCCAAAATAGGTGAACCTATTGTTCGTGTAGCAAAAGAGAGAGGTGTTCCACTCCCTATCGAGTGTCAAGATGGAGAGTGTGGAAGCTGTCTTATATCTGTAGAGAATATAGCAGATGAAGAGCCTACAAGTTATATGGAAGATAAAGAGCTTGATAAGTTAGTAGAGCTTGGAGCAATTTCAGCAAAAGATGCAAACCACTGCCAGCAGTTTACAATCAGTCCTAAAGTAAGGCTCGCTTGTCAAATGCTTGTAAAAGGTGATGTACTTATCAAACCATTCAAGGGTTAAGACCCAATTTAATTAAGGAGAGAAGATGACAACAAGAGTAGAAATAGTAAATGATTTTTTGGCGATCAATGTAAAAGAGGGAAGTACTATCCAAGATATCGTAGAGGCGAGTGGTAGTGCATTGCCTTTTGGTTGTAGAGATGGTGAGTGTGGTACCTGTGTAGTAGAGGTAGAGGCTGGTATGGAGTATCTATCAGACAAAACAGACAAAGAGGTAAAAGTCCTCAAAGAGATATGTTCAGGAACTTGTACACCAAACTCTCGATTATCTTGTCAAATGAAAATAGCCAGACCAAATGGTTTGATTCGCCTAAAGTATTAATATTTATACAATAAGGGTTGCCCAAATGTATTCTTTTTTGGGCATAATTAAATATTATGAATAATGGATTAAGTTTACAATATAAACAGAAGCAGACTCTACAACTATCTCTGAAACTTTGGTTGCCACTACTTCAAGCACCATTACAAGAGTTAGAGCATATATTCAAAGAGCATAGCTATGACAATCCATTTTTGGAGTGTAACTCATCTTTTGAATCAAATATCTCATCGGGCTCCTATAGTGGAGATGATACCAAGAGAGATTTTATTGAGAATGTGAGCCACTACAAAGAGTCTCTTTATGAAAAATTAGAGCCACAGATAGATGCACCACTCTTCCCCACACCTCGGTCACAAAAAGTAGCTAAAGAGATTATATATGATATTAATGTTGAGGGTTTTTTTGAAGGAAATATCTCTGAGATAGCAATACGGTGTAATACTACAGATGATTTTGTAGAACGAATACGAAAAAGATTCTCTTATCTTGAACCAAGTGGTGTAGGTGCTATTGATATGCAGGAGTCACTCTCTTTTCAGATTTCACAGATAGAGATGCCAAATAGTCTCTATATTTTTGTAGAGAAGCTTATCAAAGATATTCGTCATATAGAAAAATACCATAAACACCACCTCTTTTACCAAGCAAGTCAAATTATCAAAAACCTCAATCGTCCACCAGCAATAGCCTACCAAAAAGATATGCCCTATATTATTCCTGATTTTTTTGTAGATGTAGATGATGATATTACCGTACGCATCAACAACAACTACTACCCAGATATTGTAGTCAAAGATCCATTTAAAAGCAAAAATGAAGAACTCAAAGAGAAGCTCAAAGAGGCAAGAGACCTTGTCAACTTGATGGAGTTACGCAAATCTACTCTCTATAAACTTGTGCTTATTATAGTAGAGCGACAGACAGGCTTTTTTATTGGTGGTGAGCTCAAACCACTTACTATGGTAGAGATAGCCCAAGAGCTTGGCTTTGAGGAGTCGACTATCAGTAGAGCAGTATCCAACAAATATATCCAATCTAAAAAAGGAATTTTTTCTCTAAAATCATTTTTTACCAATGCTGTAGCCAAAAACCTCTCCTCTTCGGAGATTAAAAACTTTGTATCTCAATGTGTCGAGAATGAATCTACACAGAAACCCCTCACAGACCAAGAGTTAGTAGATATGGTTATCCAAAGATACAAAATCAAAATGGTACGACGAACTATCACAAAATATAGAAAACTCCTAGAAATACCCTCCTCAAAAGAGAGAAAAAAGATATATAAGATACAACAATTATAGATTGATAGAGAACTTTAAAACTTAAGCAAAGCACGATACTATCCTAATTGTAAAACTTTTTTAAAGGGTATCTATGCAAATTAATAAAATTTCTCTAAAAATAGCTCTTATAAGTGCGGTTGTGCTTTTTTTTCTCTATCTGCTTATAAGTTATACTTTTTCTTTCAAAGAGGTTCCTCTTCCAGAGAAAAAAAATGAGAGATACTATCAAATAAAGATGTGTAATAAACTTGAAGGCAAAATAGAGTATCGTTTAGCAGACAAGACACGAGTAGATTGTCTTACCGATGAGTATGCCATAGAGGTAGATTGGGCAAAAAAGTGGGCAGAGGGGATAGGGCAGTCGCTCTATTATGGGATGGTTACCAATAAAAAACCAGCTATTGGCTTGATTGTAGAAGAGGGGGATGAGCGGTATCTCAAAAGACTCTATAGAGTCTCTAAAGAGCTAGATATAAAAGTAATTATTCTTGAACGATAGTTTCAAATAGAGCTTAATAATCTTTAGGATAAAATACTCTTAAAATAAATTACAGTTAAGGCAAATATATGGATTACCTACAGATAAAAGGTGGAAATAAGTTACAAGGAGAAGTAGTTATTAGTGGTGCCAAAAATGCAGCATTACCTATTATTGCAGCTACAATACTTAGTGACAAACCAATAACTCTTACTAATCTTCCTAATGTTGTAGATATTCGTACACTTTTGAAGCTTTTGGGTATGCTAGGTGGTAGCGTAGAGCATCAAAAGACCGTAGCAACTATTGATAACTCTACTATGAGTTCTACAAAAGCAGTCTATGAGATAGTCTCACAAATGCGTGCTTCTATATTGGTACTTGGTCCTCTTCTTGCAAGATTTGGAGAGTGTGAGGTGAGTTTGCCTGGTGGGTGTGCTATTGGTCAAAGACCTATTGATTTGCACCTCAAAGCACTAGAGGCTATGGGGGCAACTATAGATATTCGTGGTGGATATGTACGAGCCGAAGCACCCAATGGACTCCAAGGAGCCAAAATAATCTTTGATAAAATCACAGTAGGTGGTACAGAAAACATAGTAATGGCAGCATCCCTAGCCAAAGGTGTAACCACCATCATTAACGCAGCCAAAGAGCCAGAAGTGGTGCAGTTGTGTGAAATGATACGAGATGCAGGTGTCAAAATAGAGGGAATAGGAAGCAATGAGCTTATTATTCATGGTACAAACCAAAAACCATTAACATTCCAAGAGACCCAAATCATTCCAGACCGTATAGAAGCAGGAACTTATCTCTGTGCAGGAGCTATTACCCAATCTAAAATCACTCTACAGCAAGTCAATGCCGAAGATATTAGAGCCTCTATGAACAAACTCGAAGAGATGGGCTTCTCTTTTGATATTACTCCAAATAGTATCACTATACACCCATGCCAAGAGATTAAACATGTAGACCTAATCACCACAGAGTACCCTGGGTTTCCTACCGATATGCAAGCACAGTTTATGGCAGTACTTGTAATGGCAGTAGGAGAGTCACTTATAGAAGAGAGACTTTTTGAAAATAGATTTATGCATGTGAGTGAACTCAATAGACTAGGAGCGGATATATGGCTCAAAGGCAACATAGCAGCCATACGCCCCATAGAAAAACTCTATGGAGCAGATGTAATGGCAACAGACCTTAGAGCAAGTTCTGCCCTAGTACTCGCAGGATTAGTAGCCCAAGGCACCACAAATGTCCACCGCATCTATCATCTAGACAGAGGCTACGACAACCTAGAAGGCAAACTATCCAAACTAGGTGCAGATATTGTAAGACTTAAGGAGTCTCATTAGGGGCTACAACTCTACTATTGTAGCTCCAAAGTTACCATTTGTATGATAGAACTTTTTGATTTTTGGGTGGGTTTGTAGGAACTCTTTGACGAGCCTAGAGAGAATGCCTCCTCCTGTGCCGTGGATTATTTCTACTTCATTGAGTCCATTGACTAGGGCATCGGATAAGAATTTATCTACAGCATCTATTGCCTCATCACCATACATTCCAAGGAGTTTGATAGAGACTGTAGTAGTGCTTTTTTCTACATTTACATTGGCTTTTGGTGGTCTCTTTTTGCTTACTTTTGGCATATCACTTGTCCGTTTGAGTTGACTCATTGGGACACGCATTTTCATACCATCTACTAATATTGTGCCTGTATCTCCTCGAATACTTAGGAGTTCTCCTTTGTGGTTTCTGTATTTGATGCGATTGCCTTCTGCTAGAGGTATCTTTTCGGGAGTTATGGGTGTTACTTTGTTTTTTACTTTGTGTTTGTAGGCATCTGTAAGGAGTCTTCGACCCTCTGTAGACTCTTTGGCTTTGAGGGCTTGTTGGGCTCTTTTGGTGGCTGCGTTGTAGCGGTTTTCTAGGGTGGCTATGGCTTTGCGATGTTTCTCTTGGAGTCTCTCTTCTATCTCATCAAGGTGTAGTTTTTTGCGTTCTATCTCCTCTTTGGCTTCATCTAGTTTGGCAATTTTATCACGCATTTCTCTCTCAAGAGAAGTTGATTTTTCGATAAGTTCATTGAGGTTCTCTTTGTCTTCACCATAAATTACTTTGGCTTTTTGGACAATATTAAGAGGCACACCATAGCGTTGAGCTGTCTCAAACGCATAACTCTTTCCTATGCTTCCTTGAAGAAAAGTATAGGTAGGCTCTCGACGCTCTTCATCATAGAGTGCAGCAATCAATGCTACATCATTATCTGCACCCATCAAAGAGGCGAGTCGTTTGTGGTGAGTGGTGACTACAAATATAATATCTCTTTTGCGTAACTCTTCGAGCATCACCCTAAAGAGACTCGCAGCCTCATCACTATCTGTTCCTAGCTCTATCTCATCAACTCCCACAATAGCATCCTCTTTGCTAAAGAGCCTAGAGAACTCTACCATCCGTCCTGCAAAGGTAGAGATGTCATTTTTGACCGATTGTGGGTCATCAATAACTGCTTCTATATTTTTAAAGTGTGCTATTGAGGTGCGTTGTGCATCACACTTAAAGGGTAGAAGATATTTGCTCATATAAACAGCACTAAGCATGGATTTGAGTAGCATTGTCTTACCACCAGCATTTACCCCAGTAATAAGCATAACCGAACAATCAAGGTCAATACTCACAGGAATAGGGTTAATAATAGCAGGGTGGGCAAAATCTACTAATTTTACTTGTTTGGATTGATTTTTTGGGGTTTTTGTAGGTAAAATAAACTCATACTCATGGGCTTTTGCAAAGTTTACTCTTGCTTGATAGTGGTCAAACCTATCATACTCTTTGTTGATATATGCCAAAAATCGCTCCCAAGTAGTGAAGAGAGCAGATATCTTTTGACAATAACGGTAGATAACCTCCTCTTGACGGCTTAAAAGTTGGGACTCTTTCTCTTTGAGGTGGAGAATTTTTTGGGGGATAATATAAAAATATCCGCTTGAACTTCTGCCTGTAACTGTGGCTTTGATAATATTATTAAAACCTCCTCGCACCAAAAGTGTCTCTTCTCCATTTTGAAAGTGTATTTGTGTATCTACAAGATAGTCTCTTAGTGAAGAGGAGTGTACGATTTTGTAGAGACTCTCTTTGATTTCTGATTTATTGATTTTAATAGACTTCTCTATATCAAAAAGTTCTGAATCTATTTGTGAGTTAATCTGCCCTTGGTCATTGAAATACTCTAATACTTCCATTATCTCTGTAGGTATTTGAATATCTTGAATCCAACTAGCAAGAGGTTGGGGGAGTGTGAGTGCTTGGAGTCTGTTGAAGTACTCTATAATTGTAACAAAGGCATAAATTTCATCCAAACTAAGTGTAGCTTGTTTTTTGAGTCTTGCCAACTCTCCATCAAGATTTGGAATAGGTTTTGGGTCAGGAAACTCTACAGAAGAGAGGGCTTTGATATATCGAAAATGTTGATTTATATCACCCTGCATAGCAATAGGTTTGATTCGAGCCAAAAATTGCTTAAATGAGTGGATATATCCATCTAGGTCAAGTTTTTGAATAATTGTTTTTTCATTTTTTTGTGGTTGTGCCATAGTTTTTCCTTGATACTATATTGGTATTTATATTCGTTGAGTTTTTTAATTGAAGTATGAAATGAAGAAGTTTTTATATCTAAAAGTATGGAGCGGGCGAACGGGATCGAACCGTCGACCCTAACCTTGGCAAGGTTATGCTCTACCGCTGAGCTACGCCCGCAACATAAAATATACAAGTGGTACCGCAGGGCGGATTCGAACCGCCACGCCCGAAGGCAGAAGATTTTGAGTCTACCAAGTCTACCAGTTCCATCACTGCGGCTTATTAAGACATTCTTAAAATGTGGAAAGAATTATATAAAAATAAACCTTAAATAGAGGTAAAACTATTAGTTTGCAACCTTCTCTTTGAGTTCTTTTCCAACTTTAAATTTAACAGCTGTCTTCTCAGGGACTTCTATGGACTCTCCTGTAGAGGGTATTTTGGAGATTCTAGGAGCTCTTTGGACAGTAGAGAAGGAGCCAAAACCAACAAAACTAATACTATCTTTTCCTTGGAGTACTTCGGTGATTGTCTCTAAGGCTGCTTTGACTACTTGGTTGGTATCTTTTTGAGAAAGACCGCTTTTTGAGGCCACTTGCATAATGAACTCTGCTTTTGTCATTTTCTATCCCTTTTTTATTGTTTTTACTTTAATTTTATAAATCATACATCATTTTTTAAAAAAAAGCAAGTTTTCTATACTTTTACTCTCCAAAAGATACAATCCCTTTGAGTGTGTGAATAAGTTTACTCTCTTCCTTAATATTTTGGAGTTCTTTGCCTGGTTCGGTAGTTGTAATAACTGTTCTTGCCAAGATATATTTACTCTTATCTTTGAGTCGTACACCCCAGTAGGTATGCATAATTACAGGTTCATTTTTGTACTCTCCTAGATATAAAACAATATGCCCAGGGACAAAAAGAAGTGAACGAAATGGTTTGGCTTTAGAGATAATTCGTCTCTTTTTTTGAGCTTTTTTATACCCTTTGATATTGATATATTTCCCATCTTGTGCCTGTTTGCCTGAATTTCTGCGTACAAACATCCCAAAAACAGAGAGGTAGTCTTTGGTCATAGATGAGCAGTCTCTTGTCTCTAGGAGTCCACCCCATCCATAAGGTTCATTATAAAACTGTTGTGTAATCATGGCTACATTATTGGCGGTAAAGGCTATGGGTTTTTTGGCTATTATATGGGGATTTGGTGTGGTGACTATGGAGAGTTTAGCATCTCCATTACTCATACGAGTAGCAAAAAGATACCCCTCTTTTTTGATTTTTTGTTTCTCTTTATTGAGGATTGTATACTCTGTTTTTGGAAATATTGACCCAATCTTAACAATACTTAAAGGTTTTGCATCTGATTGAAGGCTAAGATTATCTCTTACAACAATACTATAATTATCATTTTTAAATTGTTTTATAAACTTTTTGTCAACAATTGCTATGCTAGAGATATGAATCCATCCATAAGCAGTGGAGCCTCGTACAAATGCCCATTTTTTATCAAGTGAGTAGTGCGAGAGAAAAAGAGGTGTATTGATATGATAGGAGCTATTTTGATTATAATCAAAGGGAAACCCCTCTCCTGCTTTTTTTGGGTTACGATAGAATGCTCTACTCATAGGAAATGCATGGAGATTACAGTGTCTAGTAGTAATGGCATACTTGGCAACACTATTAAGACTCTTATAGTTAGAGTTTTGTATCCACTGCCTATAGGTTGACTTTTTGATGACTTTGTGATTGCTATTATAGATTATCTGTTTGGTAACTGCACGAAAGGGCCATGTGATTTGTGTAGAAGTCTTATCTACTCTTTTGAGTGACCATGGAGAAAAGTATCTTTTATTATACTCTTTATCAAGTTTGTGCTGTTTTTTGGGTGACATAGCTGTGACTTGTTTTGCATAGTGGGCAGGGTCTTGAGGGATATTTTTCATATCTGCTATGCTGTTTTTTGGGAGAGTATCTATCTTACTATGGACTCTTTTGCTAGGTACAAGGGTGTAACTAGCTTGAAGAGTAAGTGGTAGAGTGAGTAAAGCTACGACTATTAGGGTTCTTAGTTTCATAATCTATCCATATTTTTATTATATAATATCAAAATGTTATTAATGAAGTATAAATCATCCTTGTAGCTATTTTCTGAATCTATCTGTATGTGATGGTTTATGGAGTAGTTGCAAAAATGGTAAAACTCTCGCAGAGATACCAAGTTTATTGAGGTAGATAACATAATTGGTTAAGACCTTTTTGCCATACTCTCTAGCCTCTACATTCTCCATCTTCTCCATACTCATATAGGGTTCATACTCTCCTCTATTTCTAAAGTAACTCTGTTGTTGAATCAATCTTCTTGTAAATCCTATTCCACCATTGTAGGCATAGGCTATAAACAAAGGACTATAGAGGTGTTTGATAAGATAGTTAAGATGATGGTTGGCATAGACTATCGCTTTGTGTGGGTTAAATATGGCATCATAATCTATCTTCTCGCCTCTCTCTTTGGCTACATGGTCTATCAAAAATGGCATAAACTGCATTAAGCCCAAAGCAAAAGACCGTGAGACTGATGCAGGAACAAAACGGCTCTCTTGTCTAGCTATTGCATAGATAAGAGCCTGTCTCTCTTTGGGTAACTGCTTCATGGTTTTGCGATAAGGCATTGGAAAATAGTTGTTTTTCTCTAAACTCATATTTGTTTTGATATAACTATAAATACCTACAGTTGTATCAGTTTTGTAACTATTTGCAAGTCTCTCAAGGTTCATGCCTGGTTGGTATATTCTTCGTTTGAGATATGCCCAGTGGATAGGGTTGGTTGTCTCAAATCCTCGAATAGCCCGTTTTGATAATTTGGGTGTAATCGTCTTAGGGTAGGGTGCGTGGAGTATATCTCGTGAGACAAGTGAGTAGAAGTTGACACTATCGCCTTTGAGTACGCTTTTGAGATAGCTTGTATCTTTGGTCAAGAGGTAGAGCCAAAAACTCGCCTGATCTGAGGATGCTTGATTATCTCTTTTGAGCCTAGCGTGTTGAAAATAGTTTTTTGCTATCTCTGTTTTGCCTTTTAGGAGTGCATACATAGCTATAGTAAGATGCGTTTTGGCTGTGAGTGCATTATTTTTTGCAGGGGTATAATAGAGAGCTTTTTTGAGGTTACCTAAGTTTTCAGACATAATATAAGGTATGCTTTGATTAAAACTCTTATGGGTAGTGAGTCTTTGGTATTGCCGTTTTGTAAGTGAGCCATTGAGTTTTTTGCGTTTTTTTGAACCACATTTATTAAAGACAAAGCACTGCACAAAAGGCTCCTCTGCACCCCATTGGCGAAAAGGTTGCCGTGTTTGAAAGATAGTTTTTAGCTTCTTAGATTTTATACGCCACTCATCTTTTTGTTGTTGAGTTGTTGGTGCTTTTTTGGTTGCTTTGAGTGGTTTGAGAACTACAGGTTTTGGGTAGACTCTAGCAGATGTACCCGTCTTTTTCTTATAGGCTACTCTGAGTTTATGATTGAGTTGATTAACCTCTTTGATAATAGCTTTAGCCTGAGAGGCAGAGGTGCTTCTTTGCATTAAAAAACGCCAAATATAATAATCTTTCTCTACGCTTTGAGGCATAGAGTGTACTTGGTTAAAAGAGAAAGTTTTGGCTTGGGCTATAGAGAGTAATAGAGTAAAAGTAATAAAACCTATAAGAATCTTTCGCATATTTTAGCCCAAGAGTGATTGCATCATAAGCGTATCAAAAAATTGAAGTGCTAAGACAATAACAAGAGGTGTCAAATCCATACCCGAAACAAGTAAAAAAGGCATTTTAGCTCGTACAAAAGCAAAAACAGGTTCTGTAAGTTTGCGGATGGCTTGGACAATTTGATTGTATGGGTCAGGATTAATAAAGCTTAAAACAACAGCTATAATAATAATCCAAATATAGGCTGTAATAACAGTGTGTAAAAGATGTGCTATAGAATAGACAAGTGCGCTCATGAGGCTACCTCCAAGATATAAGATTTAATATAGATATAAATATCACTTAGTTTAGGACCACTATTTGTATTAGTGAGAAGATACCGAAGTGGTTGCGAAAGAGCCTCTTGGGTAAGACCACTCTTTTGTATAAGAAACTCTTCAAAATCATCAAAGGTACTAAATAGAGGTGCATCAGTAATAATATCAGCAATAATACGCATCTCTTCTCCGCTCTCCGCATCAAAATTTTTGGGTGAGAAGATTGCCTCTATTTTTGTTTGAAGCTCATTAATAGTAGTTGCTTCATCCAGATATACTTTGGCTAGTTTGCCTATATCTGCATCGGCAAATCCAAAGAGTGTTGAGAGCTTTTTATCATCCATAGCTCTAAGATGCTCTTTATTGATAAGACGGAGTCTCTCCAAATCAAACTCTACAGGAGTCGTAGATAGACTCTCCAAATCAAACCACTCTAGGGCATTGGGGAGTGTAAATATCTCTTTGGGTGTTTTATTACCTAGAGAGAGCAGATAGTTCAGAAGAGCATCAGGCAAAAAACCCTCTTCAAAGAACCACTTTATAGAGCTATCTTCTAAGGTATGAGTAAGAGCTGGAATATATGCATAGTGGGTTTTTGTCTCATAACCTAAAAGGTTTTTAATATATATCTGTTTTGGTATCTCCTCTTTATGCTTTTCATCACAAAGAATATAATCTACACCACTAAGCATATCATCACATGCGGATGCAAAGTTTTGTGTAGGTATCCCATTTTCACCCAAAATCACAAAACTATCAATTGTATCATTCCCTTTGATACGGATAACAAAAGGGATTTTATCTTTTTTGAGTTTGATTACATCATTACTTTTAAGAGCATTACATCGCCCACTATATCTATATGGGTCTTCTTGGGCTAACTCTTGGGGTGTACAGGTACAGATAAAGGCTTTTTGCTCCTCTAGGAGTCTGATAGCGAGTGTTTGATGGATATGAAGATTTTCACTTTGGTTCAATCTTTGGTCATGTGGGAGAGCAAATTTTTCTAAGATAAGTAAAATCTCTTCATCTTTTCCCTCAATATTCTGCTCTTTATCTCTATCTTCAATACGAACAATAAACTGTTCATCTCTCTGCTTGGCAAGGATAAAGTTCAAAAGGGCAACCCGCAGATCTCCTATAAGCATATCACCAGTAGGTGAAGGGGCAAATCGTAACATATAAACTCCATAATAGTTAATTCTTTAATAGGCGTATTATAAAGAAAAAACCTTTAACTCAACTCTATAGACTACCTCAAAGAGTGAAACCCTTTTTCTAAAGCAAGAGCAATCATTCCTAGAATAGCACCTACTAGGAGTTCACCAAGTATACTAGGGATAAAATCTATAGCATGATGAATAGCTTCTACATTGTGTACAAAGATTCCACCTGCTACAAGCAACATAGCCAAAGTACCTACCACCGTGAGTGCTTTGATTACTTTAGGAAGAGCATTTACAAGCATTTGTCCTATTTTGATAAGGAGTGTTCTCTTTTTTTCTTGACCTACAGCAATTATCTTAAACCCTACATCATCCATTCTAATTATCATACCAACAATTCCATAGACACCCACAGTAGCCAAAATAGCCACAAATGAGACGACTACAATTTGAATAGGAAGTGTTTGTGAGACAACGGTGCCAAGAGCAATAATAATAATCTCTATAGAGAGGATAAAATCTGTGATAATGGCTGATTTTATCTTCTCTTTTTCTATTTCTAAAATCTCTTCTTTGGAGTGAGGGGTATAGTCTATCTCTCTTTTTTGGGTAGTTTGGGGTACAAAGTACTCATATATCTTCTCTGTACCCTCAAAAGCCAAATAGACTCCTCCTAGCATCAAAATAGGAAGAATCAACCATGGAGCATACGCACTTAACAAAAAGGCAAAAGGGAGAATGATTAGTTTATTAATAAATGAACCCTTAGAGATAGCCCATAATACAGGAAGCTCCCTAGAAGCTGTAAACCCTGAAGCCTTTTGGGCATTTACAGCAAGGTCATCACCTAATATACCTGCTGTCTTTTGTGTAGCCACTTTGCTCATAGCTGTTGCATCATCAAGAAGCATAGCTATATCATCAAATACTGCAAAAAATCCTGCTGACATTTATTCTCCTTTAAAAATCAAATGGGTGTTGAATCATAACCCACATATTTGTTCCTTCATCGCTATAAGCAATATCAAAACGAAGAGGAAGCTCTGCTGCCATTGTACGAAGACTAATTCCTACATCATATTTCAAATCAGTTAAGAGGTCAAAATTATATTTATCATGTACACGCCCAGCTTCCACAAAGCCTACTAATTGAAACCAATCAATAGAAATCGGTGAATACTCCTCTAGTTCGCTATTTTTAAAAGGGTTATAATCAATAATAGTTCTATACTCTGCTGTACCATAAATCACTGCTTTATCTGAGAATCTATTATTGTCATAGCCTCGCATTCTAAACATACCACCCAATCGTCCCCCCTCATCTAGTGGTGGGCGGTGAAGAGCGATACCAGAGATTATATCCTCACTTGTATCCCAACTAAAGGAGTATCCAGTCCAAAAGTTCAATGCCAAAACGCTTTGTTGTGTGTATGCAAGAGGCTCTAGGTTGAAATATTTACTATATTTAAACTCAAGAAAGTCCCAACTCTGTAGCTCATTACCCCAATCTTTGGAGTATTGGAGTTTAAAACTATATCCATTAGAGGGGTTGAGGTCAAAATCTGTATTTTCATGCTCTAAAAAGAACTTTAACCCCTCACTGTTCCACTCTGGCTTGGATGTAATATCTATCCATTTGCTAAGCCCTTTCCAATTTTCAAAATCTTGGGCTTGATAGAAGCTTTGAACTCCTAGTGTAGTTCTTCCTGTCTCAAAGGGAAGACCATTGCCATATCCTTCTCGTCCCATAGCAAAACCATTTTTGAGTTTATAGAGACCTTCAGGGTTATCTTTGCCCTCTCCTATAGGAAGCACATACCTTAGAGTAGAGTAAAAATAGCTTGTCTCACCAGAACTTGTTAAGAGACTCTCTTTGCTAGAGTCATTAGACCCATCAAGATAGTAGGCTCCTTTTGGAGTGGCTTTATTCATAGTCCAAAATGAGAAAAAGAGCCTATTAGTATAAGGTATTTTTAGATTGGAAAAAGCCAAAAATCCACCAGAAAAATTAGAAGTTTCAGGATTCCCATTGGTAACAATATCTTGGTCTGTCCCAAAAAAAGCTGTAGCTACCAAAGTAGTCTGTGGTTGAAAGATACCTTGAGCAATTGCACCAATACCACCTGTAAGACCTGTAGCATCTGTACTAAAAGCATAAGGTAAGATAATCCATTCACCTCTCTTTTCAAGGTCAATAAGATTATCACTGTTAGGAGTACTTTGTGCCAAAAGTACAGAGCATGTTAAGAGTAATGTAATAGATAATTTTTTTAGTTTCATAGTAAAAATTATACACTTAAATTGGTAAAGTATGGCTATTTAGAACAATTTTTATAATGACTATTGAATTATTTTTATTAAAATTATCAAAATAAAAGAGCCTTTTTTATTAAAATTATCCCTATTTTTTGACTTTTGTAGCAAATATGCTATGCTAAAAGTACTAAAAAAAGGATGAAATAGATGAAACGACTTCTTCTCTCAACTCTTATAATGAGCGGTATACTCGGTGCTAAAGGTACATTCCAACCCCTAAAACCTTTAGTATTTAAAGAAAATCTCCCTATAACAATCAATTATTATAAAGATAAAAATGTCTCTTTTGCTAAAAATAAAAATTCTCTTCTAAAATATTCAGAGACCAATATGATTATCTCTAATATATCCCCTATTACAAATAAAATGATAGAGTTTAATAATATTCTTAGTGTTATGAGTAAAGAGGATAAAAAGAGAGTTCGTAAGTTTGAAAAAAAAGATATAAAGAGTATCAACTTAATTCTTCAAGAGGCAAGAAATCACTTGGGAAAAAGGTATGTATGGGGTGCAGTTGGTCCCAAAAGATTTGATTGTTCTGGATTTACTTCGTATGTTTGTAAAAAGAGTGGAATTGCTATTCCTAGAACATCTATCAAACAGGGAAAAGTAGGCATGAAAGTTCGTCGTCAAGAGCTAAAAAAGGGTGACCTTGTATTTTTTGATACATCCAAAAGAAGAAGAGGATACATAAATCATGTAGGTATCTATATAGGCAACCAAAAATTTATCCATGCAAGTTCTGCCAAAAGAAAAGTAGTGATTTCAAGTTTGAATAAGAGTTTTTATAAAGCAAGATTCAAATGGGGAAGAAGAGTTAAAAAATAGTAACTCCCTTTGGTTGGGTAAGAACCAAAAAGAGTAGAGAAGGGTTTATCTAAAGGTAGTACCACCATCTACTACAAGGGTTTGACCTGTAACCCAACTCGCTTCAGGAGTACACAAAAAGTAGACACTCCCAGCAATATCTTCAGGGCTTCCCATACGGTTCACAGCTGATCTTTTGATTGTTTCTGCTTTGACCTCTTCATAGTTGGTAAAGGCTTTGAGTGCATCTGTATCAATAGGACCTCCTGATACAGCATTGACTCGAATACCCATCTCTCCTAGCTCTACAGCTGCATATCTACTCATAGCCTCTACAGCAGCTTTATTTGTGCCATGACCAGCGTAGTTGTCTATATAGATGAGGTTTCCTGTACTCGAAAGAGTTACAATAGCACCACCACCTACTTTTTGCATTCTTGTTGCTGCTTCTTGTGAACCACGCACAAAAGCACCTACAGTAGCAGTATAGATATTTTGTAGACCTTTTGCTGGTCTAAGTTTCATAAATTTACCATAGCCACCCACCACAGGACGACCATAAATCATAGCATTAGAGACAAAAAAGTCAACTCTATCAAAATCTTTGTCAATTTCTAAAAAGAGTGGTTTAAACTCATCAAGCTCCAAGATATTAAGAGGATAGGCTTTTGCTTTAATACCATACTCTTGTGTTAATTGAGTTGCTATCTCATTGGCAGATTCTCTATTTGAGTTATAAGTAAACGCTACATTTACACCTTGACTCGCAAATTTATAGGCTATTGCTTTACCAATACCTTTTGTTGCTCCTGTAATAACAACAGTTTTGCCTTTCATCTCTGACATCTTATGCTCCTACTATTTTATAGTTTTTTATACTCTCTTCAATCTTTTTCATATTCTCACTACTTGGGGCAACAAGAGGCAGACGATACTCTAGTGTTGGGGTGAGTCCTGCAATATACATAGCTGCTTTAATAGGAATAGGATTACTCTCACAAAACATCACTTTATTTATAGGATACAAAGCGTCATTAATAGCTTTAGAGGCTTTAAAATCACCATCAAGGGCAGTATGTACTAATTGGCTTTTCATATCAGGAAGCAAATTTGCAGTCACCGAAGTGATACCTTTGCCACCATTTGCAAGTATAGGATAATCAATAGCATCATCTCCAGAAAATAGATATAAATCAGGTCTAGCAGAGAGTAACTCTATCGTGCGTTCAATAGAGCCTGTAGCCTCTTTGATACCATAAATATTCTCTACCTCATCAAAGAGTCTAATCACTGTGCTTGGTAGAATATCTACACCTGTACGCCCCGGAACATTATAGAGCATAAAAGGGAGTTCAACAGCCAAAGCAATAGCTTTGTAGTGCTGATAGAGTCCCTCTTGGCTAGGCTTATTATAATAAGGGC
>Ga0193954_1000837_pt1 | contig 16998 bp, 8 predicted proteins | sample BB_5_MG_FD_140340 | JGI IMG/M metagenome (GOLD analysis project Ga0193954, IMG submission 140340) | Microbial mat bacterial communities from the Broadkill River, Lewes, Delaware, United States - BB_5_MG | ecosystem: Environmental > Aquatic > Freshwater > River > Microbial mats | place: USA...
AAACTATATATAACTCTTATTCTTCATATCTAGTTTATAAAAATTACTCTCATAATTCTTTAAACTTGATTTATTTATCAACATTATATTTTTTATAGATCATACAACTTCAAACTTCTTTCTGTCAAATCTCTTTGTGATTGTCTGCTTGTTTTGTGGATGGGATTATAATGGGTTTTTTCTTTATTGTCAAGGGTTTATCTTTAATTGTGGCTTAAATTTTGGAATTTGTGGTTTTCTTCTTATTTTATATTGTAATTTTCTATATATAACAACACATAAATACGTTCATTTTTATCAGTATACTTCATCATCTCTAACTCATTGTTATATGATTCAATCATTTTATTTGATAAATCATTCTCTTCATATAGACTTTGCAATTCACGTTGAGCTCTACTTCTTGCTAAATTTTCTTGATGATTTTTTCCTTTAAAGTGTTTATTTGCCTTACCTATACCATAAAATTTATATTTAGATGTTCCTTTTAGCCAAGTAGGGATTCCATCCATATCATCTTTTTTTCTATCACTTCTTAGTAGTCTTTTAATTTTTAAATCTGCAATTTTTTCAAACGTACCATTGGGATATTGTTTTTTATATAATTGTAGTAGCTCGACATCTGAACTATCTTTTACTTCATCCCAGAAAAACTTTTCCGATTCATTTGCATTCATTATAGAAAATAAAAAAATTGCTATTAATATACTTTTCATAATTTTATTACCTTTGCACCGTAACCACCTTCTTTTGCACTTGCATCATGATATGATATAACGCTTGGATGTGAATCTAAAAATAATGCTACAGCACGAGAAAGTTTCCCTGTGCCAATTCCATGATATACCAATACTTCATCAAATCCCGCCATTAAACTATCCGAAAGGAATTTATCAAGATTTTCTATCGCTTCATCAGCTCGTTGTCCATGAAGATCAAGTTTTATATATCCTGAATCTGGTTTTTGAACTTTTATCTGAATACTTTTAGGTTTAACTTTTGGAATATTCCCACTTCTTCGTAAGCTACTCAATGGTAACTGCAACTTCATCCCATCATTTGTCTCAACAGTAGCTTTTTTTCCTTTAATCGAAATCAACGTACCTTTTGTATTATTATATTTAACTTTATCACCAACTTTTAAATTAAGTGGTTCTTGATTTTTTTCTATTTTAATCTCTTTTTTTTGTTTGTGAACTTTATTTAAAATTTGATGTTGTTCTTTTGTATTGTTTAATTTAACTGCTTTTTTCACTTCATTTATAGCATCACTAAATTCTTTTTCTAGTTTACTTTTCTGATTCACTATATCTGAATCCATCGATTCTTTTTTATCTTTTAGTTGTTTTTCTAACTGTTTTGTTTTTTCTATTTTTTGATCTAAAAGAGCAATTTTTTCTTTATATTCCCTTTCTAGGTCACTACTTCGTTGAATTAGATCATTTAGTTTATCTTTATCATCCCCATATACTTCTTTCGCTTTGCGTACGATTCCTAAAGGAATATGATATCGTTGTGCTGTTTCAAATGCATATGATTTTCCAATTGTACCTTGCAAGAATTCATAAGTAGGTATTCGTGCTACTTCATCATATATAGCAGCAATTAAATCTACATTTGTATTTGCTGCTAATAGTGCCGCAAGTCTCTTATGGTGAGTTGTTACAATAATTTTAATATTTTTTTGAATTAGTTCTTCAATAATAACTTTAAATAATGATGCAGCTTCATCACTATCTGTCCCTAACTCTATCTCATCAACACCAACAATAGTATCAGTTTTACTAAATAACTTACTAAACTCTAGCATACGACCAGCAAATGTAGATATATCATTTTTTACACTTTGAGGATCATCTAATATTGCAGAGATACCTTTAAATGTTCCTATTTTGGTTGCTTTATCACACGAATAAGGTATCAAATATTTTGACATATAAACAGCACTCAGTATTGATTTTAGTAACATCGTTTTACCACCAGCATTTACACCAGTAATCATAATAACATTTTTACTAAAATCGATGCTAACACTTTTTGCATTATGTAACGCAGGATGTTTAAAATCAACTAATTTTTGAGATTTATTATATGATTTACTTGGTAAAATAAAATTATAATCATTTGATTTGGCAAACTCTAGTCTGGCTTGATAATGGTCATATCTATCAAATTCTTTATTTATAAACTTTAAAAACATTAACTGTTTTGATAATATTGAGCTAAATTCTTTTGTAATTTTATATAAAATATCATCTTTTAAATTTATCAAATCAGATTGATGTTGTTTTAACTCACCTACACTATGTGGAAGGACATAAAAAAATCCACTCTGACTTCTATCTAATACTTTAGCTTTCAATACATGATTAAAACCAGCTCTTACCATGAGTGTTTGTTCTCCATGAACTAAATGTATTTGATGATCGACTAGATATGGTTGTAAATTTTTACTATTAATTACCCCGTAAAGTTTTTGTTTAATAGCATCACGATTCGAATAAAGATTACTATTAACTCTATCTAAGTCTTCACTATAACCTTGAACTATTTCACCTTTATCATTAAAGGCACTTATTATAATATCCAGTTCTTTAGGAATAATTATTTTACTAATCCAAGATTCAAGTTTACCGGTAAAAGAAAATTTTTTTAGATATTGAAAATAAATTATTATTTTTATAAATTCATAAATTTCATAGATTTTTAATGTACCTTGCTTTTGTAAATAATGAATAGGACCATTTAATTCCGTTAATTCTGGTGGTATTTTTAAATCAAAGCTTTCAAGCTCTTTTATTATTTGATGATGAATATTAATATCACCATCTATCTTTATATCTTTTTTTCTACTAAAAAGGGACTGCAGTTTTTCTATATGGTTTACTATATCTAATTTTTTTGAGATCATTATTTATTTACTTACTTACTTATTTATTTATTTGTAAAGCTAAAGATAATCTATCTTTAACCTTTAATTTTGAGAAAATGTGACTTATATGTTTTTTTATTGTTATAATTTGTACATCTAATTGATTTGCAATTTCATTATTTGAAAAACCTTTTGCAACCAATAATGCAACTTCTTGCTCTTTTTCACTTAATTTATTCAAAGAAGCATAATTTTCTTTTTCTATACTTATATGTTTAATTATAAAATTCATTAATTGCGGATACAACCAAACATTTCCATTTTCTACTGAAGAGATAGCTATTTTTACTAATTTTTCATCTGTATCTTTTCCAAGATAACTTTTAAAACCTTTTTTAATTAACAAAGCTCCTTGAGATAAATAAGGTTCTTTTGTAATGGCAATAATATTTAACTTATGAGAGAATACAAGAGAATACTCTATGATTTTTTCAATCGATTCAAACTCATCAATATCCAAAATAAAAATATCTTCATTTGATATATCGTTAATGGTAACAAAAAAATCTAATCCAATAAACTTCACCACAGTATCATTAAAAATATTTTTTTGATAAAACAACTTTATATCTTCATCGTGTGAAAATAGATATATCATCTCTAATCCTTTTGTGTTGATTTAAGTATAGGTTTCAATAGAAAAGACATAATACTTTTTTTCCCAACTAATACATCAGCATTAACCATCATACCAACTTTTATCTTATATTTTTCATTGTTATTTAAATAGTTTACTTTAGTTTTAACATGCATTATATAAAAATCTTCATTTTTATCTTTATCTGTTATAGTATCTGGACTAATGTATGTTATCTTTCCTTCTAAATCTCCATATATTGAATAATCGAATGCAGTTACTTTTAACTTTACAGATTGACCAATGTGGAGTTTTGCAATCTCTGCTGGTTTTATTTTAACCTCTGCAACCATTTCATAATTATCTGGAACTATTGTCATTAATTCAGCTGTTGATTGAATTGAACTTCCTAAAGTATGAACAAAAAGCTCTTTTACTACTCCATTAACAGGAGAACGAATCACTGTTCTTTTTATAATATCTAGAAGATTCTTTTTTGCTTCTTTTAAACGTAATATCTCTGCTGATGTTTCATTATATTGTACAGATGCTTTGTTTCTAAAAGTTAGAATAGTTTCATCCATTCCATCTTTAACTTCTTCAATCTGAGTTTTTATTTGTACTATATTTTCCTCTGCACTTTTTCTTTCACTTTTTGCATCATTGAGTTCTCTACGTAAAAGACCAATTTCATATTTAGTAAATATTTTTTTCTTTTCTAACTCTTTTTTAGCTAAATATTCTTCTGATAAACTTTTATAGTTCGTATCTAAGACATTAAATTTATTAATTGCATCTTCTAAACTACTTTGTTTAAACTTTAATTGTTCTTTTTGTTTTGATAGATTCTTTTCCAATTCCTCAAGGTTTGATTTAAAATACGATTTTTCTAGATTTATCTGTTTTCTGTCACACTCATCTTCACAAATAATAGTATCCATGTCAATTCCAAGTGATTCTGCTTTTAACCTTGCTACTTTAGCTTCTAATTCTTGAAGACTAATTTTATTTTCATCTAATTTAGATTTATGAGCAATAGGATTAAATTTTAATAAAATTTGTCCTTTTTTTACAGTATCACCTTCTCTTACGTAAATTTTAGAAACAACTCCTCCTTCATAATTTTTAAGTTTTTGAACTTTAGCAGTCGGGATAAAACTACCAGTCCCCCGAGAAATTTCATCAATATCAAATAATGTTGCATACAAAATAAACAATAAAATGAAACTTACAACTATTTTTACTACTAAACTTATTTTATAAGATATTGTATTTAAAACTGCAGCACTAGTAGATGAAATAAATTCTAATGTTGTATCGTTAATTTTTTCTGATGAAAACATTTTCACTTGTAATTTATGTAATAATTTATTAGCACTAATATCATGAATAACTAAAATAAACCCACTAAATTTATCTTGATTAAATGTTGGATTTATTATGATTTTAACCGTTAATTCTCTTTTATCAATAGTTTCTAATTCTATCTCAGTTCCCCATGATTCAGAACCATTATTTTTTACATATTCACAACCATTATAAAATTTTGTAGTAGATTGTTTAGTAACTACTGTACTAAATATTTTATTTCTAAGTGTTTCATTAGAATACCCCAACATATCAACAAATAATTTGCTTACATCTTGAACATTTAAATTTTCATCTACTATACAATATGCCATATTCTCATTTGCCACTTCATTAAAGGCATGCATCTCTTTTAGTTTTTGTTCAAATATAGAGGTCATAAAGTTTTCATCATTTTCTATCATTATTTTCCTCCATTAGATAATTGAGCCAGCACTTTGTCTTTTTTTCCATCTAAAATAATTTTTCCACCATCCATAACTATTATTCTATCTACAAGCTCCAAATCTGAAGGAGTATGAGTAATTAATATAAGCGTTTTCTTTTTCATTATCTCTTTTAAGTTTTTAATTACTCGCTTAGAAGTGGATTGATCAAAAGACTTAGTAGGTTCATCTAAAATAAATAATTTACTATCGTCAACAAGAGTTCTTGCTAAAGTTATTGCTTGAGATTGTCCTCCGGAAAGATTTTCCCCTTTTTCATATACTGGTAATTCAAAACCTTTAGGGTGTTTATTAATAAAATCAGATGCACAACTCATATCTGCTGCTCTTAAAAGTTCATAATCACTTATTTTATTATTTTTTATTAAAATATTACTCCGTGCTGTTCCTGCAAATAAAACATTTTCTTGTGCCATATATGAAATATTGGATCGTATCTCTACTGGATCTATTTGTTGCACATCAATACCATCAATCAAAACCGAGCCCTCTTCTTGATAATAAAAACCTAATATAAGTTTTTGCAAAGTAGATTTACCACTACCAACTTTACCAAGAATTGCAATTTTTTCACCTTCTTTAATTTTTAAATTTATATCTATAAGCTGTTTAAAATCAGTTTCAGGATATGAAAAACTCACATTTTTAAATTCTATATTTCCTTTAAATGCAGGACGTCTTACAAACTGCTTATCTTCTGGATGTTCCGCATCTAAACTCATCACATTTTCAATAGAATCGTATGCAGATTGTACATGTTGATAATAAGCAATCATACCTGCAACTTGTCCCATTGGACCCAATGCACGACCTGACATAATAACAGTAGCTATTAATGCACCAATAGTTATCATTTGCATATCAATCATATATGCTCCAAAAATAATCAATAAAACTGTATTTAATTGCGTCACAAATCCTGAAACTGTACCAATTGCAGCAGATAACGTTTTTGTTTTTATCCCTTTATCAGCAATCTCACCTGTAGCTTCTTCCCATTTGTGTTGAAATAAACTTAATGCATTCATGCTTTTTAATGTTTCTAAATTTGAGATAGATTCAATCAAAACACCATTTTTTAAAGAAGATGCACCAGCTGTTTCTTTTACACTATCAAGCATTTTATCTTTCACGCTATAAGTATAAATTAGAATCACAATTATTGAAATCACAGGTACCCAGACAAGCGTTCCTGCTATATAAAAAATTGTAAATAAAAAGATAAAAACAAAAGGAAGATCAATTAAAATTGCAATCGTACTTGATGCCATAAAACTTCTTATTGATTCAAACTCTTTTAAAACATTTGCAAAAGATCCTACAGGTTTAGGAATCGAAGAAATCTTTAAATCCATTACCTTTTCAAAAATAATCGAAGACATAATTATATCTGCTTTCTTACCTGCAACTTCAAGTAAATATGTACGTACAAAGCGTAGACCTAAATCAACCATATAAACAACTATAACTCCAAATGCAAATACCCACAAAGTATCAAAAGCACCCGTTGGAATTACCCTATCATAGACATTCATCGTAAAAATAGGTGTTGCAATCATAAAGATATTAATTACCAATGATGCTAATAAAACATCCTTGTAAATATATTTAATATTATTTATCGTATCCCAAAACCAATGTTTTTGTTTTTTATCGATAAGTTTAAAATCATCTGATTCAAATCGATATTCTCGTTTTAAAAAAAAAGCCATTCCAAAATATTCTTCTTTAAGATCACTAATTTTGACCTTATTAACAACATCCCCAATTTCTGGAAATATAACATAAGCATATTCTCGTACTTCATCAAATGATTCTAAAATACAAGAATTGACTTCATTTGAATCATCTGTTTTTAGTAGCAATATACAAGGTAAAACCATACTACTTAAATCATCAAGAGCAACTTTTGAAACATTAGTTTTAAATCCAGCCCGTTTTGCTGCCCTACCAAATAATCCTCTTGAAGCATCTGGCTTAACTGAAAATAATTTTGGAGCAGAATCCCCTTCAGCAATTGGTAAACCGTCACTTAATACTTCTGCACTATACGTTTTACCATGTAATTTTGAAAAAATTACTAGTGAGTCCAGTATTGAACTTTTGATATGTTTTCTAAATTGTCTCACTTTATTCCTTTATTTGGTTTTCTAAAATTATTTTTTTAATCAATCCAATATTATTAAGTATTTTATATTTACTAATTAATAACGCATACTTATTCTCAATATATAACTTTTTTGCATTGTACAAATCATCAACAGAATCCAATAATTTATTTGCATCAATTTTTGCAAATTTATAATCATACGATGCACCCAAAAGTGAATTTTCACGTTTTAAAATAAGTTTTTTTAGTAAATTCTCTTTTTTCTTTGCTAAATTATATCTATTAAAAACTAGATTTAGTTTATATTGAAGATCCCTAGCTACTGATTCTTTTTTAGCAATCTTTTCTCTATATTCAAAAAGTTTTTTTTCATTATTTGCACTATCTTTCCCACCTGAATATAATTCTAATTTTGCTATCAATGCAATAGATGTTTCATCCGTTTCATCAGTTTTTTGCATCTTATAATGTTCATTTAAACTACTTTTTTTTGCAACTAAATCAATAATTGGATAAAAATGAACTTTACTCTGTTCTAATTTTTCTTTATACATTTTTATTATCTGCATAGATTCTTTCATATAAGGAGAATACCTTTGAATATCTTTATATGCTAGTTCTTCATCTTCAAAATATTTATGTTGTAGATTTAATTTTTCAAAATTATTTATCTCATCTTCATTTAAATCAATATATCTCTTAAACGTACTTACATTATCTTGAAATTTTTTATAAAGTTCTTTGTGATTCATTCTTTGAATAGTATCTCTACTCTCAATTTTGGCATAATTTCGTAATGAAATCATCCCATTTTGAAATTTTACATCTTCTTTTGCTATCCATAAATCATAATCTTTTAAATTCAATTCTGATAAATGTAAAATCTCTTTTTCTTTGGATATATTCAAAAATGACTCAGTTAAAGAGAAAATCAAATCATTTTCAATTTGTTCATTTAAATATTCATTTGATTTGTAAACATATTTTCGAATATTATTCTCTTCTAAGTCACGGAAGCCATTAAAAATATTATACCGAACTGTAACATCTTTACTTTGAACATTTGTGAACTTATCAGGTTTTGATTCTGAATAATGAGTCTGGTTAAAATTTAAAGTTACAGTAGGATAAAAAGCAGCTTCTGCAATTTTTCTATCTTTCTCAAATGATTTTAATAGATTATATTTTTCTTTAAGTGTTGGACTTTCTAATAAAAGTCTTTTAATATAATCAGCTAAATATACTGAATTATGATTTTTTATTGCAAAAATTGGATTATCACTTACCTTCTTTAACTCTTGGTTGAATATAATTTCTAATTCAATCCTTCGTGAAGCCTCAACATTTTCTTTTCCATTATTATCATAAATAAGCCTTTTTGAAGAGACACCTTTGCTTATAAAATGACTTTTTATCCAATGAAAATTTTTTTTTACTGTATCATTTTTTATATTTTGAGAATAATGTAAAAAATTATCTGCTCTTTTTTGTGATAATATTTGATTTAATTTATTTTTTTCTATTATAGTATGACCACGCCTATTTTCAGAAGAAGTATGCCCCTTAATAATAACATTTTTTATATTGACTTTATGTTTTATCAATAACTCTAAATATCTAGGAAAAAAATCATTTAATACTAATTTGAAAGGTTTTTGGATTTTATCTTCACCATTTTGAAATAACATTCTATTTTCACTAAAAATAATTTTATTTGCATTTCTGTTATATTCAATTCCAAATTTTAAAAAATCTTTCTCTAAATATTTCTCTACATCATCCCGAAAAGTATTATATGACCCAAATAACATAACCTGAAATAAAATTACAAGGATAATTTTTCTAAGCATTTTTTAAATCCTGTGTAACATCTACCAATGCTACGATAATTAATCTTTCATCAACTTTTCCAGCATATTCCATTTCATTTAATTTAATAATAAAATGATGATCTTTTTCAGTTCTTTCATCTTTATACGGTATAACAATTTTATACAATCTTTTTGGATTTGCTAAAATAAAATCTATCCAAAATTTCCCTTCTATTACTGATTCATAAATATAATTAGGTTCAGTATTTTTTTCAAATAATTCACTTACACATTTATGCTGTAATTTAAATCCATCAAATGTTTGGAATCTATTAAAAAAACCCATAAAACGTCTATTAGCATGTGTTATCTCTTTTCCATTATGCATTATCATTAAATTAGGTTGCATATTAAAAAGATTTTCCATTTTTTTATCATTGAAATCCATCTCATTCGTTTTATTCATTAATTCATCATTAATGATAATTAAAGATCTATTTTCTCGATCTAATAAACGTATTCTTGTAAGTGAATATATAAAATGTAATACAAATGCAATAAATAAAATTATAAAAGATGTAGTAGCTATATGAGATTGTTGTATCTCTTCTATATTTCTAAATTCAATCTCATCGAGATTTTTAAATATAAAGACATCCCCTAATATTTTTCCCTCATAATTTTTCAATGGAAATTTTGAAATCAAATATCCACTATTTTTATCAATTTTATATTGTTTTTTCCATGAAGACAAAAAATATTTGTTTACATCAAGTTGCTTGATTAACTTTTGTATATAACTATCAGCATTTTTATTAACTACATATATATTATCTATAAAATTTTTTGAATATGAGACTTCTTGTACAATTTGAGAAGAATCTTTTTTATTTAATAAAATAACAGTTTTGTAACCTTTATCTATAAATTTATCTGAAATAGCATCTAAATGGATGTTCATTCCTAAAAAACCAATTAATTCAGATTTTTTAAAAATAGGTATTTTATTTGCGATTGATAAACCAAATTTCGTTGCTTCTAAAGTACTATTTGTCTTTGGATGATGTAAAAATTGTTGTAATTGTAGATTATTTTCAAAGCTTTTTTCCCCTACTCTTTTACTCCAACTCTTTGCCAAACTTACGCCATCTTTTGAAATTATTTCTATTTCAATATCTACATAATCTCGTTTCGTTTGGATATCTTCTAAAAAAGTTTCTAAGTCAATCGATTTATTTTTTCTTAAAAAATTTATTATTTCTTGATTCTTAGATGTACTATTTGCAAGTAAAAAAGAGTTATTGATTTTTTCTTCTAATAACAGTGCATATTTATTTAAGATATTTTCATTAATCTCTTCATAAACAGAGTCTTTATAGTCTTGTGTGATTTTAGCAAATACATTATTTGATAAATATATGATAGCAGATACTATAATTGTAAAAATCACTATAAATATACTTCGTAAAGGTAAAAAACTTTTTAGTCTTTTTGGTAATTGATTATTTGTATTCAAAACTTTCCTACATTTTTATTTCTATTATACTATATGAATCTTAATAATTTTATATTTTATTTATATATTTTAAGAGTTTCAACATTTCATTTTTATTTAAATTTTTATTTTCTAGTCCATTTTTTACTATTTTTAATAGTTCACTATCGGTATTTTTACAAATAGTTACTTTTTCTTCATAATTATCACCAGTCAGAAGATAGTATAATACTTTAAAAAAAGAAAATATATCTGTTGTTTGATTTGCATCATCTGAAATAGTTGCTTTGCTTAAACCAATTAAACAATATTTTTCACCATCAAAAATAATATTTTCTGCTTTTATATTTCTGTGTAAAATATTATTGAGATTATAAATTTCTAGTATTTTAGACATCTCATACACTAATAGTTTTAATTTTTCTTCATCGAAAAAAAATGGATTTAGATTATATAAAGATTGAAGGTCATCACCCTTTGTATAATCAAATACCAATACTATTTTATCTCTATAAAGTTCCATTTTACGGAAATTTATTGTATTTTCATAGGAATTGAGTATATTTAAAATCTCAATTTCAGTATCAATTTGTTTAGGATTTTGATTCAATTTTAAAATTTTTAAAGTATATTCTTCCCCTGTATTTTTTATATCTGACACATGAAAAATATCTTTATTTTCATCTGTTTGTAAAACTTCCAATATTTTATAATGGTCAATAGATATTATCTTCTTCTCTTTATTCTCTATTCTAATCATATTTTTTCACTTTTACCCTTCAACTACATCTACATGTGAATCAATTAATAATTTAACTTCTTCAAGTTCGTCATCTACACCACTATAAGAACTAAAAATATTTCCATCTATTTCTATGTTATCGCCTTTTGACCAAGTATCTGTATCTAAAGAAACAGTATCTCCTTCATCTCCAAATATTGTTAACTCATTATCTTCTGTTATATTAAGAACATCATTTATATTAAGGTTTGTTCCACTATTACTAACTGTTTCATCTTCTATCGTATTTTGCGTATTATTAGCCTCACTAACATTAGTTAGGTCTAATTCTATTTCATCATCTGCTATTGTAAAAGTCGCATCTTCTAAACTACCAATTTCTCCTTCAACATTAGCAATTATAGTTGCTTCATCTCCACCATTTGATTCAATTGATGTTACTGAAGCAGTAATATCTTCTTTATCTTCTTTTGAAAGTTTATCTTTAGAATTTAACTGAATCTCTGCTTTATTAATATCAGTAGGGGATACTACTTCCAAATCTATACCATATGTGCCATTTCCATTCTCTACAATTCCATTCTCTGGTACTATCTCTACTCCATCTGGCATATTATTAATAGTTACATCTGATAAACTTTCACTACCATCTGTATCAGTTAATGCTGCATGTAATTTCATTGTGTATTCATATCCTGATGGTTCTGTATATTTTATATCTTCTATATTATTTACAGTAAGAGTACCATTAGTATCATTATCTATAATTTGTGCATTAATTTTCCCTTGATTATCTGTACGATTATTTACTTCATAACTATCTTTTGGTTTTCCTAATATTAAAGTATCGGTTCCTCCTCCTCCATCATAAGAACTATTTCCAATAATATTTCCATTTATTTGTACTATATCGTTTCCATTTTCCCCTTGTATATTAACCCCATTTGCTGTATCCCCGATAATTACATAATCTTTTCCATTTCCAACCTTTACTAATTGGTTTTGAGATAAATCTCCTTTATTATGAGTATCAAATCCATTTAAATTCATTGAATCTATTGGATTATTTTGGACTAATGTTTCATTCGTGATATCTATACTAATTTCTGGTACAGAAGCATCTTCATCACTTTCATTTATTATTGGAGTTGCAGTATCTATAGCTTCTTCTATCTCACTATTATTCTCTTCTATTGCTTGTGCTTTAATAGTTAAAACCACATTCTCAGTTCCTGCTGGAACAGACATCTGAATATTGTTATAATCAATATCAGTTAGATCATTACCTTCTAAATCTTTACCGATTGTCACTTCCCAAACATTATCTATCGAATTGTAAATTAAATCATTAGTATTAAATGTTCCACCTTCAGGTACCCCACTTATCTGTACTGTTAATGTTTCACTTCCATCAATATCGGCTAAAGCAGCACTAAAATCAACTGGATAAGTGTCATAATCTATATTATCAATAACTACATTAGTCTCAGCAACTATTGTTCCTTCTATATTTACTATTTCTTTAGATTCACTAGTAGAAGAATTAAAATTTATTGTAGCTTTTCCATTTTCATCTAATTCTACTTCTATAATTGCTTCATGTTTAAAGCTGTTAATATTACTATTTGAAGTTCCTATTTGTCCATAAGTATACTCTTTTATACCATTTTCAATTTCCATAGAACTAATATTCTGTGTATTTTGTCCAGTATATTTAAATACAGTTTCTTCGATACCATTTCCAGATATACTCCAGTAATCATCATGATAATTACCATTTCCATCATTATTCCACGAACCCTTCACCGTAATATCTAATTTAAGTTCAACAACTTGATTTGCAAATTCTGTTCCAAAATCAATATCTTTAGTTGATGTTTCTAAATATGCATTATTGCTATTTGAGCCATATATATTGTCATCACCTGAATTATTACCCATCTTAAATGAAAGAGACGCCTCTTTTGTAATTGTTTCTTCTGTTTCATTACTTGTCGTTGTAGCTTCACCTATCGTAATTTCTGTATCTGGAATATCAGTAATAGCTCTAACTTCAATTGTAGTAGTAGCGGAATCACTCCAGTTTGTCCCATCACCAACTTGAAAATCAAAACTTCCATTTACATCAGTATTTAAGTTTGGTTCAAATACAACTTTACCAGCAGATACATTGGCTAAAGAGATAATATCATCTTGAGTGATTTCTATTTTTTCATCTGTAGTAACTTGAGTTACACTACCATCTTTGCCTATGATAGTATCACCATTTATCACATTTAAATATAAAGTACCATTTGTAGGTAGTTCTGTAATTTTAAATTCACTTACATTAGCACCATGACTATCACCAAAGTCACTTAACAATAAGGTATATGCAATATCTTCTGTTACTACAATTTCATCATCTTCTGAAATTAATTCGTTTGTATCGGCGCTAAAATCGAAATTTTCACTTACTGTATTAATAGCTTCATAACTTCCACCCTCAACTTTCACTACTTTTACTTCTATATCCGATAAATCAGTTATCTCTTCTGCATCTAAAGTCACACTTGCTCTACCTGTAGCATTTAAATCAAGAGTATGCTCTATCCCATCAATTTTTACTACAATTTGAGCATCTCCTTGTGGAGGAAAGTTCTCATCGATTTGAATATTAAAAGTTACTTCTCCATCGCTAGTAATAATATCTGTTATACTTGGGTCAATTACCTCTGTATAAGAAATTTGATTAATTAAATAATCATCATCGTAACCTACTGCACTAAATTCAACTTGATCAAAAGTAATTGCATTTCCATTTCCATCTGGAATTTCAAAAGTATATGATAAATCAACTCTATCTGTTCCCCCTTGTGCATTAACAGTTTTTAGAGGAGTGTCATTTTCATCATAGTATCTTATAACAGCATCAATATCTGTTCCTCCACCAGAAACGATAGCATAACCAACCTCTTGATTATCATTTGAAAAAGTTAATTTTGCTGTTTCTCCATTGTGTCTCCATGCAAAAGCAACATCTAAAGAATCAACATCCTTATCAAAGTCAAAAATAATTTTTTCACTACCTACACCATTTTGATATCCTAATTCTGTACTAGCACCAGAACTAACCCCTTTAACACCAAATCCATCATGCTCAGTATTTTTCACAATTGATAATTCACCATTGGTACCATTAGCATTAACTGCAGATATTGAGACACCTGTTCCTGTTCCAAAATCAGTATTGACATCTATGATTTTTGGAGAAGTTGCAACTGCACTAATTGAAATATCAACAGCATCTATATCATCATTAATTGTAATAATTGCTGTTTGATTTGTTGTATCAATTTCACTATTTGATGTACTTACTATAGTTATGTTTTCTGTTGTCTCTCCTTGCTTATAAACATCATCAACTCTCGTCGTTGTAACTTCAGTATTTCCAGTAAGTTCACCAGCTCTAATAGTAATGCTATCACCACTACTTAAAGTGATTGTTAAATCTGTACTTTGAACTTTATCAATTTCAGCTGTAACAGTAGCTTTCACTTCATTTCCAGTTGAATTATCATCTATCAATTCATTAACGGCACTTCCTGTTAAAGTGATTATAGGTATTTCATTTGTCTCAACTGATGGATTAAGAGTTACTGCATTACTTGTGGAGGTTTGTCCAGTTGTAGATTCTGCTGTTACACTAAATGATGGAAGATCATTTCCTTCATTTACTTCTGCTGCACCTGTTATTGTTAATGTAACTGTTCCTGTGTTCGAATCAATTGCATAGTAGCCACTTGTATCAATCATTGAGTATGTAATATTTGAACCATCTGGGTCATTAACACTTTTTACTGTTGTTACTATATCTCCGGCATTTGTAGTATCCTCTACAAATGTTGTTGGGTTATTCATCTCTAATATAATTGGATCATTAATAGGATTTATGAATATATTAGCTATTGCTGTATCGGTACCACCATTTCCATCACTAATAGTATATGTAAAGCTTGCATTACCATTATAGTTCTCTTCTGGAGTAAATACTACATTACCCTCATCATCCAAACTAACAGTACCATGAGTATTTTCTGTAGCAGATACATTTGTAAGAGTTAATCTATCGCCATCTTCATCCGTATCATTAGCAAGTAAATCAGAAGATTGTATAATAAGAGGAGTATCTTCATCTGTTACTAAATCTGCTACTGCATAGTTTGCATCGACATATTGAACTGTAAAGTTTGAATTAATATTTGCATCGACACTAAATTCAATCGTACTAAAATTTACATCAACCGTAAATGAATTAGTCATTACTGTAGCATCATCATCTTGTTGTATTTGTCCTGTAGCTACAACATTACCTTCACTATCCTTTGCAATCCATGTTGCACGTGCATCAGCATTATGTGTATCGGTAAAATGACCACCAAGTCCTGCAAGTCCTATTTCAGCACCTGCTAAAATTGTTCCTCCAAAATCAATTTTTACTGTTTCATTTAATTCAATTTGCGCATCGTTTCCACCAACAGCACCTATACCTATACCGTGCTGATTATTAAAGCTTGAATCAATAAAACCAATTGATGTACTCTCCTCTCCTCTTGTTGCACTAATAGTTATTGTATTTCCACCATCTGTGTTGTATGTTAAAGTTCCATCAGGATTCGATGACCCCCATTCACTTATATCACCATCTTCTTCTCTTGTCCCCAAGAAAACATTTTCTTTGATTGGATTATCATCAATTGCATCTGGTGCATCATTTGAATTTAAAATTGCTGAATCTGTTCCTTCTTCTGATATATTACCTACAATATCCGTTATTGTTGCACTCACATTAATGGTTTCCCCATCAGAAGGTATTTTAACTTTAAGACTAATGGTATCATTATTACTATTTATATCACCATTTGTTAAAGTATGAGTATAAGTTGTATTACCATTTAATAATGTTGAACCAGATATTGTTACATTTATAACATCTCCAACTGAAGCATCATCAGGAATACTTACACTTACATCAATTTTTCCCTGTAATTCATCATCATTTATAAATCCATCATTATTGATATCTTCAGTAATTGTTACAATTGGCGCTTTAATATCTACATCTACTGTATGAACTGAATCACCAGTTACACTAATTGGGTTCCCTGCATCATCAGTTCCAGTTGCTGTTACTGTAAACTCTAAATCGTTTTGTAAATCAGATCCAGCTACATCTGCAATAGTCCAAGTTGTTCCATTTGCATCTACTGTTCCTGAGTAAGGTTGGTTATTAATTGTAGTAGTTACTGCATCTCCAGCTTCTAATTCACCAGTTACTATACCAGTTACAGTTACAGTTCCACCAGCTTCAGCTGCATTGAGAACATCATCAGAAGTAATATTATCTACTTCTACTGTCGCTACTGCTTCTGTATCTACTGTGTAAGTTTCTGTATCTGTAACTGTTGCTGTATTTCCAGCTGCATCTGTTACTAAAGCACTTGCTTCAATTGTGTTATCTGCATCTGTAGCTAAATC
>Ga0193954_1000844_pt1 | contig 16878 bp, 15 predicted proteins | sample BB_5_MG_FD_140340 | JGI IMG/M metagenome (GOLD analysis project Ga0193954, IMG submission 140340) | Microbial mat bacterial communities from the Broadkill River, Lewes, Delaware, United States - BB_5_MG | ecosystem: Environmental > Aquatic > Freshwater > River > Microbial mats | place: USA...
AAGATGAGATATCCTCATCCAGGGTTATCGTTAATAAAAAGGTGTTTGAAGAACTGTCTAAGATTGCTTTTGTTCTTAAAAATTGTTCTTCAAGGAGTTTTTCCGTTCGGATTCGCTCCATAATTTCCTTTGCTAATTTCTTATTTGTTTCCTCAGCAAACTCGGCTCTTAGTTTTTCTTTTGCCAAAGCATTTTGCACAGAAACATCTTTCATGATAATCAATGAAGCTTCCTCTTCTTCGTATGTTGTTCCTACAATTGTAATATCAACTAATATTTTATCTCTATTTTGATTTATTAAATTCAATTGAATATTCTGAGCAGAACGATCCTCCAAATGATAATTCATTACGGAATTAAACTTACCTTGATCAAGTGGCGTAAATATTTCTTCAAAATTAAATTTTTCACCTACAAGAAACTCCATTGAAGGGTTCATATAAAGAATATTATCCTCTCTAACAATTAAAATTCCTTCCGGATTGTTTTCAAGAATATTTTCAATATTTCTTTGACTTTTTCGAATAGCTCGTAAATTCCTATTCAGGGCAGTATTATCATGAATCACGCATTGATAGTACAATTGATTTTCGAGCATTATTTCAATAAATGTAACTTCTGCTTCAATTGTGCGATTATTACTTAGAAAGAGCCAATCAAATTTTATACTTCTGGTATTATGCAATTTATTTATATACTGTTGATATTGCTCAGAAATCACATCCGATTTATTAGCACTTAGATCAAATAAGTTCTTTCCTATTAATTGTGTTAATGGTAATCCGAATAACTGCGTTGTTTTCTTATTTGATTCAATAATTTTATCCCCTTTTAGTAATAAAATAGCATCATTCGATTCTTCATAAATAAGCCTATATTTCTCTTCACTTTGTCGCAGTGCTTTAGCTGCTTTTTGAATACTTGTTAAATCTATTACAGATCCTTCAATATGATTGGTTTGGGCATCGAGGTACCAACTAAATACAAATGACTTTTCTTTTTTATCCGATAAAACATATGTAGTTTGAAAATTTTGATAATTCTCAGAATCTCCAAATGAATCTATAATAACGCTCCAATCTTTTTTATTTGCTCCAGAGAATAAGATATCTCCAATTGATAGTTCATTATCAAACATTTCAAAGAAGGAATTGTTACCGTCTAATATTGTTGAATTCTTATCAATGGTAAATACCCCTGCTCTATTTTTGTAGTATAGGTTTCTATATTTTTTCTCATTTAATTCTAATTCGGCATGTTGAAGAACCTCTTCCGTTACATCATCAATTCGAGCTAACCACAAATAATTAGTTTTAAGTGTAATTAATCCAATATTAATATCGATATATTTCTTTTTTGAATCTTTGTCAATTTCAATTTGCTTTGAAAATTTACCTCCAATAGACATTCGCTTTAAATAATCTAATTCGGTTTCATTTAAAAAGTTAAAAAAGCCCGTATTAATATCAATTTCCCCTGCTTTTTTTCCACAAAATATTTTTTTCGCTTCTAAGTTAGAATCCATCACTACCGGATCAGTTGATAAATCAAATAAAACATATCCTGCTCCACGATTATTCAAAAGTTTTCTTAAATATTCAGTATAATCTTCTAGAGAATTAACCATTTTCTTTCTAGAATACTGTACAACTAAAGAACTTGCTCCAAGTACAAAAAATATCAATGAAATAAGATAATATGAAAAGTTTATAGAACCAATTGTTTGTAATCCATATAACATTAAAAGAAAGACAAATAAGTTATATAAAACTAAGGCATACCAACGCTGTATAATTACAACTGTAACGGCAAATAATCCAAAGAAGGTAAAGAGTTCACTTATTTCAAAATCACTAATCAATGTACTTCTAAATGCAGCTAAAGTCATCCCAAATAAATGCACTATAAAGAAGTACATCAATTTGTTATTTAAGTATTTGATAAGCCAGCATAGAAAAACATATATTGGAAATAAAACCGTGTAGGAAAGACCAATATAAAAATAGACATCTGGTACATTGGAAAAACTGATTAACAACGTATAAATTGGCGCAATAATAAAGGCTCCAATACTATGTATAAGTGTAATTCGTTTTAATCCGTTTTCATTCTCATATTGCGGAATAAAACTATGTCGCGTTTTAGCAAATACTTTAAATAAATTATTCTTGCTTGACATTTTTTAATCAGAAATAATTAGGTCTTAAAGTGTTAAATTAATTCTTTTTTTTTGTTCACTTTTATTTAAATATAAACAACTAATAATCAGTATTTTACTAAATATTTTTTTAAACATTTAGAGAAGATAGGATTTTTTTCTTCAAAATCAAAACGGACAATATCTTCCTTTAGAATAAAGTAATTAAATAACTTTTTTAATTAAAGAAGAAATTATTATTCTTTATTAAGACTGTTAATATGTGGATTAGATAATTACAATTTACTTGTTTATTGAGTTATTAATATTTTGACTCGAGTTATACACATAATTAATAGCAAATAATTCCTTTAATACTAAGTATTTAATACACTTATAAACATTTGAGTTAAATTATTTCATGTGTATAAACAAATGAGACTTTGATCTAAATTTGATATGGAAAAAGTGTTCTTAATTTCTTAGAAATATTAATAACTATGCTAGGTATTTATAATTGTATTCTTGTATTCGAAAAGAATTTGGATTTTCCTAGAGAAAGAAATTGATAGTTATAAACTGATATAAACAATTCTTATATTCATTTAGTTGATAACTCATTTTAATGATGCCTTTTAAATTAGGCGTTTAAAACTTTTGATATTATTGAATGTTTAAAAGTTGTTGTAATTGTTAATATGGTATAGCTTTGTAAAAAATGTGATAATTATGAAAAAATTAATACCAATTGGATCTGATCATGCAGGTTTTGAATTAAAGAAAGCTGTAATAAATCATTTAGAGTCTAAAGGTTATGAATTAAAGGATTTTGGTTGTTATTCTGAAGAAAGTATTGATTATCCTGATTTCGGTCATCCTGTAGCTTCTTTAGTTGAGGAAAATAAAGGAATGTTAGGTGTGGTTATTTGTGGTTCAGGTAATGGTATTAATATGACAGCTAATAAACACCAAGGTGTAAGAAGTGCATTGTGTTGGAATAATGAAATTGCACAGTTAGCTAGAGAACATAATGATGCAAATATAATTGCATTGCCTGCACGTTTTATTTCAGAGCAAGAAGCGTTGAAGATGATAGATACTTTTTTCTCTGTAGAATTTGAAGGTGGTAGACACCAAAGAAGAGTAGATAAAATATCCTGTTAATGACTAAGTAGTGTCTGAATTAAGGCCTCAGTCTTTTCTGTATATTCATCATAATAAGATCCTGTACCAGGACCATTAAAACCGGTGTGGACTCTTTTTACTTCTCCATCTCTACCTATAAAAATGGAAGTTGGAAAAGAAATAACTTCATTAAGCATTTTAAAATGTTCTGAGGCTAAATTTTTATTTGCTTTTCCCCCAATTAAAAATGTAAAATCGAGAGCTAATTTGGTTTTTAATCGGTTTACATTGTTTACATAATCTTCAAAAGTATTTCCAGCTTCGTAACAAATAGATATAATTTCTAATCCTTGTACATGATACTTATCATACAACTCTTTGTAGTAGTGTGTTTCATCTAAACAATTCGGACACCAAGTTCCCATTATTTGAATAATAACAACTTTATCTTTAGTCTGAGCATTTGGAAAACTATAAACGCTGTTATTTAAATCATTTAATTCAAACTGTATTTCATTTTCATCAATGATATAAGTGAGATCTTCAGGACTTTTTAATGTTACCGTGTCATTTTTCACACCATTCCATTTACTTTCCCAATGAGTACCACTACAGAAAGAACCTTTCAAAGTATCATTTTGAAGTGCTGCTTTAAATAGAAATGCGTGTGAACCGTCAAAACAAGAAAGAAATAAACTATCATTAGTAACATTTCCTTCTAAAAATCGATAATCACCTGTTTCAGTTAAAAATGTTCCTGACACCTTATTGTTTTGTTGATTAAAAATACCAACTGCAGGGTAAGCTGAAGTAGTGTTTGGTTCAAATTCTACTTGCCATGTTCCATTGATATTAGCAGTCTCTTTTATCTTTTTAGAAATGGAAAAACGTAAAGAACGCTTTTTAAGTGAAGTGAATGGGATTTTGTAATCAAGGCCTTTGTTATAGTTAACCCAGTAGCCGTTTAATTTTTTTTTAGAGTCTTTATGAAAGATTAATTCGGAATTGAAATAAGGAAACTTAACGTAAAAACTGTCATTTTTAAATATTGCAGCGTTTAGAATAATTTCTTCCTCTGCATTAAGAATAGAAATAAGATTATCCTTTTTGACTTTAATATTGAATGGAAGTATATCTGATTCACTAAGTTGTAATTCGGAAATCCAACCTCCTTTTTTAATTTTATCCTGTCTTTGGGAATAACCATAAAATGAAAGTGAGAGGAAAAGGAATACAGATAAGAGTTTCATAAATTTTTTTGGTTAGGCGAAAATACACGATTTTTAAGAGTTATTAGTAGTAAATGCAACCTTTTTTAAAAATTATAAGTCTATAAGTTAAGCGCTGGCTATGAATGATTCGACTTTAGTGAAGAAATGTATTGATGGCGATCAACGAGCACAGCGCGCGTTGTTTGAAAAGTTTGCACCAAAAATGTTGGGTGTTTGTTTACGTTATGCAAAAGAACGTGCACAAGCAGAGGATGTATTACAAGATGCTTTCATTAAAGTTTTTACGAAAATAGAAGACTATAAAGGAGGATCTTTGGAAGGTTGGATTAGAAGAATTATGGTTAACACTTCGCTGGATCAAATTCGAAAGAATCATAAATTTCAAGACAATGTAGATATAGAACAAGTAGATTATAAAATTGATGATAACAGTTTTATTGTTGAAGGATTAATAGCCGATGATCTTATGTTGTTAATTAATACTATGCCTGATGGTTATAGAACAGTTTTTAATATGTTCGCCATAGAAGGGTACTCACATAAAGAAATTGCTGAAGAATTAGGGGTTACGGAAAACACTTCTAAATCTCAATATTCAAGAGCAAGGGCATTCTTAAAAACAAAATTAGAAAAAGAAAAATTTGAAAGGTAAAGATAAAATAGAACAGTTATTTTCTGATAAACTCGGAAATTTTGAAGCTAAAGTAGACCCTTCATTGTGGACTGGTATTTCCTCTCAACTTGGTGCGCAAACAGCTGCGACAACAAGTGCGGGTATGTCTGTTTTATCAAAGGCCATTATAGGAATTACTGCAGCTAGTATTGTAGTTGTTTCTACTGTTTACCTTACGAAAAGCGAGACTGATTCAAAGCTTAATGATGAAATCATAGCTAATTCTGAACAAACAATTTCTTCTACAATTAACACGGAAAAAACAAAAGAGTTAACTAATGAGGTATCAATAGAGAAGATAGTTAATGAAAAAACAGAAACAATCGAATCTACCAGCGTTATAGAAGATCAACCAGCTCCTATAGTGTCTTCTCATGAAGAGATAAATGATTTCTTAACTGAAGAAGTTATTATTGAAACTGAAAAAGAAAGAAATAATTATAAACTGCCAGAAATAAAAACTGAAAAACAAACGGAAGTACCAGAAATAGTTATTCCTGTTGAAGAAGAGGTTATTGTTGAAGCTGAAGAAATTGAGTTGTATAAAATAGAAAGTTTACCGAATATTTTTACTCCAAATGGAGATGGAAATAACGATATTTTCATGATAGAATCTACTGGTTTAACTGATTTTAGTATTACAATATTAAATAATCAGAATAAGGTTGTTTATCAATCTAATCAGGCTAATTTTAGATGGAATGGATTAGATTTAACACAGAATCAAGTAGCCGCTGGAAATTATGTGTATTACATAACTGCACGTGATAGTGCTGGAAACCCAGTAAATAAATATAGTCAACTAGTTCTTAGAAGATAAGAAATTCTGATACGCTTTTATACTTGCGAAGTACATAATCAATCCGATAATTAAAAGGATGTGACTTGCATCATTGCGATCAAAATATTGGTGGAAACTGATTTTCATTGTTTGCAAAAATGCCGTAGGAATAAGGATTATAATACTAATCCAAAGGTATTTAAAACCAGAAAAAATCGTTTTTGTGTAGTTTAAACCTAGATATCCTAAAGCGAATAATAACCCAATTGTAGTGTTTAATGTTGGTACACGAAGTCCTAACGAAGGATCTGCTTCTAAATCTACAAACATAAACACCGCTGTTGCTCCAATTAAAGCTAGCACTAGTTTTCCTGTAATAATTGCATTAAATATTCGTTTGAATTGCTCATTTGAGTGGATTGAAATCATTGCACGTTCAATAAAGAAGGATGCAATAATTCCCGAGTACCAAGAAGGATATTTACCAGGTAATCCCCAATAATTATACATCATATGTCCTAAGCCGCCAAAAAAGAAACCAATTCCAAAAATGATAAAGAAAAGTTTCCAAGACTTAAAGAAGGTATTTTGAATAGGCATTTTACCTATTTTAAAAGCAATAATAAGTGCTACTAAACAAATAATAGCATCACCAATCATAGCATTTGGTTCAACTAAATCTAAACCGAAAGCTTCGAATTCGATTTTCGGGTAATCAGATCCAACTAACATAATTATTTACTTTTTTCTTCGAACTTGTGTAGGTTCTTTAAGATTAAACGCTCTACTAATAAAGGAAACCTTGGGGCCATAAAAGCATTGATTTTTCCTATTCTTGTTAGGGTTGTAATGAACTTACGTTTGTTGATGTTGCGTGAAACTTTCTTTGCTACGTACTCAGTTGATTGTACTTTTTTATTATCTCGATCACTCAATGTTACCATAGATCCATCGGAGGCAATAGCTTCTTTATTGTGCTCAATCTGTGTAATTCCCACATAAATTAATCCAACGTGGATGTTGTGTTCTTTTTCTTCAATACGGATAGATTCCGCTATGGCACGTAAGGCCATTTTAGATGAGCAATATGCCGATAAAACAGGCAATCCTCTAATACCAGCAAGACTTGAAATAAAGACGATACTTCCTTGTGTTTTTCTTAATTCTGGGATAGCGGGTATCGTTGGGTTAACGGTTCCCATGAGGTTACTCGAAAAAACAGATTCAAATACTTCTGGGTTTAAATCAGCAACTTTACCACGACTAGATACACCAACATTGTTAACAAGGATATCTAAACGTCCAAATTTATCAACAGCTTCTTTAATTAACTGTTCACCAGCTTCTTTTTTGGATACATCACAACAAACAGTGAGTACCTTATCGTGTATTTTTAATATTTCAGACTTAGCTTCAGCTAACCGAGACTCATTTCTACCATTTAATACGATTGAGGCTCCCTGACGGGCTAAATCAATAGCGATAGCTTTCCCTATACCTCTACTTGATCCTGTTATTACAGCAACCTTTCCGTTTAAGTCTGCCATACTATTTTTTTAAATGAATTTCTGGATGATGTTTAAGAGCTGTTAAACTGTTTGTCCATGCCATTGCTACATGAACAATAAATGCTATCCAAATAGTACCTGAAGCAAGCGTTAATAAACATAAAACAAGTCCCAATGGAATCGCTCCTAAGGTTTCATCTAATCCTTTAGGAATATGGGTTGCTGAATATAAAGCAATATTTATAGCAATAGCTGGCCAAACACCTAGTGGTTCAACCAATGGAATTAGTAGCGTACCTCTAAATAAAAATTCATAACCGAATAAGTACAATGCCCATCCTAACAGGTTAATAAATAAGGTTTTCTTCGTCCATGATTTTGCACGAATTTGCGGATAGTTAACAAGGTTCTTAGGTTTCTTAGCAGAAAAATAGGCTAACGGAATAACTAGAATTGAAAGTCCAATAGTCCATGCTAGAGTAAACAATGTAGTTTCAGGAATGATAGTTAAACCGTAGTCAGCTAATGAAATATCAGGAATAAAGATTAAACACAAGACAGTAGGAACAACCCCCATACTAATGAACCCAAAATACTTTGTAAAAAAGATGTGTTTTATTGATGCATCGTCAGCGTTATTTTTATCGAAAAAACGTTTTTTAATGACTTCTGACTGTGCGGTAAACCAATATGTCACGAAAAATATTAACGCAAAAAAGATTGGTAAAAAAACACGTGTATCCGTTGGTGACCAACTGGTGTTAACTTCAAAATAATCAAACATAAATCTATTTTTTATCTAAATATCCGTTCTCTTTAAACCAAGCATAACATTCTTTAACCGCAACATCAATCGGAGTTTGTGGTAAACCAAGTTCTTTTCTTGCTTTTTCTGGCGAATAATAATGTTTTTCACAAGATATAACAGCGAGTTCTTTGGTTACTCCCGGGTAGTACTTAAAAATCTTAGCAAAAAATGAATTTATCGCCCCATATGCTTTTACAATGAATGGGCTTAATTTTCTCTTTGGTGCCTTAGCGCCAATAGCATCAGCAATCATTTCGAAAGCTTCTTTATAAGTTAAATTTACATTTCCTAAAATATAAGCTTCTCCAATTCTACCCATAGTAGTTGCATTGGCAATCGCAGTTGCTGCATCTTTAACAGCAACGTAATTTTTTCCTCCTGTTGTATAACCAGGTATTTTTCCTTCATGAACAGCCATAATCATTGCCCCAGAACTTGGTCTAGAGTCGTATGGTCCAATCATAAATGTTGGATTTACAACTAATGCAGGTAAGTTTTGCTCTTTCACTGCCTTAAAAACATTCTCTTGAGCAAATCGCTTAGAATCCATATAATCTAAACCGTACTTAATAGATAAGTATGGGTTTCCTTCTTTTCCAAGCTCTTTTTCGTCACCAAAACCAAATGAATTAGCTGTTCCAACATAAATAAATCGCTTAATTTTGTGTTTTAAAGCTGCATCAATCATTAATTGAGTACCCTCAATATTCACTTTATTTACAATTGGGTTTCTTGCTGGAAAAACAGAAGTGGACGCTGCACCGTGTATTACAACTTCATTTCCTTCAAATGCTTTGTCTAAATCATCAGCATTTAAGATATTTCCATAAAAACGTTTAATGTCTAAACCGTCTAATGTAGGGGATTCTTTTCCTGCTTCTAGTAAAACGCTTACTTCGTAATCACGCGAAATTAATTCCCTTACTACGTTACTACCAAGTACACCATCTGGTCCAGTTACTAGTATTTTCATTTGATTATCTTGTTTTGATTTGATTTGCTACGCTGCAAAGTTAACGTTATTATTTTTGAATTTGATTAATTCTTAACTTCGGAAAAAAAGATGTTGCGTGGATTAGTGTTCGTTTCCTTAATTTCCTTTTTTGTTTCTTGCGGAAATAAGGAGCAAGCTGTTTTACTTGAAAAGGATGATTTTATAACGACTAGAGAAGCGGGGTATGAGCAAGTACAATCGCCATTAGAGATAAAAGTACAGGGTAACTGGATAGAGCTCTGCACGGACAGTATTGCTTGGAGTTTCCATAAAAACGAATTGAAATGGAAGGGATTTTCACACATTGTAACCTATAAAGAGGGTGGAATGGAAGTGGGAAGTATTGTTTTTAATGTGAGTGAAACAGGGTTAGATACCTTAGTTTTATTAAATATCAGCACAAATGAAAGACACACCTTAACTAAACAACCTGTTTTAAGGAATGAATTAGTTTGAGGTATGAATCGGATTCATTGAATTCGGAAATTGTGTTGACGGCAAGGTTTTGATCTTTCAACAAGTGGCTACCAATTAAAGTTGAACTCGTAAGAGTTAATCCAGATTTGTTTCGGGCGTATAATGCAAGTGCGATTCCACAGAGAAATTCTTTATTATATTCTCCGGACAATAAATTGATTCTTTCAATTGATTCTATCGGCTCTCCTCCAACATAGGTGTAAGCAATACCTATTCCGCGCCAAAGGTCTCCATGTCGTTCACTTTGTATTAATTGAATTAATCGAGTTAATTTCTCAATTTTTCCTTCTGCTAAATACCATAAACTTCTGCCAATTCCTTGGTTAAAAGCGCTGACTTGATCGGGTCTAATATTGTTTGGTATTTGTGCAGACCGAATAGCAATTCTGCGTTTAAAAATCGCGTAGTAATATCCATATCCATCTAAAACGCGTGAATATAGAAGTGGTGTGATTTTTTGAGTATATAAATTTAAATCGGCGTTTATAGCAGCGATTGCCCAGCCGAGTCCAACATGAATTTGAGAGTCATGTAGTCCTTTTGTTTCTTTTAAGAAATATTCCCAGTCCTTTAAGCTATTATTGTTTTTAATTGAACGTTCAGCGAGAATAAATGAAGTTCCTTCATAAGCAACAGAAGTAAATGCATGCTTTATTTTATTAAGGTGAGATAAAATAGCTTTACGATCGTTTTCTTTTGAAGCATAGTTTTGCGCTTCTTGAAAAACAGATTGAATGAGTTGTATGTTATCTATAGCAGACATATTCTAATAAAACCACATTGTTTTTACATCTTTTTTTACGTTAGAACTCGCAACAATACCATTTTGGTCTTCAACTGGTTTAGTTTTTAGGCTCATCAAATAAGGATCTACTTTCATCTCCATAGATGTACCATAAATCTGATTACTCATTAATCTAAAAATTTCGGTTGCTATTTCTTCTAATAAACGAACGTTTTCTTCAACCTTTTTAACAAGTTCTCTTGGTTTATAACTTTCATCAATGCCTTTATGAAAATCCTTAAGGTAATCAACGTCGAATGGATCAATATAACGGTCTGTAAAAACAGACTTATCATGATCCCCCCATTCTAATAACACCCTTTGCATTTGTGCATTTAATAGTCCGAATTGCTGTCCTGTGCATCCTTCTGTTGAAAACAAACTACGTAAAACACCAATATTTGTATATCCGTTATTGGTAAAAAGTAGGGTAGGAACCCCCCAATAAGTGGCCCAATCCCAAAATATTTTTAAAACCATGGTTTGAGTTTTACCCCATAAACCATACATATCTTTATAAATAGGAACCCAGTTATCAAACAGTGCGAAGTGTGTTCTTTCAAAGACATTTGTCCTTAAGTGAATATCTTCACCTTCTTTATCCCTTAAAATTAAATCCGCAATAAAAGTATTGTTTAAAGCAATGAAATCTGTTCCAGGAGAATAGAAAGGATCTAAAAACAGGCCTGACTCCCCGGTAATTGCCCAACGTTCAGTAGAGTAAAGTTTTTCAGAAGAATGTGCGTAATGTTTCATGATTTTAAAATCTAAAACATCATCGCGTTTTTTATCTAAACAAGTGAATGCGTTTGGTTCATTTTGTTTTAACCACTCCATCGCTTTTTCATATTTATTGAAAGAATCAAATGGATGGTGTGCAGGGTCAGCAACAATACCAACACTTGTGTTTCCAGAGGAAAGAGGAATAAACCAAACCCAATATCCTTTATCCATCAAGTGAACTGTACTTAAACGTCTTAAGCCAGGCTCAACAAACGTGGACCATTTTTTATTTTCAGACCAGTGATCTACATCAATTTCTCCTTTTACCCTGAACCAAACAGCATTAGCAGCGTGCTCAACGGATTTCGTAAAGTTCATTTTTCGTTTAAGAAAACTGGCTCTTCCTGTTGCATCAACAACCCATCTCGAGTTTGTTTTTTCTTCCTTTTCGCCCAGATTAAATTCAACGGTGTGAATAGTTTCTTCATTAATTTCTACACCCGTTACTTTGGCACCTAAAAGAACTTCTGTTCCTAAAGCTTTGGTACGGTTAATTAATTCATTTTCAAAAGTTCCTCGATCTAATTGATGACTGGGAATAGGAAGTAATTTTCTTGGTCCTAATTCAACACGCTTGGATATGTCATCTTTATGTTCTGGTGTAAAGAAAAAGCGCAAACCATGTTTTGGTAATTGATGCTCATCCAAATAGTCTTTTAAATCGAGAACTTCGCGAATATAATGTGTTCCTAATTCTACGGTAGATTCACCCACTTTATGGGCTGCTTCTACGGCGTCATCAGGTCTTTTTTCTAATACTAAAATAGAAACATTTGGGTTCGACATTTTGAGTTGAATAGAAAGTGTAAGTCCTGCTAAACCACCACCCAAAATAATTACATCGTATTCGTTTTTTAAGCTCATAAAGTGTGTTCATATTATGTACTACTAATTTAAAAACAATCTATTTAATTCGGTCTAATGCAACCGAATTATACGTGTATTTTGTTATTGTGGTGGCTTATGTTACATTTGAGTTATAATCGTTGATATGAAAAAACTACTATTAATAGTCTTAAGTGCCTTTTTGACAAGTTTCTTAAGTCTTCACGCTCAGTGTGTTATTGACTATACTCAAACTCAACCGGGTATTTATCCAGACACATTACCTGACGGTATGGTTGGGGTTCCTTATTCTGAAGGAATCACATTTGTGATGCCATTAGACACGTCTGGATTTGATTTTACGAACTTTTATATTCAGTCCATTGCGGGATTACCATTTGGTTTAAACTGGCAGTGCAATTCACCTGGAACAAATTGTAATTATGATCCTCAATCAAATCAATATGGTTGTATGGATATTTATGGTACACCTGTTTTAGCTGGAACTTATGCGTTAGATGTTACCGTAATTGCTACTTTAAACGTTATTGGAGATGTTCCTGCTCATTTCTATACTCAGGTGGTTATTCAACCGGATACATCTTCTAATAATGGATTTACGTTATCTGGGGCATATGGTTGTTCACCAATGACCGTTTCGTTTACAAATAATAATCCGGGTTTATTAGCGTATAATTGGGATTTTGGAAATGGTGCAACTAGTACACAAGAGAACCCTAGTCCGCAGTCCTATTCAACTCCGGGAGATTATATTGTAACGTATGAAGCTTTCAGTGATACTACGCCTGATTTTTACTTAACGGAGGTTCAAGTATTAGGTGTTCCAAATAGTTGGGGTTGGCCAGGTGATTTAAATCCAGATATTTATATTAATGTAGTGAATGGTAGTGGAACCGTATATACTTCAGCTGTTGTAGATAATACTCAACCACCGTTAACTTTTGCTATACCAAACCTTTTATTAACAAATGAAACGTATACAGTAGAGGTTTGGGATGAAGATGGTGGTTTATTTGGTTCTGATGATGATTTAGGTTCTTCCACTTTTGATGGACATGGTGTTTCTGGAAACAGTACATCAGGATCAACATCGATTGCATATACAATTCAACAAGTTGGTCCTTTTCCGTCTGTGAGTTCTGTGGACACAATCCAAAATTTTGGTGTTCCAAACCCTCCAAATATTGATTCACTTGGTTTACAACTTTGGACGGACTCGTTAAATTTAACGTTACAATGGTATCAAAATGGTAATCCTATTGCTGGTGCAATTAATGATTCGTTATTAGCAACTGCATCTGGAGATTACTTTGTTATTTCTAGTACACCTGAAGGATGTTACGCAAGTTCTGATACGATTACTATTGTAATTTGTGACACAACATTTACACCGCCTATTACACAAAACGGTCACTTGCTGTACACAGATACAAGCAGTTATGCAATTCAGTGGTATCAAGATGGTATTCCAATTGCCGGAGAAAATGGTCAGTTATTACAAAATGATAATGAAGGTGATTTTTGGGTGGAGTTAACTTCTTATGATGGTTGTGTATATATGTCTGATGTCATTACCGTTGACTTTACATCAATTCAAGAATTTGATTTATCAGGAGTGGAATTTAATATTTACCCAAACCCAACATCGGGAGAGTTTAATATAAGCATAAATGGAGTTGAGGATAATCAGATTAACATAACTGTTTTAGACCTCTCAGGAAGAGTTGTTTTTAATGATTCGTTTAATATTACCAATCAACAGTTAAATGAGAAGATAGTTTTAAATAGTTTACCAGGAATATACCTCGTGAATGTCACTAACGGAAATCAAACGGTTCAAAAGAAACTGTTGATTAAATAAGAAAAGTTGGAAATAAAAAAAGCCTTAGAAATTCTTCTAAGGCTTTTTTCTTGAGGTCCCGAGCGGACCTATTGTTTTGTTTTTGTTTGTTTCTGTTTGTTATATGTAAGGCTTTAAATAACTATAAACAAAGGAATTAATTAGTTTTATTAAACATTAAGAAACAATTAAACACAAGAATTGTGGTGTAATATGTAGTGTAAAATACTATATTTATAGGATGGCGAAAATATCAATATTCCTAAAAGGACCGTATCAAAAGGATAAGAAAGGTGAGTTTATCAAAGTAAACGGTATTAAGCAAATTGACAAGACAAAACAACATACAGTTTATGTTCGATATCAAGATGGTAGGAGGTTGGATTTTTCTGCTTCATTGAAAGTTAAAACTTTTATTAAAGATTGGGATAAAAAGGAATTAAGGATTCGAAAAAGGAACAGTTTACCTTATCAAAAGCACAATGGACGAATAGATGGGATTATAAAATTACTTAAAGATTATGATAAGGATTGTTTCGAAAAAGGATATTTACCTTCTAGAAGTGATTTAAAGAATAAAGTTATTTCTTATGATGTCGAGGGAAAGGATGTAAGGGAATTGGAACTTTTGGAATTTATTGACGAATTTATTGATCGTGCGAAAAGAGAGCCTAACCCTAACACGGGTAAATTAGTAAGCACGGGAACTATTAAATCGTATTTAGGAACTAAAAGTGTTCTTAAAATGTATCATGAAACTGGTAAGAGTGTTGATTTTGAATCAATAACGTTGGATTGGTACTACGATTTTACGGAATGGTCGAACAGTCAAAACTATGCATTAAATACACTTGGACGACATATAAAAACGCTTAAAACGTTTCTAAATCGAGCGGTTGAATTAGGGTTAACAAAAAATATTGATTTTCGAAGTCGTCGTTTTATGGTTGTTTCAGAAGATGCAGATGATATTTACCTTAATAATGATGAATTGTCACTCTTATATCATAAGGATTTAACAAAATTCGAGAAGCACGATATTGTACGTGATATGTTTTTAATTGGTTGTTATACTGGTTTGCGAATTTCTGACTTTAACCGATTAAAAGACCACAATATTAAAAAAGTTAATAATGTTCGAATGATTACTATTAAGAATAAAAAGTCAGGTAGACAAGTTGCTTTACCTATTCACCCAGTAGTCGAACAGATACTTATTAAACACGGTGGTATTCCCTCGGGAAAGGTAAACGACACAACCGTAAATAAGTTAATTAAAGATGTTGCAGAGTGGTGCGGTATTGATGAAGTTGTATATAAAACTACGACACGTGGAAATCTTAAAGTAGAAGAGAAATATTTAAAACATGAATTGGTAAAGTCACATACTGCAAGACGTTCATTTTGTACTAACGCATACTTGAATGGTGTTGACTCTATGGATATTATGGCGTTAAGTGGTCACACAACTGAAAAGAGTTTTAAAAAGTACATAAAGGTGACGCCTGAACAGATTGCAATAAGAATGAGTGAATCGCCTTTCTTTAAAGATACAAGTGTATTATTGTCTGTTGTTAAATAATTAACAAAAAATATATTAAAGTTGATTCCACATTATTAATTGGTTTAAACTTTTAACTATTAGGTGGTTATGTGTTTTATTGTGAATATATGTTCGTTGTTGTTGATATCTCATATAACAAAATCTTACAAGAATCCAAATAAACCCTTATATTTGTTGGCACAAGAACACAGAAAAACACCTAAGTTCCGAAGCAAAGGTGTCAATCTAAAGTTTTCTTCACTCGATTAAAACGATAAACGAATGAGCAATAAGCATCTCAAAGTTACATATAACATTCCGAATGGCAATGGAAAATGTAAAAAAGTTTATTTCTGACTCGGTTGAAGATTACGGTTCAATTTTTTAACTAATTAAATCTTTTTAAGATGAAAGAAAAAAACGGGGATTGTATTATCCTAACAAAAAAACAAGTTGCAGAGTTATTTCAAATTCACTCTAATTCGGTGCGAAATTGGGTGAAAGATGGAATTTTAACCCCTTATTATGTAGGCAAAAGAGTTTACTTTCTTAAATCGGAATGTTTGGAAGTATTATTTTCTAATTCTAAAAGAGCGTAGAATATGGAGAATAGAAATATACTAACCCATCTATTTACATTAGAGGGAACGGGTAAAAACTGTCAATACTTTACTTCAAAAAATATTGATACTCGAACAACTGGAATTCCTAGTCATATCCGATTAGAAGATTATCGTTCAAAGCATAAATTAAGAGATGTTAACGAACAACTATCTTTACATATTAACGGTAAATGGAAGTGTTTAAGCGCACTTTACAGAACAAAAAGAGAAAACGTTTACTTTGGTAATATTCTAAGTGGCTCAAAAAAAACATTGCTTGTAGTTTTTGTAGACCGTGAACATGGTTTTATAAGAATCATGGAGATGCCGAAAGGATACTATCCCGACTATTTCACAATTATTTCATTAGTGAATAGGCTTTAATGGTTGTTGATTAATAATGAATATGGGGGTGTAATTCTTACGCCTCCATTAATTAACGTTTCAAAGCACTTTAAATGGTGTTTTAAAACGTTCTAACGAACAATTATTGATGTTACGAATAAGTTGTTAAAAACTGTTTTTACTCCCTTTAAATAACACACAACATGAGATACAAAAAAAACGTCACTTATATTCAATTCCCTTTATTTATTCTAAGAAAGGCACATGAAGATTTTGATTTAATGATTGAGTTCATTATTGCTTACGGAGTATATCAGAAGTCGTTTGAATTATGCGGTTATAACTATGATTTAATAGATATGAGAATGGGGCTCAATTATTTGAAAATAACAGATCAAAT
>Ga0193954_1000845_pt1 | contig 16873 bp, 6 predicted proteins | sample BB_5_MG_FD_140340 | JGI IMG/M metagenome (GOLD analysis project Ga0193954, IMG submission 140340) | Microbial mat bacterial communities from the Broadkill River, Lewes, Delaware, United States - BB_5_MG | ecosystem: Environmental > Aquatic > Freshwater > River > Microbial mats | place: USA...
TCTCTTTACAAATTGAAACAAACTCGGGAGTACCATCACTTTTTGTACCAATACGTTCATCCACACATAATTTAAAACGAATAGTATCTCCTATTCCAGAAAACCTAAATACACTCACATTTTCAAGTAAAACTCTTCGAGGAGTTGTCTCATCAAAATAGTTTTCACCTAACCAAGGTTGATAATCAAGTCGGAGTTCTAAATCAAATAAATCACCTTCGCTCTGTGCGACAGGAACAATTGCATAGGCACTTTGTACTAATTTATACTGTTCAGATAGACGCATATTGACATAATTTTGATCTAATGTAATAATTGTAGTACCTGAGATCACACCCTGAACTGTAGCGATACAACTCGTATTTTGATACCCCATACATAAAGGATCATAAGCTACACTTGGTGATGCAACACGATTAAAAAATTGATCAGAAAAAATAATCGCCATATCACCTACCGTTGTAGCAGGTGTACTGATGGATGTATTTTCCACTATAGTACTTAAAAGTCCTAAATTTGAGCCAGGAGTTGAAATACGTGCAGTTGTTGTACCATTAAAATCTAATACATCACAAAAACCATTCCATGCACCTGCATTAAAACTATCTATGGCAACACCGTACCACTCCAAAACCGAAAAAGTATCTGTAGGCAGTATCTCTGATACATGCTTTATATCTATGTTATCATCTTCATTTCTTCCAACCGTTGTAATGGCAACACGGTTAGAAAGATGATTATAGAGAATGGAAGCAGCCAATTCTACCTTTGTTGTGCTATCATGCATAGCACGTTGTATAATATAAGAGGCATAAACTTGTGAAATAATGGTTGCACTCATAGAAGCCACAACTCCTAATACAACCATTACTAAAATAAGCTCAATCATTGTAAAAGCTTTTTTCAATTGTCGTTTCATCTTTAATTCCTTGTTGCCAATTGAAAATGACCTATATTACACATAAAAGCACTCAAGGTTATCTCTTTTGCAAGTTCAGTCTGGTTTACATCTGTCGTTAATGTCACACTTACTGCTTTAATATTGCTTGTAAAGTTTGGAAGTGATATAAAAGGGTTGTCAAAAACCAAGTCCTCATTTGTATTATAATCCCCTCCTGATGTGGGAATATCCCTAATATAACGTACTGTAGTTGTCATCAAAATATTTCTATCTTTATAGTTTGTATTTGATTCATCTTCAACCTCTGTAATCACTCTTAAACGTCCCTCTTCCAAATGATAATCATCAATATCATCCATTGAAGCATTCTCATCAAGATCTCCTCTACTACCAAAATTAGCAAAATCGGTCGCAAACGTACTATCCCCCATAGATGTTATAAATCTTCTACGACTTGTAATGGGTGTTCCTGCTCTTTGAGGGGTCATTGCATCAAGAGGAGCTAACCTAGGGTCTGCATTATCTGATACCATCAGTACTCTAGGATCTATTCGCAAATCAGCATTACCCTCATCCCACTCTTTTGTCATAATAAGATTGAGATGAGAAGCAGCGGCATTAACTGCCTCTTGTTGTAATCCAACATAACTACTCTTTACCGATTGATTAATCAAAGTAGGTGCACTGAGTAAAACAATTGCCATAATCACAATAGCAAAGATAAGTTCAATCATTGCTATCCCTCTACGACTTGTTAGGGGTACATCATACATCTTCTTACTCCTTTACCAATTGATTCGATTACGCGTGGTTGATATGCTTGCATTACCTTCCACAACATCTCCTGTCTCACCAACACCAGACCAGCCTTCTTGAGGTGTTGCCATAAATTCAACGATATAGCGAGGGAACCCCATAGCGTCATCAGGGTTGTATCGCAACCACACTTCTGGTCGAAGTATAACTTCAACCGTCTGTTCTGTTTGCAGTGTATTGGTTAGCGTTACATTTGGATTGGTTCCATTTCTATCTAAAGTTATATTAACCGATGGGTTGAGTGTCGCAACACCTGTAGCATAGCCTACACTTAGAATCATTCCTGAGCCTGTATTCGTACTATTAAAGTCTCTGTTAATATACCAATTTGCTTCATCAATATCTGTATTATTCGTATCTAGTCCATAACGATCACAAACAGTACGGTCAAGGTCACAATAGATATCACTTAAAAGAGGTGTTGTTGCTACATTTTCTGTAATATCCTCATAAACATCATCACTAGCTCTTATTCGAGAATAGATAAAAGTAAGTACTGTATTTACTAGGGTAGGATTATTATCGGTTGCTCTTCCTACCATATTCGATGCTAAATCACGAATACTGACCTCTTGTAGATTCATCTCAAACGGATTCATTGGAGTATTTAAATCTTTCAAAAAGTTAAAATAAAGTGTACTGCTGTATACTCCATTATTATACTCTGTACGTGAAATATTATCATTTATTGTTTTATTTGTATCAATAGGCATAGTTGATATATTATTCTCTTGATCAAAAAAGAGATATTGTATTCGATCCGTTGTAAGATGATTGATTGTTGTCTCATAATCAATTACTAACGCACTATTTTGAGCTGCACAATTACCATTATAGTTAGTTGCAATAGAGTCATCTGCTTTCATAGCTGTAATAGTAAACTGTAACTGAGCCAACATAGTCGTTGACAAATTTGCACGTGTTATAGCTGGAATTGACAAGTTTAAATCAGAACGATGTATATAAGGGCTTGTACGTACATTTCCAAATTGAGTGACACTAAGATCTAATCGACTAAGGTTAATCGAAATAGGATTGATATCTAATCTTGGAATTTGTCGCTCTTCCCATGGGGTATCTGCATTATCTATCCAAGCATACTCACTTCCTTCAAGCTCCATAATACTTAAACTATAGTCCCCTATATTAGAAAGAGTAAAGTTACCATCAGAGACACCATCCACAAAATCAATATTTGGACTTAATGTTGGAAGTGTACATGTCCCATTTTGTAAATCAGAAAAAAGAACAGCTACAGAATTACCCTGAGTCTCGTTATATCCTAGAGATGGTTTATTTTCAGCTGACTCTGCAGTAAATGTAATCGGAATAGATGCCATAGCTTCTAAAGATGTATTTGATGTTAATGTCGACGTAAACCTAACAGGTCGAACGGCAAAAGCATCATCCGAATAAACAATTCTATAGGCTAGCTTGTTACTCCCCTCTTCATCAGGTTCTGCAAAAACATTGGGTTTACATCCATAGAATGGATAGACCTTATATCGATCTGTTTTATAATCATAATCTGCACACATCGTAAACTTTACACGTAAGTTCTTATACGCTCGATCAACTTTAAATTTTTTGACACGAGAAGTGGGGTGTCGTCCACTAAAGTCAGCATTAAAGAAACCTCCATCACCGTTGTCATAATTTGATGTGATAACTATGGGATTAGCAGGATCACTTGCATCAACCAACTCATATTTAGCACTTACGGAGATCTCTTCTGCATTTTTAAATACTTTATTGATCACAAGGTTTGCATTTGCTTCATTATAAAATGGGAAATAGGTTGTATCTGTTGATATTTTTCCCTTATCATCCCAACCAAATCGGGTATCATCCAAGCTCGCCATATCAAGATCAAAGGTTTCAGATACATGTTTCGTTTGAATCACTTTATTTACAATCGAAGCATCACGATTATTGGAATACGTATCCCATGCACTAAATGGACCTTTATTAAAAAGATCAAGAATATAAGGTTTACATATCCCTTTTACCAATACTTCATCAACTTCATGATAATTACATCCACCACCAGAACCTGATGTCCATGCTAGGCGTACGTACGCTGGTGTTTCAGATTGATTATAACTAGGGTCTTTAGCATCAAACTCAGGGATAGCGACATCGTAACCATTGCCATCTTTATCACGGTACAGTGAAATTAATAGTTTGGTAGTATCTCGAGCATCAATTCTCAACTTATACTTATGCCCAGGGAAGGAGGAGTCAATCTCTCTATTTTTAGCAGCAACAGGGTCATCATCTCCAAAAATCTTAGCTGCTAGATACTCATATCCATCTTCTCGTGTTTTATCAGAAAGTTCACCACTTGAACCACGAATAACAATACTGTTTCGTACATCAGCCACACCATAGGTACTTGAACTGTAACCGCCTACTCTTCCTTCATTGTTTCGTCCAAAGTTTCCATACTCATCAATTCCTAAACCAAGCCATCCTCCTTCAAAACCATCTTTACCATGCCCTTGTGCATATCCCATCGATCCACCATAAGAACCAGGCTCGGGTGAGTGCCCTACAGAAGAATCAAACAGTACCATTACAATACCATCGGCACCAAATTTTCCTATTCCTCCTCCATAATTAGAAGAACTTCCACTCTCACAGCCACCATATGCATATTGGAAATACTCCATCTCAATCAAGTTTTTATATGCAGAAAACTCAATATCTCTCGTTACAGCTGTTGCAACATTTTTTCCTCTATCTGTAAGTCTTAATCGACCAGTAGTACTGTCAATACCTGGTGTAAATCCACCTACTGATTTTAGTACACGCCACTGGTCATCTAAAGCTCCATTAAAGTCATCTTCAAAACATACAGGGACTTCATCAATTGTTTGCTTTTCAATGACTAAGCTTGTCTCACTCAACCTTCCAAGCCCCACATCTTGTCCACCACTTACCATTTTAAGTTTAGCATAAAATGTCTCTTCTAGCTCAATATGGGCATCCCGCTTGATTGTCGTGGTCACTGATACAGAAGTACTTCCCATAGGAATTGTATAATTTCTTGGGTTTGGGTTTGGTGGTTGATAATCAAGATAAACTTTTGCATGGAGATCTTCATCAAAAGGATCGCCATCAAAAGTCTCATAAGATACAACAACCTCATGATCAACTGCTTGAGTTAGAGTAATATTGACCTCTTTATAGACAATTTCGGGTATTCCACTATCTACAACTGGTTCAACAAATCGATACGTAGGTTTACTAAAATTCACATAAGCAATACACTCACCCATTCCAAGATCATCAAGCCCTCTAGGATCATAAGTAAATTTTTGATTATTTGACAAAGAGATATTCCCCACTGCTGTGATACCTCCAGTTATACCATTACCTGAATCAGAGTTTCCATTAAGCGTAAAGTTTCCTTTAGTATAGAAGAAAGCAGTCATATCAAACTTAGATGCTCCATTACTTGAAAAATCAATATTTCCTGTTGAGAAAATAAAGAAATTTGATGCGATTCCACTATCTGCTGCAATGGTTACATCATTCTTTTCCCATAAAATACCTTGGTTGAGGAAAATACGTACACGACCCTTTCCTTCTATCACTAGACCATTTCCACTATTTTTCCATGATTTGATATAGTAGTCACCCTCTTCAAAAACATATTTTACATTACCTTTACTACTATCTAAGTCTCCAATCATCATATAGTTTCGACTACCATCACTATAGGCTTTTTTAGCACTAAATGTAAGTGTTGTATTTTTTGCTGTAATATTATAGTTTCCAGCATTATCAGAGTTCACCGTTGTATCTGACCCAATAGAGTAAGTAACTTTATCAAGGGTAGTTTTAAAGGGTACATTATAATCAATAACATAGGGTAGCTCAACATCACAAGGCTTACCATCACAAGTAGCTTCCGTTGTGGTTCCATCTGCTTCAACAGCAGGATTTGTTTGTTGTGCTACAATATTCTCTACATTAATTACTGTTGTATCACTTCCACTTCCACTTCCCCCACCAAAATAGAGCGTTTGATAAGTTTGCAAGGCACTTGGAAAAATACCACACTGTACCATATCAGGTTCAGGGTCTTCAGTAACGTTTTCATCACACTTACCATAATCATCTACTAAGTCACTATCATAACAAACCTCTGTAGCATTTTCAAGGAGAACTTTGTCATTAGCAGATACGGCTCCTTTGATGTAACTTGCACTACCAAGTGTCACATCACCTTTTGCATACAACATCCCGACAATACGCGAGCCGTTACGTACATCAATATTACCATAAGCAAAAATGAAGAGATCTGTAGCACTGTGTGAATCACTACAAATATCTCCTGTCCCATCACTATTAATAAAGATTTTTGAATCCGTATCTAAGTCCTCTTCAATAATAAGCTTTACTTTTCCATTAACATTCCATTTATATCCTTCCCCACTACCATTGACAGATAACGCTTTGATATAATACGTACCTGCGGAAAAGTTAATAACATTATTAGAGTTGGTATCAAATTTATTCATTTTGACAACCACCTCTTTTCCTGCTGTATAAGGCGTAATATTAAGCGTTGTTTCAACGCCTACACTTAGCTCTCCAATATCAATATAATCGGCAATAATATTAATTGTATTACTTTGACTCCCAGTACCTGAGATATCTTTCAAAGTATTAATATTAATATATTGTGCTTTGAGTGTATAACTACTGCTATGACTTGTATAAAGGCTTTCAATCTTAATCGTTTGCGTTGCCTCTAAGTCAACTGTTGTATACGCACTTCCTTGCGTAGGTGTCCCATAACCAGAAAATGTACCAATTTTGATATTTTTAGCGTTCCTATCCGTTGTATTAAAGGTTCCTCTCTCTTTTGTTTCAATAGAACCAATAGTAAATTGATAAACACCCCCATTTCCAGAAGTAAACTTCACCAAAGCACTTTGAGCACCATTTTCAATTTTGCCCAATGCCAAAATATTGGGAATTTCAAATGGAATGGTTGTTGTTCCACTACCCCATCGTGAACTGACAGTACCATATTCAGCCTCTGTCAATTTCTCACCATCAATGGTATTCCCACCATACTCTTTATCAAGTGTGGATGATGTAACAGGTCGTGCTAGCGAGAAGACTGAAGGGTACTTCATCCCTCCAATTGGATCATCATAGACTTTAGCAGCTTGATTGCTTGGTATACAACTTACACTATCACTTCCTCCATTCATATCTTGACAGGTAAGTGCGTTAGCACTGTCTCCATTGAGTGGTGTATTATAGGTATTAAGTGTCTCATCAGGGTTATTGAAAAGTTTAGCATTTCCACTACTAAAATCTACTTTTGAATTATCAGCTCGTGTTTGTAGTCCATCTTCAAAACCTCCACAGCTAGCAGGCAGTACATTTGCATCATCTGTTGGGATATCTTCATTATCCAGTGATGAGTTATCTTCACTTTGACACTCTTGAACTACGCCCCGATAAGAGATACCATTCTTTTTATAAGATGCTTTAACTGTATTGGTACTTAACATAGAAACTGAGAACATCACTTTTGTATAAACACTGTGTGTGTCCTTAGCACTATAATCAGGTAAAGGGTCAAAGAGGACACCTTCACTAAAGAGTGCCATTGCTCCTGTAGTAACAGCACTATTTTTACTACATTCACCTGAAACATTTTTAGAAACATCATCAATACCACAATCGCTAAAGGCACTAAAGTTTATATTCGAAGAGTCTTCAAAGAGAACTTTTACATCACTCAACGGAGTATCCGTAAGACTGTTGATAGGAGTAGTAACGGTATACAACATTTGCATCATTCCCATATCAATCCCTTGAGATGACACTTTTCCATAACATAGGTCATCAGCATTCTCTACATAATTAATAATTGGTATCGACGTAAAAAGATTAACGGAAGGTACAATCACATCGGATGAGATACTATTATTGTTTTTCCATCGTAAATGGGCATGTGCACCCCCTCCATTTTCAACAAATTTATACTCTATAGGGTAATAGCCCTTAGTAAATGTTTTTGTCGTAGCATTTTTATAGGTATTTGAACTCCAAGTGTGATAGGTATAGAGTTGCTCTCCATCAACAGTCAACGTAATACCATCATCATGTTTCATTGAAAAAGTATACTCTCCATCTTCAGGGATGTAGATATACCCCGACCATTTAACAGAAAAGTTATCATTCCCCAATCCTCCACCAGGGTTCCCACTTCCCCAATCCCAATCAATATTGGCATCTACCCTACTGATACTTGGAGTACCTGTAAAGCTTGTATTATTATAGTAGCTTGCATTAAGACCATTCTCTGCTACCACGTCAGACTGAACAACCAACATAAAAGATACTAGGTTAGAATCCCCATCAATATCTTTAACTTGTAATGTAAAATTAAAGTCACCTGCCTCGGTAGCTGTACCACTGATGACACCGCTACTAAAACTTAGTCCATTTGGAAGTGAATCACCACTTAAAGTATGAGATATAATATCATCATTATCTGTCTTCTCAATATAAGTGTTTAAATCAATTGATATGGCACTATTTTGAGCCACAGTTTGTCTCGATATCGATTGAATAACTGGGGGAGTACCTCCTAAGTTAATATTAAATGACTCGCTATTAGATGCACCATCTTTATCACTAGCAGTTACACTTAAAGAAAAAGAACCCTCAGCAGCTGAACTACCACTAAAAGCTCCTGTTGTACTGTCAAAAACTATACCTGAGGGGAGTGTACCCGTAAGCGTATAAGACGTAATATTATCATCCTCTGTTTTTGTTACATAATCTCCAATACTTAAAGCAATAACCCCATCAATTCGAGAAACATTCTGATCAGGAATAGGAGCAAGAATCGGAGGGTTATTTACACTAGCTACAAAATCAAAACTGATATCAAAATTTAAAACATTCTTACTGTTATTCTCTTTTACCTTTACATAATAAGTAGTACCCCCTGTAACGGTAAATGTTTTCGAGTCGTCTTTAGAAGCACCACCTGTATATTCACTCCCAGTATCACAACTGGTACCAATATAGAGTTTGTGATTCAAATAACCATTTACCGCTTTATTATTACTCTGACGAATCGTCATCTCACCATCGACAGCGGTAGTAAATTGAAAATAGCGTGCCACTTCAGCAACATCGACACCTGTTGTATAAGATTTAGAAGCACTGTTTGTCGCCCCATCAATGTTAGTTACACTCTCTCCAGGACAACTATAGACACTAACAACCATAGGATTAGATTTGAGCTTAAGATAGCGTGTTAACACTTTGCTGCCATCTTTGTAAGCATAGTATTTAATATCATTACTCTTATCAGCTTCGCTAAACGTACCTGTAATGGTACCTGTCGTCGTATCCATAGACAAAGCACTCATTCCATCATCTTCAGATGTACTTGAAAGTCTAAATGTAATGCCTGTATCAGGTTCAACTTTAACAGGGATACTAATCGCTTGTCCCACATCATAGCTTAGTTCCGCCCATTCATCAGGTGTAGGAGATACCCATTGAGGGGTAGAAGCACTGTTGGATTTAATATAAAAGGTTCGCGCCAAAGAGTAATCACCTGAAGTCTTTTGTGCGTATACTTTAATGTTATTGGTTCGACCACCCTCTGTAAATGTACCTGTAATGACTCCTGTAGTAGCATTAATAACAAGATCATCAATACCACTATCATCCGTACCCGAACTTGATAGTCGGTAAATTGTAATTCCTGGTTCTGCTTTGATTGTAATCGAAAAAGCGGTTCCTACATCATAAGTCGCATGCGTACTTCCTTCATTAGGAGTAGGGTCAACAAATTGTGGTGTTGTAGAGACACCATTGGACTTGATATTAAAAGTCCGTGCTAAAGAGTAATCATCAGAGGTCTTTTGAGCATATACTTTGATATTATTGGTTCGACCACCCTCTGTAAATGTACCTGTAATGACTCCCGTAGTAGCATTGATAACAAGATTATCAATACCATCATAATCGGTACTTGAACCTGATAATTTATAACTTGTAATCCCTGGTTCTGCTTTGATCGTAATTGAAAAAGCTGTTCCAACATCATATGTGGCATGTGTACTCCCTTGACTTGGCGTAGGAGAGACAAAATCGGGGTCACTTGCGACAGGTGCTACTGCTAGTATAAAGCTCTTTTTATCCTCACCACCTTGACCATCTTGGGCGGTGATCTCTATCGTATAGTCACCTCTTGCTGTGGGTGTACCACTAATTGTACCAGTAGCCGTATCAAAGCTCAATCCATTGGGAACCCAATAGTTTACAAAGCTTAAGGTATCACCATCAGCATCTGTCGCTGTTGGAGTATAGCTAAAAGCCTCTCCTACTGTTGCACTTTGGTCGGATAACGTTAATACGGGTGGAGTATTAGGCTTAGCTTCTACCGTAACTTGAATATCATGCGTAGCACTTCCACCATTACCATCATCAACTTTCACCGTAATATAATAAGTTCTTACCGTTAAGTTACTTCCTGTAATCCTATTTCCACTTATTTGAATATTGCTACCACTTGGCCAGATAGACTCTAGTGAGTAGGTCAAAGCATCCCCATCCGCATCATACCCATTCACAGTAAGATCCAAAGCAGTATCTTCTGTAATTGTGGTCGCTCCAGTAATCCCAGTAATAGCAGGGTTAGTATTCACTGCATTAACCGTCAATTGATAACTGTCACTATTTGTTTGACTTGAGTTGTCTCTTATCACATTAACAGTAATTGTATATGTACCAGCACTGGTAGGTGTACCACTAACAGTACACTTCTTGTTGGCTGTACGTGAAATACTTAATCCAGGGTTGGATGGAGAGACAGACATACTACACCCAGGAGGATCATTCTCTATCTTTTTACTTGTAGTAGCTACTGCTGAGTGACTACTACCCAAATCAATAGTCGCATCACTTGGCATCGTTAGGTTTATTGCCGCCATCAAACTTTGTGGCACAATCATTAACATAAACAATAATAAGATTTTATAGATATAGTTACTTCGTTGCATAATTATTCTCCTTTTTGGATATTTAGGGGGCATCAATACACCCACATCTATCTCCAATATAATATATTTTACTCTTATATTCGTTAATTAGGACTTAAATTAGATAGTTAGATTATAAATTTTATTTAAAGGCTGATTAATTTTTTTTGTGCTGTAGCAATGACATTTTCATCACTGCTTAAATCAAGCCAGCGAAACTGATAGCCACTTTGAATTGTACCATCAAGTATATCACCACTTTTGCGGTATTTTAAATCCAACGAAGCGATGTCAAAACCACTGGTCGTTTTAGCAAATTCTGAGAGTCGTTTATTAGGCAGATTATTACTGTAGAGATAACAGCAACTCTTCAATCCATTTCGCCCTACTCTACCGCGTAATTGGTGCAGTGAGGCAAGCCCTAATCGCTCAGCTCCCACAATGACAATAGTACTCAAGAGAGGCAGAGATATTCCTACTTCTACTACCGTAGTCGCAAGCAAAATATTTCCCTGCTCTCGAAATTCCAATAAAACACTCTCTTTATTTTTATCTTTTCCATGGGTAGTATAGACTTTTTCAAAACGCTTTTGCCAAAATTCACGGCTCTCTTCAAGGGAACTATACTCAATGCTTTCACTCGCTTCCACCAAGGGATAGATAATCAATACTTGATGCTTTTGGGCTAGTTCTTCTTCAATATGCAAAAGTAACGCTTTAAAATCACTTTTACCTATGACCAGTGTTGTAATATCTTTTTCAAATGGGGTTGTGGTAATGAGTGAGACATCAATAATGGTAGAGTTTATCATCGCTTGGGTACGAGGAATGGGAGTAGCCGAAAACTGTATATAGTGAGGACGTTTATCTTCAATGGACATCATGGCATCAAGAAGCTGGCGTTGATTGGAGCCAAAACGGTGCTGTTCATCGACCATGACTAAATGGGCTTGGGGCAAATCTTCACGGTAGAGCAAGGCATGGGTACCAATGACAAAATCATAACTCGTTAAATCCTCAATATTTTTAGCTCCTTGCATAATAAGAGCCACGTTTATATCGGGTAAAAATTTAATCGCCTCATCGTAAATCTGCCGTGCCAAAATTGATGTTGGTGCCATCAAAATAGACTTTTGGGGATAAGCCATCATAGCTGAAGCTAAAATCACCATGGTTTTTCCACTGCCCACATCTCCTACAACCATCCTACGAGTTGCCTTGGTGCTTGAGGCTAAATCTTGCCTAATCTCTTCAATAACCTTTTGCTGTTCAGCCGTCAAAGTAAATGGTAAATTCTCAATAAATGGGGCAATGTCTCCATTGAGACTTCCTAGTGGGGTATACTCTATCTTTTTTTTGGCAAGTTTTTTGATGTGGTTATAGGCTTCAACATATTTGAGACTCTCTTTTATCAAAGGCGTATACTCCCCATCCTCCATAATATCTTCTACCTTATGAGGATAGTGTAAAGAGAGCAATCGATTGCTATGCATCGACTCTAAACCCTCGTCCATTAATGCCTCATAAGAGATATATTTCTCAATTAAATAACTCATCTCATTGGCTTTGAGTTCACTTTTGTACTTAGGAAGTATTTTCCCAATACGCTTAATGGCTTTGGGCTGGGAGATTTGCAATATGCCATTAAATATCTCTAGCTTACCTTGAATATAGTGTGTGGTTTGGGGGATAAAGGTATTAAAATGATAAGGTGTCACACGAAAAAACATAGCACTAATATCTTGATCAAACATAGGTAAGAAAAATCGGATACTCAGCCGTCCATTTCGTGAAGTTACCTCTTCGACCCGTGCTTCAAGTGTATGTTTTTTCCCTACTTCAAGATTTTGAGAAAGATGGGAGTTACTGTAGCTTACAGGCACACAGAGTGCCAAGTCAAGAAGTGAGTAGACTTTGAGCTTTTTTAAGAGTGCTTTATCATCATGAGGCATTTGAATCTATTTTGTCTCTTTTTTAGCTGTCACCACTGCAAAAGTTAGATCTTTGATCTCAGGGTGTGCCATGATAAAACTATTAAGCTCATCAAGGGTTAATTTTTCAATAAATTCTAACTCTTTTTTGGAATAATCCAATCCCCGTTCATAATAGTAGTTGCTAAAGGCTTTGTGCAAACGCTGGGAAAGTGCCTCATTTTTGAGTGGTTCTGAGCCCAAAATATACTGCTTGGCACTGGTGAGTTCTTTTTGTGTGACACCTTTGGAAACAAAAGTTTCAAGCATTGCTTTGACCACATCAATCGCCTCTTTTTGAGACTCAATTTTAGTCTGAAGCATCCCTGTAAAGTAATTAATAAAGCGGTAATTGACAAAATACCCCCCTACAGAGTAGGCAAGTCCACGTTTAACACGAATCTCCTCCATCATACGACTACCAAACCCACTTGCTCCCAAGATATGAGCGGCTACCTTGGCTTTGTACTGCTCAGCTGAGCTGTATTTAATATTAAAAGGAGAGGCAAAATAGATATAAGATTGTTGACTCTCTTCATAAAACTCTTTGATCTCTTTATTGGCTTTCATCGTGATGGGTTGCATTTTGCTTTGCGTTACTTTTGGCAATGGTGCTAAAATACGTTTGATATACTGACTTGCCTCATCAAACCCAATATCCCCACCCACAACAATAATGGCATTATTAGAGCTTAGAGCATTGGCAATAAAACGCTCAATATCTTTGAGTGTAATAGTTTTAAGACTCTCTTCATTACCAATTTTGGGATAAGCTAAATGTGTGCCATCAAATACGACGGATTTAAGTTTATGCGAAGCGACATAATCAAAATTATTTTTGTATTTCTCAATACGTGCAAGACTTTGTTTAAGTACTTTTTCATAAGCCTCTTTGCTAAAATTTGGATCAGCCAAAAGCTCTTCAAATCGATCAATTGCGTATCCAAAATACTCTTTAAGTGCCTCTATTTCAATGTTGAAAGTCTCATACCCTGCACTGGCATAGAGGCTAATTGCTTTGGCATCAAGCTTTTTGGCAAACTCAAAACTCCCCTCTTTTTTGGTTCCTTCATCCAATATATTAGCAGCAAACTCTGCCAATCCTACTTTGGATTCATTTAAAAACCCACTGTCACGAAAAACAAATCGCATATAGGTTGATGGGATATAGTTACTATATTCATAAATCACATCAACTTTGACTCCATTAACCTCTATCTGCTTAAGTTCTGCACTCATTAAGTACCCCTGTAGTATTAAAATTATAAATAGTATTTTTTTCATCTTAGAATCTCTCTAAAATTTCATACGCTGTATTGCGCTTGGCTGGATTTTCATCCAAATCACGAATAAGTTTCACCATCTGTTCTTGATTCATCTCATTTTTTGCTCCTGCAGCAGAGACGACGTTCTCTTCCATCATCGTACTTCCCAAATCATTAGCTCCAAAGAGCAGTGCCATTTGTCCAATGTAGCTCCCTTGAGTCACCCATGAGCTTTGGATATTTTTAAAATTATCCAAAAAGAGACGCGAAACGGCAAGCAGTCTTAAATAACGATTGGAAGACTGCTTCATAATATCAGGGAACTCCTCTTTGAGCAAAGTATTATCACTTTGAAACGACCACATAATATAGGCTCTAAAACCCCCTGTCTCATCTTGTAATCTTCTAATATCTTCCCAATGCCCCACTATCTCAGCTGTCGTCTCTACTGTACCGTACATCATGGTTGCGGTAGACTTGATCCCAAGCTTATGGGCTTTGCGATGAATGTCAAGCCAGACATCTTTATCAATTTTGCGTGGAGCGATAATATCACGCACACGGTCATTAAGTATCTCCGCCCCTGCCCCAGGGATAGAAGCCAATCCTTTTTTATGCAAGCGCGTAAGAACCTCTTCCACACTTATTTTTGATATGCGTGCAATGTAGTCTATCTCAATGGCTGAAAAACCATGAATGGTGATTTGTGGATACTTGCTGTGAATATGCTCTACCAAATCCTCGTACCACTCAATGCGGAGCTTGGGATGCACACCCCCTTGAAAGAGTATCTGTGTACCACCAATGGCTAAAAGCTCTTCAATCTTGACATCAATCTCATCAAAAGTCAGGACATAAGCATCCGCATCTTTCTCATGACGATAAAAAGCACAAAACTTACAATCTACCCAACATATATTGGTATAATTAATGTTTCGGTCAACAACAAAAGTCGTCACCTTCTTAGGATGCAATGCTTGCTTTTTGGCAAGAGCCATACTTCCAAGCTCTTTTAAATCTCCATTGTCAATGAGATCAATCGCCTCTTTTATACTCATTCTATTCATATTTATTTTTTGATTCCTACTCATATTTTGATGCACATTATACCTTTTTTTTGTAATAATAAGCTCATTTTGTTATACTACTAAAAACTAAAATTAGGATAACCAAAAATGTTAAATATAGGCGACAATGCACCACAATTTTGTAGACCCAACCAAGATGAAGAGGAGATTTGTTTACGCGATCTTAGTGGAAAGTGGGTAGTACTCTACTTCTATCCACGAGATAACACCCCAGGATGTACGACAGAGGCCTGTGATTTTACCGATGAGATTGAGGCATTTGAAAATCTTGATGCCATAGTCCTAGGGGTGAGTCCCGATACCCCACGCAAACATCGCAACTTTATTGAGAAAAAGTCTCTCAAGGTCACACTTTTAGCCGATGAAGATAAATCACTTTGTCAAGCCTACGATGTATGGCAACTCAAAAAATTCATGGGACGAGAATCCATGGGCGTGGTACGTAGCACGTTTATCATCTCTCCTGAAGGCAAGATCGAAGCTTTATGGTCAAAAGTACGGGTTAAAGAGCATGTCCAAGCCGTCAAAACAAAGCTTGAAGAGTTGGCGTCCTAAAGAAGCACCTCCTTTTATTATTTATCTTTTTAGTGTATAATATTAAAAGATATTAATTTTAGGAGTAGAGTTATGAGAAACATTACATTATTATTTGTCTCAATCTTTTCTATCTCAATGCTCAGTTCATGTGGTGGAGGCTCTTCAAGTGCAAGAGTCAGTGAAGTTGTTGAATCTATTGTAGAGGGTGTTGCGGTTGATGATTTAATTGTCAATGGAATCATCACAAGCTACGATGCAACAAACAATAAGCTTGGCACTGCCACACGAAGTGATCAAAATGGTAGTTATCGATTGGTGATTAGCGATTATTTAGGATTGGTTATTGTAGAGGCAACCTGCGACAAAGACTCTACAATGAGAGCATTAAGCGGCGAAACAAAAGCCTGTCCACTTGATACACGTCTGCGTTCATTTGGGCTTACCACAGGACGTGCAACTCCTGTCATTTCCCACATTTCACCTCTTACCGAGATGGTCTATCAACGTGCCAAAGAGCTTAGTGGTGGTTCAACTTCTATTAGTGCCATTGCCTTTGAACAAGCACGTGCGGAAGTAGGTGAAATTTTTGGTCTTGATCCTATCAATGATGACCCAATGCAAGGAGCATACAGTGCTATTATCAATGCCGTCAACGATGTAGCCAAAGATCAAAACAAAAGTGTCCAAGACATTGTGGATGATATTGCCAAAGATATCTCTGATGGTACGATTGGTGATGATAGTAACACCTCCAAAGACTTAGCTGACGCAATTGAAGACAATAATGTCTCCAACAATCTCACTGAAAACAATGGAGAGTACACTCCCTCTACAGGAGAGAATGCTGATAGCAATAATGATGGAACTATTTCAGATGATGAAGCCATCGCCATTGCCAAAGGGATGTTTAAAGACCTTCGAACTTCTACCTTGACACTTGTTGATTATGAAACACCTCAAAAAAGTGGTACAGTCGATGTTGAACTACGTGGCTTTAGTGATGCGGTTAATGCGTTTGAGATCAAAATGGATACCGCTTCGATCTATAAAAGTGCCGTTATTGATGTGATCTTTGATGCCATTAAGTTGGGCAAACTTGAAAATGTTGATATTATTGGGGATGGTGCGGGGATGAAAATCACAGTGCTTAAACGTTCGGCAACCATTTGGAACTATCAATTTGGAAAAGATGATGTTTATAGTGGAAGTGTGGTCTTGCCAACCGATGATCCAAGTATCTACCGTGATAGCAACAACTACA
>Ga0193954_1000847_pt1 | contig 16861 bp, 12 predicted proteins | sample BB_5_MG_FD_140340 | JGI IMG/M metagenome (GOLD analysis project Ga0193954, IMG submission 140340) | Microbial mat bacterial communities from the Broadkill River, Lewes, Delaware, United States - BB_5_MG | ecosystem: Environmental > Aquatic > Freshwater > River > Microbial mats | place: USA...
CAGCGTGTGCCGCTCGATACCCCCGGCCTTTGGTTTGTCCGTACCGGCAAGCTCACGGTGCGTGTGCCTTCTGCCCCAAAACCGGTGAGCATCGGGGAGGGGGCTTGGTTTGGCGGCCAGACCTTGGTGCCTCCGCACGAGCCCGAATATGAGGTCGTGGCTGCGGCAAAGAGTCAGATCTACTGGGCGCCGGGTGCGGAGCTGACCCCTCTGCTGCGTCGTGACAACCTGCTGGACGCGGTCTACGAGGACCCGTGGCTCAGGCCCCCAGATGAGGCGCCGGCTTCGACCCAGAGTGTGCTGACGCCCCTTCCCGGCCAGCCAGCAGGCCCCCAGGGCCTCGACAAGCTGGGATTGCACGTCGATCCCAAACGGCTCATGGGCGCCGCTGACGACCGTGAGAGCGTGGTCGCCAGTTTGTGCAATGTAGCCTCCTTTCTCGATGTCGCCGTGAATCCCGCACGCCTGGAGGCCGGGCTGTCGCTGTCGGAGCGCCTGACTCCGTTGCGCCTCGCGGACGAGCTAGAAGCCTTCGGTCTGGTCATCGACTCAATCGGCCTGGCAGAGGGTGAGCTGCCCGCGGGGGAGCATACGCCCAGCTTGGTGCACTTGGGCCCGCGCATGATGGTGCTCGTTGCTGTGCAAGGTAAACTGCGATGGTGTTGGGATGCGCCTCGCGGCCTGGTGAGCATCGAGGAGACCGATTTTAGGGCTTTGTGGGATGGCACGCTCTTGCAAGTGCAGACCGCGCGTGAAGGTGAGGCTGCAGCCCACGAGCAGAGTTCTCGGCGGCGCCAACTGGGTCAGGTCCTAGGTCTTTTTTCGCGCCAATCCAGCCTCCTGTGGAACCTCGCGGGCTTGATGGCCCTAGGTTTTGGGCTGCAGCTGCTCGGCCCGCTCTTCTTCAGCTACATCCTCGATGACGTACTGCTTCTGGACGAGTTCGGGTTGGTCACCGGCCTCGCGGTCGGGCTGGTCTTGGTGACGGTATTCTCTGCTGCTGTCACCTATCTGCAACACAGACTGACGAACGAGATGTCGGTGCGCTTCGACCGAGACTTGTCGTCACGCTTTTACCGTCACGCCCTGTCGCTGCCGGCGCGTTTTTTCGCCAAGGGGCGCGTAGGCGACATCATCTCCCGTCTGTATGAGTTGAGGAAGATCAGGGAGTTCTTTTCAAGCTCCACGGTCGCGGCGCTCATTGGCCTGCTGTCCATCTTTGCCTACGCGGGCATCCTCTTCATCTTCTCAGTCCCCGTCGCACTGGTGGGACTGGGCGTGGTGGCTTTGTTGATTGTCATCCAGGTTGCAGGACGGGCCGGACTCAGGCGCCTGCACCGGCAGGTCTTTGAGGCGGATCGCACCGCTACCAGCTACATCGCCGAGACCTTCGCGGCCATCACCACGGTCAAGGCCTCCGGCGCTGAGGACGTGCTCAAGGCGCGCTGGGAGCGTGCCTTCCTTGAGGGGGTTAAGGCCAGACGCCGCCTTGAGCTGCGCACCACCGCGATTCAGAGCAGCATCAACCTCGTCTCCGGTCTGGGAACCAGCGGGGTCATCTGGTTTGCCTGCCTCGCCGCCCTCGAAGGTCAGATGTCGGTGGGCAGCATCCTCGCCGTGAGCATGTACCTGCAATCTATGTTGCGGCCCACCGCCTCACTGTCCTCCTTGCTGTCGATGTTTGAGGAGACCAACGTCGCCTTCGGCAAGCTGGAGGAGATCTTGGAGGCAGAGCCCGAGGAGTCCCCAGAACAGGCTAGAGTCACGCATACGACGCGATTGCGCGGCAAGGTGAGGCTAGAGCGGGTGACCTTTCGTTATGGCGAGGGCCCCCTGGTGCTGGATGACATCGATCTGACGATTTACCCGAATCAGACGGTGGCCATTGTCGGTCGCAGCGGCTCTGGCAAGACCACGCTCGCGAACCTGATCGCGGGCAACATCCTGCCGTCCAGCGGCCGCATCTTCTACGACCACTATGACGCCTCCATGCTCTCTCGAGCCTGCCTACGCAGACAGGTGGGCTTTGTGGAGCAGAACTTCTCCCTGTTTGGCGGAAGCCTCTCGAGCAACATAGCTTTCACGGACGATAGCCCCTCGGCGTCCCGCATTGAGCAGTCCTCAGATCTCGCCCACTGCAAGGAGTTTGTCTCGCGGCTGCCCCAAGGCCACGACTATGTGCTCGCGCCCCGCGGAGTGGGGCTCTCCGGCGGCCAGCGTCAGCGCCTCGCGATCGCCCGAACGTTGTACCGAGAGATGCCTCTGCTCATCATGGATGAGGCTCTGTCCGCGCTGGATGCGGACTCCGAGACCGCGATCAATGACAACATGATGCAGATCGCCAAAGGGCGCACCACGCTCGTGATCGCGCATCGTCTGTCCACGGTGCGGCGCGCCGATCGCATCATCGTCGTCGAGGATGGCCGAATTGTGGAGGACGGGGATCACCGCACCCTGATCCGCAGAGGCGGCCCCTACGCCGAGCTCTTCGAGGGCCAAAACAGCCCCGATGAGGATGCCCTGGAGGTTCGAGCATGAAGTTTCTCATCGCCCTCGCGCTGACCGCGCCCGCCGCACCCGAGGCTGCGGACGAACTTGCAGATTGGGTTGCGCAGGCCCAGAGCCAGCTCGGTGATAGCGCCGCCGCGCAGGCGATCTCTCAAAGCAGAGAGGCGGCGCGTTATTCGGAGGTGGCGGCCAGGGCCCAGTCGCCATGGACGATGCGCAGCACCCTGGCGCACGGGCAGCAATTTCCGCGCAACGGCAGCTCATTTGTGCCGCGACTCGGTATGTCGGTGCCGACCTCAAGGAGCTGGGAAGCTGTGCTGTCCGGCACCGTGGAGTATCGCAGCCGCGACCGTTGGGCGGTGCAGCTGGAGGGTGCGGCGGGCTACTTCGATAACTCCGAAGTCGCCGGGGCCCAGGTCAACGATGTGCCCTTCAACGTCGATCTGAGCGTGACCTATGACGTCATATCGGGGGGCTCAGACTCTGCCGAAAATCAAGCGGCGCGCGCCGAGGCGATCTCAGCCGTGGCGCAGCGCCTCGCCGCGAAGGACCGCATGATGCAGGCCGAGTTGCTGCTCATGGGTCAGGTGGTGGAGCTGTACGGCAACCGCTGCAAGCTGGCGGAGGTCGAACGCATCGAAGCTGCGACCGCGAAGGCGCTCAAGCAGGCCCGATTGCAGGTAGAGACCAAGGTCATCTCGCCCGCCGATGCGCTCAATTATGAGTTCCTGGCGGACTCCGTGCGCAGCAGCCTCGCCGGTCTGCGGGCCCAGGCGCGAAGCATCATGCAGCGCGTGAGCGCCTGGGGACCCGGCACCGCGGCGACGTTTGCGAAGTTCGCCAAGCGCACGCCGAATTGTCGTGAGCCGCTGGCGCGAGTGCTCAGCCGAGCGGTGAAGGCCCGCCGCACGCCTGAAGCCATCGAGGAGATTGCGGGGGCCCTGCCTGCGTCCGGGGCCCGCCAGGCCGCCGCCACCGCGGCCTCGATTTCGGCCGGGGCGTTGCTCACGGCCCAACGTCCGAGCCTCGCGCCCTTCCTCCTGGGTCGGGTGAGCCGCGCCATCGGGTTGGATGAAGAGGTGGCGTTGGTGGAAGCTGGCCTGCAGTTCGAGTGGAATGTGGCCGGTGAGCGCGGCGATGCCCAGCTGCGCGCGGCTCAGGCTCGCCGTTCGGCGGCGGCCCGAGCCGTAGAACAGCAGCAGCTTGAAGCTCGCGCTGGCCTTCGTCAGCTCTTGGCCGAGATCGAGGCCGAGCAGGCCCTATTGCAGGCCCTGGACGGCGGGGTTCAGCATTCGGAGAAGTTGGGCAAGATCTTGGAGGTTCAGCGGGCGATCGGCGAGGTCAGCTCATTGAACCAGGCCATCGCAATTGCAAATCAGGTTGACGCGCATATCGCCTATATCGACGCTTGGTTGAGGCTGCGGCGCGCGATCTTGCACCTGAGCGTATTGGAGGCAACCGCGGAGGCGACCCGGCCCGAGCTGGCGAAGACAACGGAGAGCGCGTGGACGGACTGACCGCCTTCGCTCGGATCCGCGACCGTTCCCTGCTCGCGCACTTGTCCGAGATCGAGGCCTTCGCTCTGGCGGGGGTGATGGAGGTCGTCGAGGTGCCGGCGGGCGGCGCTGTGCCCCGGCCCGAGCGCGCTGAGGCGGCCTTCTTCGTGGTGGATGGTGAGGTCGAGGTCTATGCGAGCACGACGGAGACCGACCCCATCGCACGCAGCGCGGAGGGGCGCCTGTTGGAGGTCGAGACCTTCTTGGGCGGCGCGAGCACCTGGCGCTATCATTGGTTCTGCGAGCGCCCCACCGTCTTACTCAGGCTGCCTGCCGCTGATCTGAAGAGCGCGATCGAGGGCACTGAGGGCCTATTTGACTACCTTCGGCGCACCCATGAGGACCACGGTCTGCGTCGGCTCGACAACGACCTGCGACTCTTTGGTGTGCCGTCGGCGGCTGCGGTGAGGCTCATCGGTGGCCTCAAGAAGGCCCCGTGGGCGCGGCTGAAGGAGGCCTATCGGCAGCACCCCGGCTTCGCGATCCCTATCCGGGGGGACCTGAGGGCTCAACTTGAGGTGGGCGGCAAGAAGGTGCCGCTGGGGCCCTTTCAGCGCGGCGAGTTCTTCTTCCTCAGTGCGGCGCTGGAGCGCGTGAAGGCCTCGCCCGATGCGGAGTTTTGGTACCTGAGCCAGGCGGTTTGGCGCAAAGAAGTGCGCCACCATGAGCTGGAGGACTTTCGCGCCATCGCCGATCCAATCGCGGTTAAGCAGGCGAGCCTAGAGGCCGAGGCGGCCGACCCGGAACCTGAGCAACCCAGATTGCAGGTCGGCATTGAGCAGGAGGACGATGGGCTCTCTGTTGCCGACTTCAAGGTTGAGCCCAAAGAGTTGGCGCGGCTGCACAAGAAGCGGCGCCCGGTGGTCCGGCAGCACGACGAAATGGACTGCGGGGCCGCCTGTATGTCGATGGTGGCCAAGTTCTACGGCAAACACATCGACATACCGACCTTTCGATCCCTGATTCACGTCACGCGTGATGGGGCCTCGATGCTCGCGATGAAGTCCGGAGCCGAGGCGGTGGGTCTAGAGGCTATCGGGGTGATGTCCGGCGTCAAAGGGCTGCGCAAGCTCCGGGTGCCCTTCATCGCGCTGATGGACTACCACTACGTGGTTGTCTACGAGGCAGGCGAAGAGCGCTTTGTCTTCGCAGACCCGGCCGAAGGCCTGGTCACGCGCACCACGGAGGAGTTTAAGGCGAGCTGGTCGAAGAGCGCCTTACTCCTGAGGCCCACTGAGGCGCTGACGGCGTACCCGAAGAGCAAGTCAGCTTTCCTAAAGTACCTGCGGCTGTTGAAGGGGTCTTGGCTGCCGCTTTTGGAGATCCTGCTCGCCTCGGTGCTGATGTTCTTCTTCGGCCTCGCGCTGCCGATTCTCTTGCAGTACTTCGTCGACTCGGTGCTGCCCAGCGGAGACTCTGGTCTCGTCGCGCTTCTCGCGATCGCGCTGCTCGTGATCCGGGTGTTTCAGTCCGGCGTGAGCTGGATCAGCCGCTATCTGATGGTGCACGTGACGACCCGGCTCGATGTGCTGGCCTCGGTGCTCTTTGTCCGGCGTCTGCTTGAGCTACCGCTGAGCTTCTTCTCGGTGCGCACGGTCGGTGACATCACCACCCGCATGAATGAGCTGCGTCGTGTGCGCAGTATCGTGCTCGACCAGTCCATGCAGATCCTCACCGTGGTGCTCGGCGGGGTGATCAACCTCGTGGTGATCGGTCTGTACAGCCCCACCTTGCTCGGCGTGCTGCTGACCTGCTTGCTCGCCCCCGCCGCCTTCGTGCGCTATCTGGCGCCGCGACTCACCGAGAAGGTGCGAGGTGTGCACAAGGCGGAATCTGAGTGGCAGACCCGCACCTGGGAACAGTTCGACGGCCTCGCGACGCTCGGGTCCATGGGCGCGCAGGTCGCGGCGCGCTGGCGCTGGAACGTGGACCTGAATCGCACTTTGTCGGTGCGTCGTAACCTAGGCAACGTGGAGGCCTTTTCGCGAAGTGTCTCCGGGTTCTTCGATCAAGGCATTCGGGTGGTCTTGCTCTTGGTCGCTATCTACCTATTCGCGCAAGGTGAGTTGTCCGCGGGTCATGTGCTCGCGGTATCACTCATGGGCCAGGTGGTGGTGACCTCCGCGATGAGTCTGATGACCAGCTGGCATGACTTCAACGAGCTGGGCGTGTCTTTGGGCCGGGTCGACGACATCATTACCGCCGCCGGAGAGCCGCCAGGCGCTGAGCAAGAAAACTTGCCAGAGCGATTTGAGGGGCTGCTTGAGGCCAGGAATGTCACCTTTCAGTACGGGAGTGAGCTATCCCCGGTCATCCTCGACAGCGTCAATCTGCGCATCGAGCCGGGGGAGACGGTGGCCTTTGTGGGGCGCAGCGGCTCCGGCAAGTCGACGCTGGGCTACATGTTCGACCTGCTCTACACACCCAGCGAGGGCGAGATCCTCTTCGACGGCATCAACCACGAGCGCCTGCCGTTGGAGCATGTACGCAGCCAGGTTGCGATGATCGTGCAGGACAACAGCATCTTCTCAGGGTCGATCATCGAGAACATCGCGCTCGGAGACCCGCACCCCTCCTTCAAGCGGGTCATGGAGGCTGCGGTCTCGGCCGATGCCCACGAGTTCATCGCTCGCATGTCCAAGGGCTACTCCACCGAGCTGGGTGAGAGCGGGGAGGGGCTGTCCGGAGGGCAGCGGCAGCGCATCAACATCGCGCGCGCCCTCTACAAGAACCCGGCGATCTTGATCATGGATGAGGCCACCTCGGCGCTCGATGCCATCTCCGAGGCGAAGGTGGTCAAGAACCTCAAGGCCCGAAAGGGCACCACCATCGTCATCGCGCACCGCCTCAATACGGTCATGAACGCAGATCGCATCGTTGTTCTGGACCGAGGCCAAATCGTTGAGCAGGGCAGCCACTCAGAGCTGCTTGCAAAGCGCGGGCACTATCACCGCCTCTTCGCAAAGCAGCTTGCGTTGTGATCTAGTCAGGATCGAAGTAGCGCGCCAGCGGCGTGCCCCGAACCTCTTCGCGCAGCGTTTCGAAGTTGCTCAGGGCTTGCTCAAGGCTGGAGGTCCCGGTTTTGACAAGGTCGGTGCTGAGATCATCGCGGATGGGCACCCGGATGAAGCTCTGAACTCGCCGGAGCAGCGGCACGCGCTGCCTGCGCCAGGCCTGGTACTCGACCTCGATCCGCGCGTGGGCCTCAAAGTCCCGCTCGAAGCGCGAGCGTGACGCGGCATAATTATGCGCTGCGACCTCAAGCTCCTCACGATCGATGTGCACTGGCGCAGGTGGGCCTGCAGGTGCTTGTCGGCTTTGATAGCTCTCTCTCGCTGCCGCGACCTTGGCGGAGATGAGGGTACGCAGCACATCGTCGCGCACCACGTGCACAATTCTTAGGTCTGGCAACAACCGCAGCACCTCGCGGGCGCGCCGGCCTAGCCACTGCTCATAGTGCACCTTGAAACCCACGGCCCTCGGGCCTTCGCGCGCTTCAGGTCGCTGGATTTGGGGTTGATCGAGGCGCGCCTCGGAGGTGAAGAGCTGCTCGATCCAGTGGGCCACATCGTCGGCATCCGGATCCAGCGCGCCGCGTGAGCCCCGGTTAAAGACGCCGCCATAGCATCGGATCTGGGGGTGAGCGTCCAGCGTCTCGATCATCAAGCTGGTGCCCGTGCGCGGCCCGCCGAGCACCACGAACCGGGTGCGATTCACGGCAGCACCTCGCGGCGCAGGGCTTCAAGCAGGCCTCGGCCGTGGGTGCCGTCGGGCTCAAGATAGTTGCCCTCGGCCCACTCATTCCAGGACTTCACAAAGACGAGCCGGTCCTCTGGTGGCCGGTCTTCCACGCGATGCAAGACGTCCTTCACATGCTGTGCAAAGGCCTCGGGGGTGCATCCCGTGAGGATCGTGGCCCGTTTGCCCCATCGTGGTGAGTTATCCCAGCCGGTGACGATGCTGGGGATGTCCTCGGGATCGAGCTCGGCGGGACCCGGCAGCTCCTTTGAGACCTTCGCGAAGTCGAAGACCCGCTTGGGGCCCTCGGGGCCGGTGTCCCGCGCCTCGCCCACGACCACGTGGGGGTTGGACCAGGCCGCGGCGTCGAGATCGTAAAACCGGGCCCGGCGATGGCGGGGTTTGTAACCCACGAGGAACAGGCCTTCGAGGCCGGCCTCAAGGGCGCGCTGCCGCCAGCGATCGAAGGTGGCGTTTGGATCCGGCAGGGAATCGGGTCGGTAGACGAGCAGCAGCGGGCGCCCTCGCACGCGCAGGTAGCGGGGGTCGCGCAGAAAGGGCAGCAGATAGGCGAAGTGCGCATCATCGTCATCAGGCCCGGGATAGGTCTGTTCGACGAAGATGCGATCTGGGTTGCCGCGCCAGACGTCGGTCCAGGACTCATTCGCCCAACCGATGCAGAACGGGAAGTCCGGCTCTCCGGAGCGCAAGACAGCTTCCATCGGCTGCTCGAGCAGGTGCCGGCCTGCGAACCAATAGTGCCAATAACAAAAGGCCTCAATGCCGTGGGCCTCGGCCAGATTGGCTTGAGCCTGGCGGATCTGGGGTGCTCGCAAGTCGTAATAGCCCAGTTCGCCGGGTCTTCGCGGCTGCTGGTGCCCTTCAAAGAGCGGCTGTGTACGACGTACGTTGGTCCACTCTGTGAAGCCAGGCTCCCAGAAGCGGTCGTTCTCGGGGATGGGATGAAACTGCGGGAGGTAGTGCGCAAGCAGTCTTGCACGAGCGCCGTTGATCATGGGCACCTCTCTTGGGGCGTCTTCAGCCCATGCTCCTGCGCCCAGCGGGCCAAGGCCGCGGCGCTGCCGCCTGGCAAAAAGCGCCCGGTTTCGGGATCGTTCCAACTTCCACCGAGCAGCTGCTGCCCCAGTGGATCGAGCCGCTGAAGCAGCTGTGGGGCCACCGCGCTGTAGTCGAGCGGGCGCAGCCACCGGAAGCCATAGCCCATGAAGAGCAACTTGCGCTCATGCCCGCACAGCACCGGCCCACCCGCGTGGTAGGTGCGGTTTTCGAATAGGACGGCGTCGCCGGGCTTGAGGCGCGGCTCAAAGGCGCCGGGCGGGTCAGCCTTTCCAAAGAGTTGGGGCGCCGAGGACCAGCGATGGCTGCCGGGTACGAAGCGGGTCATGCCTGAACCCGGCATGCTCGCATCGGAGAGCACGTAGGCGCACTTGAGCCCCAATCGCGGCATGTTGTCGTGGCCGAGATCTCGCACCGTGCCGCTGATGTCGCGGTGCCAGTCCGGAGCACGCATGTCCGGGCTGGTATCCGCCGGGTCGGGCTGGCGATAGAGAAGGTGGCTGGTGATGAGGTGCAGGTTGCTTCCCAGAAGCTGCACCGCCGCGGCGAGGATCTTTGGGTAGGCGATCATCGCCAAGAAGGCGTCGTCCAATGCGATGACGTGCCGAAAGCCGTCATAGCGGCCACCCGCGTAGACCTGACGATTGAACTGCAAGTTGGTGGACAGCAGCCGGTCTCCCGCCGTTACGAGACGCTCGATGCCGTGCGAATCGAGCACTCCGGGCAGCACCAGCAGGCCATCCCGGTCGAAGCTCTGCACCTGCTCGGCGCTGAGCTGCAGGTCCTGCGGCGCCTCGTCCGCGCTGTGGGCCCACTCGACCTTCTTTGGGGTCCTTTCTGCGCTCTGCAGAACTTCACAGACGCTCACGGCGCGCTCAAGCTCGGCCTCTGCGTCGGCGCCGGCCGGGTCTTGCATAGCGGTCCACATCCAGCTGTGCAGCGCGGCCACCACGCCCTCCTCGTTGACTGCGCCGGCTTTGGCCGCCAGCGGCTCACCGGCCCCCGATCCAAACCAATGGGCGCCTGTCTCGTCTACGCGCAATGCAAGGCTACCTTCGGGGCCTGCGACCTCGGCAAGCAGGCTCACCGCCTTTGGCGCCACCGGGCCCCAAGCGACGTCGATCAGGGCCTCACCACCGTCGCCGAAGTCCAGTTCAAGGCGACCATGGCTGTGGTGACTTCCCGTCTTGGGCAGGCTCTGTCCGCTCGACCGCACCGTGGAGGGTGTATCGCCCATGAGGCGCAGCAGGAGGTCGACGTAGTGCGCCCCGGTATCCACGGCGGCCGGCGCATCATTGAGCAGGTTGAGTTGCCGTTTCCAGGCGGGGCCAGAAGTGCTGGCGCGCACTGTGAAGTTCAGGCGCTTCGGCGTGCCTAGGGGCTCTGATGCCTGCAGGAAGACTTGCCCCGCGGGGTGAAAGCGCGCCAGGTGTGCGACCGCGAGCAGCTTTTGGGCCGCGCGGGCCTTGTGCGCGAGTGCTTGGGCCTCGGCGCCATCCAGCGCCAGAGGTTTTTCGGCGAGAACGTGTGCTCCCGCATCGAGCGCAGCGCTGACCAGGCCCGGTCGAGGGCCAAGAGGGGTGGCTACTACAACCAGCTCGGGCTGCATGGCCTCAAGCGCAGCTTCAAGGTCATCGAAGAGCTGAGCGGCATCATAGTCGCAGTTGCCCAGGCGGTAGGCGAGCAGCTCCTTGCTATCGCCCCGGCTGACCAGCCCCAGTCGCACCGGCACCGATCCCTGCGCCAGCGCGAGCGCATGACGCGTGCCCATGTTCCCGCACCCGACGATGACCACTGAGCGTGTCATGCGGAGGCCCTCGCGCGATCCGCGCCCGCATGTTGGAACGGGCACGCATCAAGCAGGGGCTGATCATCGAAGCACGCGGGCACCGCGTCTGCTTCGCGGGCGGCCTGCAGTAGGTCGTCGGGGTGCACATCAGTGTGGGCCTCAAGCACGGCTAAGGCTTGGCGTCCGACTGCGGCGAGGTGGTCCTGAAACTTGAAGGTCGCCCAGTGTTCGCGCTCCCAGGCGTAGGGGGCCCCGGGCTGGTAGACCATCTTCATCCAGCGCGCGGGTATGCCGTAGGCGTCTGCGAGCACCAAGCCGTGCAGGGAGGTGGCGACGATGCGCTCGCAGCTGAGGACCTCGCGGACCGTCTGAAGCAAGTCAAATTGCATAATATCAATGAAGCGCACTCGGTGATCCGCACGCAGCCGATGCAGGCGCGGATCGTCAGCGTCGGCATAGTGGCAGATGATGCCCAGGGGGTGCCGAACTTGGCGCTCGGGGGTGTACAGGCGCGGCATGAGCAGCGCGGGGTCGCCATAGACTTCGGGGCATTCGAGGCCGAGCGCCCTGAGGCGGTCTCTAGAGCGTGGGCCGCGCACGGCGGTAATGCGCGGGCTCACGGCGTGACCGTCTGATCCCCTCCACCGCGTCGCGCCAACTGTGTCGTCCGGGCTAATGAAGCCACTGCCCCAGACCACAGAGGCAGAGTTGGCGAACCTCAGGATGCTGCCCACCGTCAGGTAGTGGGCCTTCGTCTGGGCTTGGGGGTCGAGCACCTCCATCCACTGCGCTGAGGTCCCATTGAGGCGCTCAAAAACCCACCCGGCGATGCGGTCGCCCCAGTTGCGGGAGTTCGGCAGCCCGCGAAGCGGTGCGTCTTGGGGCAGCATCACGTCACACTCGGCGCGGTACGAGGTCTAGGTCAATTACAGGGCTGCGCTATCGGTCCGTGTCTCATGAAACCCGGATTGCGAATCGAAGCTCTGCGACCGATCCCCTTGAATTACGCCGGGCGGTAATCGTACGGCCTTTGCACTGGCGGCCGGCTCTGCGTACATTGCAGCCACAAAGGAGGGCCGCCAATATGACGCCCAAGATTCCGAAAGTTGTAGTGAAGAGCCTGTTTGAGTACGTGAAGGAGCAGGGCTCCGGAGACACCGTGGTGGAGTGGTTGGTGAGCAACCAGGGGCTCGATCGTAGCTCGGCTGAGTTCATGTTCCAAAAGCTCCAGACCGCGAACAGCGTTGACGACTTCAACGCCTACGTGAACGACGAGGAGCTCGACGAGCCCGTGAAGATGTCCGCGCAGGAAATGCAGATGATGCAGGCCGGACGCGCGGCGGTGGCGAGGGCTACGGCAGCCACCACCTCCAAGTGGCCCTGGGAGTAGATACTCGCGCGCCGAGGGCGGTCCGCCAATGACGGATCGCCCTCGCTGTGTTCTAAAGACGATCCGATGAGCCGCACCGCCTGCAAAGTCGCGATCGTCAGCATTGTTCGTGGCCTCGACGACAGCTTCCTCAGCTGGCTCAAGGTGCACCTTTCGCAAGATGTCCTGCGCATCTACCTGGTCCTAGACGCCCCATCCGAAGATCTAGAGACCGCCCGCAGGCTTATTAGCGCCGCGTCTGCCCAAGACCGCGTGCGTTTGTTCCTCAACGATGATGACTTCAAGGCTAAGGCGCGTGCCTTGCCGGGAGTTGAGGCTCTGCTAGAGCAGGCCGGCCAGGTCGTCGTTGCGCGTCAGATGCTCGCTGTGGGTGTCGTGATGGCCGCCGCGCTCGAAGAGGGCATGCAATGGCTGTTGCACCTCGACTCAGATGAGGTCGTTGCGCCCTATGAAGCTGAGCAACCGCTGCTCGACTATCTCGCCGCTCAGCCCTCGGAGATCGACGAGGTCATCTTCCCCAACTTTGAGGTGGTGCCCGAGGCGGAGGAGGTCAGCGATCCCTTCCGCGAGCTCACGCTATTTAAAAAGAGCCCCTACTATCTGCGCTACCGTGAGTTTGAGCACCTCTACACCGCATGGAAGGGGGCCTCAGGGCGATTCAAGCTCTTCAACGCCTACATCACCGGCAAGTCCGCGCTGCGCTTGGCCGATGTGGATGAGGCCTTTGTGCCGTACTCGGTGCACCACTTCTTGCCGATGCGCTTCACCGATAACGTGAAGATCGAGGATGAGGGCGGGCCCGTCATCTTGCACTACCCGCACTGCGGCCTCGAGCGATTCGTAGGGCGCTTCACCGGCTTCAACGCGGATCGCATCGACACCTACGATGAGTCCAGCTTTGGTGATGACCTGTACGGGCTGGCGAGAAAGACCGTCAAAGAGGGCCGTGCCGACGACCTGCCCGAGCTGTATCGCCGCGCCGTGATGTTGCAAGAGCCCGGCCTGCGCGCCCGTCTCGAGCGCCGTGGCTACGTTTTCCGCCGGGACTTTTTAGCCGATCTGCTCAAATAGATCTGACCCCGCAGCGACAAGACGCCGATCACAGACCCTGATCGTCGGCCACCGTGTTTGCGTGCAAAGTGATGGAGTCACCACCGTCGCGAGTCCCGCGGGCTACGGTGCCTTTTTTGGTGTCGGCTGCGGTCCTGGGCCCACGATATGCACCGGACCCCCGGGCGCCGGTGTCTCGTGGCCCGCGAGATCAACGAGGGTGAGGTGGACGCGGGCTTTCTCTTTGGGCTCCAGGTCGAACGCGCCGCCGCACATGCCGTGGCCGATCTTCACGACGCCATGGGCGACCGGTAGGAGGTAGCGCACTCGGTCGGGACTGGATGATCTTTCGAGCTCGACCTTCACAAACATGGGTCCGGCGTCTTTGGCTTCGATCGCGACCCGAGCGAATGAGGCTGGACCACAGCCCATAGGTACGTAGGAACTGTCCTGCGGACGGGGTGGGGAGAGCCACACCGGCGGATCATGATCTGCAGCTGCTTCAGCTCGCAGCGTGGTTCGCGTTGGGCTGCCCTTATAGAAGGTGACAAGATCCCCCTCCGAGATGCCCTCTGCGGCGAAGACGTAGTCCACACCCCGTCGCAAGTTTTCTTGCGGTTTCAGTACCGCCAAAGCGACCCTCTGCTCACCTACGTAGGTCTTCACGACCTGAAGGGGGATAACGTGGCCCTCGGACTCAAGGCGTGGATGACGGGCGCCGATGGTGCGGACCAGCGGCACATCACGAGCAAAGCCATTGAGGTGCACGAGCAGGTTGGTGGGCTGCGGTCCCCTCACAGGACGCAATGTCAGGTTCCCGGACTTGCACCGCGCCGTACCGATATTAGGCATGAGCAGCAGGGAGAGCAGGGCCAATGTGCCCCCCACAGCCCGCCCCGTAGTTGCTGTCTTGTGCTGTGAAAGAACGTTCACCTTTGGCCTCGAACTGCCTTTAGAAGAAGCGAGGCGCCTTGCGGCCCTTCCAGTTGGTGCCGATGGCGTCCAAGCCGAGGTGCACCACATCGAAGGGGGTTCGACGCCGCTGCGCTTCGGGGTAGGCCCCGCTGAGGATGCGATCGTTGGTGCGACTGGGGCCTTCGTAGCGGTCCTCCGCGTAAAAAGTCCCGCGGCGGGCCATGTCGAGGTGCTGGCTGTGCACGTGGGCGAGTTGGAAAAAGCCGAGCACATCTGGGTCGTTGTCCTCATAGGGCGGCTCCAGGAGATTGTAGTTCGAGGTCTCTTCGAAGTTCCGAAAAATCTGGGCCGTCTCGCAAAAGTAGCGCCGCGTGCCCCACAGCAGCTCCGGGTCATCGAGCGCGGTGTCGAGCTGGGCCCGCGCGTCACGCGGCAGGTATATGTCCGTATCGATCTTGCAGATCCACTCCGGCGGCGACAGCGCGTTGACCCCATCGTTGATGAGCGCCGGCAAGTTGAAGGCCTCTTGCAAGTGGTGCTGGCGGTCGGAGAGCACCACTTGGGCGCCATGACGCTCGGCCAGCCGCTGGGTGGCCGTGTCCGCCTGCACGGTGACCACAGCGACCCGGTCGAAGGTCTGCACCATGCGCCCTAAGGTCAGCGCGAGGTAGTCATCGAAGTCCACACAGACGGTTACGCAATCTATCTTGCTCATCATGTCCTCAATACAGGCCCGGCTCAAGCCAACTCGTGATGCCCGCTAGGTTGAGCTGCTCCTCACCTATGGCGTACTCATCGAGCAGGAGGCGGCACTCCTTTAAGTAGATGTCGCCACCAAATTGGCGCTGCAGCCGGCCGCGGATGCGGTCGATGATACCGGCGCGCCATTTGAAGTGATCCACGGGCAACGTCCACTCAGGGCGGCGCAGGCCCTCGCCGAGGGCCCGGTGACAGCCCGGCCCATAACACACGCCGGGACGGGCCAGCGGCACCTTGGTGCGGGCCGCGCCCAGGGCCTCATAGGTAAAGTGCGCAGCCACAGGAAAGGTCTCCGTCAGCAGCACGCCGGCCTGTACGGCGGGGGTGCGTCCATCGAAGCCAAAGCGGTCTACGAAGGTGCCCATCACGTAGTCAAAGCCACCCTGAATCATGCGCTCGGCCGCCACACGAGGCGCCCGTACAAACTCATCGCTGTCCGCGACCAGCACTACAGGGCGTTTGGCAAGTTCGCTTGCGGTATAGTCCGAAAAGCGCTCAACCCGGGTGGTCTCGGGCACCACCCCCTCGTAGGCACGCACCACCGTGATGTCGTCAGCGCCCAGGAGTGCCTCAAAAGCGGCCTCTAGAGCAGGGTAATCGGGGGCGCGGTTCCAAAAGACGTGCACCTGGGTGACGCCCTGACCACGATAGTAGGCCAGCCAGCGTTCAACCAAGGCTGGGTCATCGTCCTTGGTGCTCAAAGTACAGATCAGGTCCATGACACCCTCATACCGAGTCACAGTCTCCTAGGCAGCAGGCCCAGTTGAGCGGGTTTTCGTACAAGAAGGCCTGCTCTCGGTCTGTCGCGCGCGCGAACACGTGGTGCGAAAAGGCCGGCCGGCGCTCAAAGCACTGAAGCGCGGCCTCAAGAAACCACGGATCACGCCCCGTGAAGCGCACTTCGGTGATTCCCGGCCCCGCGTCTTCGACGATGTTGTGCAATAAACGTTGCGCAAGCTTCGGCTGCTTATTGCGCACCAAGAGCTCAAGCACTCGCAGCGTGCGTTTTTCCTCATAGACCACCGCCAGGCCCATGAGCATATCTCCGTAGAGTAGGGCGCACATGCGGTAGTTCCGGCTGGGGTGCGCGCCATAACGCCAGGCCAGATACTCGGCGTCTTTGTGAATGGACAGGCTCTCCAAGGGCGCGATGCAGGCGAATAGTTCATCGGCGCGGCCGTCCAGCTGGAAGTTGGGCACCCACTGCAGGTCGAGGCGTTCGTCCTCTGGTTCCGACTGAACGAGTTTATGCAATGCATCCTGCGAGCTTCCGCCGCACTCCAGGACATACTTCTCCATAATCGCCACGTGGCTGGCGTGCCAGTGTAGGCCCACCGCAGAGCGCTCATTCGGAAAAGCCAGACACACAGGAAAGCCCGCCTTGGCCATGTTCTCGGCGCATTGGCGGTAGATGGCGCTGCCCACGCCCGTCTTTTGCAGGTTGGGGTCAATCATCAGGTCTGTGACCTGACCGCAGGTCTTCTTGCGACCGATAAGGTTCAGAGGTTGGCAGAAGACGGCACCATGGCCCACGATCTCGCCGTCAGGCCCCTCCGCGATGACCGACAGCTCCGGTCTTGCGTAGGGACCGTCTGCATACTTCCAACGCCAGACATCGTCTCCATAAGGCGCTTTGAAGATACGCGAGAACATCTTCACGATCTGCGCCTCATCGCCGGCTTGATAGTTTCGCAGCCTAAACTCACTCATGCGCTTCGTCCTTGGCGCAGTGCGATCGCCTGCGCGTGGGCGGTCTCGTAGCCCGCCACCATATCCTCGATGTTCATCTTGCCCACCACCAGCCGCCTGGCGGCGCGCCCAAGTTGGTGGCGCAGGTTGGGTTGCTTATGTAGTTCAAGCAGGGCGCCACCCAGCTCAGCCTCGTCGTCGACGAGCACGGCGTGGTGTCCGCTCATCAGGCGCTCGGTGACCCCGTGCGCCCGTTTAGCCACGATCGCCAGCCCGCAGGCCGCCGCCTCTGCGATCGCGAGCCCATAACCCTCGGTGGGGCTTGCGGAGATGAGTACGTCGGCGTGACGGTAGACCTCGCGCGGGTCGACCCAGGCCCTATGCAGCTGG
>Ga0193954_1000849_pt1 | contig 16825 bp, 14 predicted proteins | sample BB_5_MG_FD_140340 | JGI IMG/M metagenome (GOLD analysis project Ga0193954, IMG submission 140340) | Microbial mat bacterial communities from the Broadkill River, Lewes, Delaware, United States - BB_5_MG | ecosystem: Environmental > Aquatic > Freshwater > River > Microbial mats | place: USA...
AAAAGGGTACTCCCACTTTTTGATCAGATACTGCTTGCTTCATTGCAACAAAAAGACCAAAAAACCATTGAAGTTTTATCGAAATATCTAGCCCAAACACTTCAACATGCCTCAAGTCATGATAGTAAAGCCCTCACCAAATCACTGCAAAGCATTCTCTCTTCTAATATTTCTAAAGAGATTGAAAACAACCAAGATAAGATGGTCGATGCCCTCTATCCTATCCTTGGTGGCATGGTTTCAAAGTATGTCTCTCAGGCGATTAAAAAGCTCATGGAGAGTATTAATCAACAAATCGAAGAGGGACTTTCACTGAATCGATTTAAACGTAAAGCCAAAGCACTCACTACAGGAGTAAGCGAAGCCCAACTTCTGCTTGAGGAGGCAAGTGATGCACATATCCTTGCGATGTTTGTATTGCAAAAAGAGAGTGCACTGCTTATTGCCCAAGCCCAACTTGAAGAGAGTACAATTGGTGATCCGCATATGGTTGCTTCAATGGCAAGTGCGATTAAGGATTTTATCAACGATTGGGTCAGTTCAACTGAAGATCAAAAAGAGGTGCAAATCCTAAGCTATGGGAGTATCACACTCTATATTGAGAGTGCAGGGAGTGTCTACCTGATTGCTTTTGTTGATACTGAGCCTGATCATCAAATACGTGAAGAGGTCAACCGTTTTTTTGCTTCTCTTGTACGGCAATACTCACTTTTTTTCCAAACATTTGATGGGGATGATAGCAGACCCGAGATTGAAGAGATCTCTCAAAAGATGCAGGCGTATCTCAACACTCAAAAGTCACTTGATAGCATTAAAAAATCAAATAACTCTAGCAGTAAGTATTTTTTATCGATTTTAGGAGGCATCATACTGGTTTTCATTGGATTTAAAATCTATAAGGCATACCAACTCTATGAAATTGAGCAGAGTGTTAAAGAGCAAACGGGTTATGAGATTATGCTGAGTCATAGTGAGGAGGGACTTAAATTAGAAGGGGATGTCAAGAACTTTGAGGATGAACAAAAAATTCGTAATACGATCCAAAGTTTAAGTGATCTACCAATTCAAAATCACCTGCGTATGAAACTTCCTGATATCTATCATATTTTAACTCAGCAAACTAAGAGACTCAATGAAAAGATTGATCATAAAGTAAGTACACTAAGTGAGACCTTTGAACAAAAGCAGTCTCAAACCATCGATCAACTCTACCTTGAAGAGAGTATTATTGCACAAACACAAGATCTTTTTAAAGGTGATCCTAGTGTTGTGATTCAGCAAGATGGTTCATTGGATTTTTCAGATCTCAAACTTTTTGATACAGGAACCGTTACACTCAATAGCAGTGATAAACAGACGATCAAAAAAGTATTTGCACAATATCTCAAACTGCTTTTATCCAATCAAAAGAGTCGTCCATATATTCAAAAAATTATAATTGAAGGGCATACTGATAGTATGGGGAGTATTGAAACCAATCAACGCATTTCACTTAAAAGAGCTCAAATGGTAAGAGAGTATATTCTCTCACTTGATTTGTCAAAAGAGTACAAACTTCAAACTTTACTGATTGCAAAAGGCGTGGGGAGTAGTGAGCTTGTCTATCTCAATGGAAAAGAAGATAAAGAAGCTTCAAGACGAATTAAGATAAAATTACTCCTAAATAAACAACTACTGTTTCAAAATATTAAAAAGAGTGTGCAATGATTCGAAAAAAAATACTGTTAATTGGTGATTTTAATGTAGGTAAGACAAGTTTGATTCGACGTTATGTTGATAATACCTTTGATGATAAATATCTCACCACCATTGGTGTCAAAATCTCTAAAAAGCTTGTAGAGATTAAAGAGGATGCCTGTGAACTTTTGATTTGGGATGTTGAAGGAGCAACGGCTGTCAAAAAGATTCCTATTGCTTATATGAAAGGGGCAAGTGGTGCTATTTTTGTGGGAGATGTGACACGCAAAGAGACCATTGAGAGTATCGAAAATCACATTGATATTTTTTTAAATATTAATCCTGATGCCCATTATGTAAAAGCATACAATAAAATCGATGCTTTAAATGCAAGCCAAAAAGAGGAACTCACACTTGATGAGAAGAGCTTTTTTAGCTCTGCAAAAGATGATTTGAATGTGGCACAACTTTTTGAATATCTTACCAAAGAGATGTTAGGATGAAAAATATACAACTTATTTTAAGTGCTATTCTTTCCAAAGATATTTTTCACTACATTCAAATAGACAAAGCGTTTAATATTGTAAGTTACTCTTATGGTGTGGAGAAGTTTTTTCCTAATATGCAGGAAGTTATTGGAAAAGAGGTCTATGAGTATTTCCCTGAACTCATCGGGATGGAAGATGAATTGATCAAACCTTTTTTTATTGACAACTACCGTTGCAAGCTAGATAGAGTACAGAAAAATAATTATTATATTAATCTCACAATTGAGTATTGTGACCCTCAAACACTTTTGATCTTAATACAAGATGACACTGCGACCATTCAATCACAACAAGAACTTTTGCAATACAGTAATGATTTAACACTGCTTAACAATACACTTCAAACTGTTTTTGATCAACAAAAAGATTTGATATTTTTGACCAATAAAGAGAGCATTAAATTTGCTAATAAAAAATTTATAGAGCTTTTTGATAAGACAACGATTGAAGAGATACAAGAAGAGAAGCTTAGACTCTACAAAGCGTATAACAGTGCTTTTCAAAGTTATGATGAACTCTTTGAGGCTCTTGTTGATAAGACAGGACGCATTACAATTAATGGTGAGTACTTTATTATCCAAACCTCTTTAGTCGATACCTCTCATAAGCTTTTTACCATGACAGAAATTTAAGCTATGTTAACTCCATTAGACTAAAGAGACAAATAAAATAGGAACATAAAGCAATACACCCATCGAAAAGAGCCATGGTTCAACCTTGGCTTTAATCATCCCCTCAAACGCAAGATCAAGATTATGTTCAATAAAATGTTTTTTAAGAATGTCAATTTTAAAGATTAGATCCATCGCTTTGAGTGTCAAAATAGCAATAATTCCAAAGTTGAGTGTTTGGGTTGCCAAAGAGACAAAGAGAACAAAATAGAATGTGGGGTGCATGAGAAAGAGCAAAAAGATACTTTTCTGATAATAGATATATGCGTTGTACAAAACTCCTTCAACACTTTGGGCTTTTTGCCATGATGCCTCAAACAGTTCAAGTAGTATCATTGCAATAATAATCTCAATTAAATAATTTTCCATAATCTAATCTTACCTATTTTTTGGTAAACTATCAAGCAAAAAATAGAAAAAAGGAAAATAATGAGTGAGATTCAAATTTGGCACAATAACCGATGTTCTAAATCACGTAACGCCTTAGCACTACTCCAAGAACGGGGGATTGAACCCACGGTTGTCAAGTATTTAGAAGAGGCGTTGACAGCTGCAAAAATCCAAGAAATTTTAGACAGCTTAGGGATGAATGCAAGAGAGCTTATGCGTACCAAAGAGAGTATCTACAAAGAGCTAAACCTTAAAGATGAAAAGGATGAGGCAAAACTGATCGAAGCGATGCTCAAACATCCAAAACTGATCGAACGTCCCATTATTATTCAAGGAAATAAAGCGGTGATTGCACGGCCTATTGAAAATCTTGAAGATTTTTTAAGTTAAAAATTGCTATACTTTTGAAAATAAACTAAGGAGAGAATCATGAAATATTTTCAAAATATCAAAACTTCAACATTAAGCAGTTCTCTCCTGCTCCTCTCATACTAATTATTTTTCCATATTTTTCATTCTAAAACACAGTTTCTAATAACCACTTTTTAGGTAAGATTAGACAATTTTAACCTATAGACTTTTAGTATATAGCAACACATACAAGGTACACGATTATGAGTAAAGAGATCATAAAAATATTTGACACAACATTAAGAGATGGTGAGCAGTCACCAGGGGCTTCGATGAATATCGAAGAGAAGATTCAAATCGCTTCACAATTGGAGCGATTGGGTGTGGATATTATCGAAGCAGGGTTTGCAGCGGCGAGTCCTGGTGATTTTGAAGCGATATCTAAGATAGCAAGTAGAGTCACTCACTCTACCGTTTGTTCTTTGGCTCGTGCGATTGATAGTGATGTTAAAGCAGCGGGGAAAGCGATAGAACAAGCTAAAATGAAGCGGATTCATACTTTCATTGCAACGAGCCCTATTCATATGGAACATAAGCTTAAAATGCAAGCGGATGAGGTGATTAAGCGCGCGGTAAATGCCGTCAGCTATGCACGAACTTTTGTAGATGATGTAGAGTTTAGCTTAGAAGATGCAGGACGTAGTGAGATTCCTTTTATGAAAGAGATCATTGATGCTGTTATCGAAGCAGGAGCAAGTACCATTAATATCCCTGATACAGTAGGGTATCGATTGCCTTTTGAGATTGGAGCGATGGTGCGAGAACTTAGTGAATATACCAAAAATCGAGCCATCATTTCTGTCCATAACCACAACGATTTGGGGTTAGCCGTAGCCAATTCATTGGAGAGTGTCATTAATGGTGCAAGACAAGTAGAGTGTACGATTAATGGATTAGGAGAGCGAGCAGGAAATGCCGCTTTGGAAGAGATTGTCATGACACTTAAGACGCGAAAAGATGTCTTTGGAGGGTATGAAACCAATATCAATGCCAAAGAGATCTATCCTACGAGTCGCTTGATTGCTAATATCACAGGCATTGAGCCTCAACCTAATAAAGCCATTGTAGGTAAAAATGCTTTTGCACATGAGAGTGGTATTCATCAAGATGGCATGCTTAAAAACAAAGAGACCTATGAGATTATCTCTCCTGCTTCGATTGGCTTGGATTTGGAAGATACCTTGATTTTGGGGAAACATTCAGGACGAGCTGCCTTTAAAGATAAGTTGGCAAAATTAGGTTTTCACTTGGATGATGTCAAGTTGAGTGAAACCTTTTCCAAGTTTAAAGAGTTGGCGGATAAGAAGAAAGATATTTATGATGATGATTTAAGAGCTTTGGTTACCAGCCAAATATCCAGTGTCAAACATGAGTTTGACTTGGTAGGATTGCAGTTGATGGATTGCTCTCATGGTGTGCCAAGTGCGGCAATTACGATCAAGCACAAAGATCAAGAGATAACGGATGCAGGTATTGGTGATGGTACGATTGACGCTGTCTTTAAGACCATTGATAGAGTTTCAGGTTACAGTGGTCGTTTGATGGATTATAAGGTTAAATCAGTGAGTAAAGGTAAAGATGCTTTGGCTAATGTGATCGTTAAGGTGGTTTTTAATGATAATGAACCAGCCATTATTGGGCATGGGTTAAATCTTGATACCATGGTAGCCAGTGCTGAAGCGTATATTGGTGCGTTAAATTCCTACTTAAGTATGGAAGGAATGCTTAAAAATCGTTATGAAAGTAGTAATGAAGGGATATAATTAATCCTTTTATTGCTATAATCAAAAATTAACTATACAGATAAGGGAGAGATTATGCAAAAGAGTTTGTTGTCATTAGTTGCTATTGGATTTTTATTAGCAAGTTGTGGAGGAGGTAGTAGTACACCTAGTGACACTTCTACTAATCAAACTGGAGATAGCTCAACAGGTGACTCGAATAATGGTACAACGGCTGATGGTTCAACAGGAGATGGCTCCTCATCTGATGGATCGACTACTACAGATAGTAGTGGATCAGACAGCTCTGATACCAGCACTGGAGATGGCTCACAAGAAAATATTGATAACTCTATTAACAATGCAACCTACTCTATTCCTACTGTTTCAGAGGTTGATAAAGCACGATTTGTCGATGCTATTAATGAAGCAAGGGCTGTATCAAGAGATTGTAAAGATGGAAATGGTGTTTTGCCTGCAGCAGATCCATTAATATGGAATGATAATCTCTACGCTGCTGCGTATGAACATAACTACGATATGATTAAAGCGAACTATTTTGATCACTATGGTTCGGGGACAGAATATGATATTACAGGTACAAAACTTGGTAAGAAGAGTGATCCTCTTGATCGAATTAAAGCCAATGGTTATATGGATTCGGCAGGGAGTTATGGAGTGGGTGAAAATCTAGCTGCTGGACAATCAACAATAGCTGACGCAGTCTCTCTTTCTGCACAAAACTGGCTAGACAGTCCCCTACACTGTGCCAACTTGATGAATGCTGATTTTACTGAGATGGGGCTTTCAAAAGTCAAAAATCCAACAGATGGTACGTATTACTGGACACATACTTTGGGTTATCGTCGATAGTTTCTTCTCCCTTCTGTGCTACTACTGTGATTAAATGGTAGTAGTGTAAAGATAATCAAAAAAAATTTCTTAGAGATAAAGTATTGTGTACTATTGAATAAAATATAAAAAGTAAGAATGTAGAGGGTTCGAAGTACAAGTAGCTAAAGAGCTACTTGTTGTGAGTGGTTACTGTGGTGTAACGTTTTGAGCTTGTGGGCCTTTTTCGCCTTCACCGATCTCAAAAGTAACTTTTTGACCATCTTCAAGTGAAACTCTTCCGTATCCTGGGTTGTTAATATTTCTAAAGTGTACAAATACATCTTTTCCACCATTCTCTTGCTCGATAAATCCGTAACCTTTTTCACTGTTGAACCATTTTACTGTTCCGTTGACTAAATCTGCCATTGTAATTCCTTGTTTGTTTAAAATATGCCAAATTTCTAAGGCGGTAAAAAATAATAATATAAAGTTTTCTTTTTGGATCTATCTATCTTGGACAAGAAGTCATCATATAAAGCAGACCAAAGATGGAACTTGAATCATCTTTTTGTAGACGAAGTATAGCTTAATAAAATATAAATTACAAGAGGAATAAAAATTTAATTCTAAATTTGCGAAGAAGCTTTATTAAATTCTTATTGAAAAAGAAATATAATAGGAGTATAAAGCATAAGGAGGCTTACTATGCGACGATTTATTTTCATAATGATAACATTACTTTGGAGTGCTGTTTTTGCTAGTAGTAGTTCAATACTCAAGCTGGATACCAAAGGGCATACTGCACAGATCCATGATCTTATTATTAGTAAAGATCAAAAGATTATCTCTGCGAGTAGTGATAAGAGTGTACGTATTTGGAATATGCAAGGCAAAGAGGAGAGAAAGATTTTAGGGCGTATCGCTCCTGGTAATGAGGGGATGATTTTTGCCATTGCTTTGAGTCCTGATGAAAAGTATTTGGCAGTGGCTGGTTTTATGGAGCTAAACAAAAACTATGACAAGCCTCAAGATGCCAACTATATTCGTATTTATGAGTATCGCAGTGGTAAGTTAGTAACGTTGCTAAAGTCTCATACGGATATTGTTAATGACTTGGCATTCTCTCCTGATGGAAAGTATCTGGTCTCTGGAGCCATTGATAAGAGTGTCAAAGTATGGAATATGGAAACACTCTTATTGCAAGAGAGTCACTTTTTGCATACTCGTGAGGTCTATGGTGTGGGGGTAATCCAACAAGAGAGAGACTATTGGATTGTGAGTACGGGGTACGATGGGCAAGTGTTGATCTACTCTCTTGCACAAAAGTCACTTATCGCTTCACATCACAAGAGTTACACTTTACAGTCTTTGGCAATCTCACAACATCATATCGCAGTATCGGGACATAAAAAAGAGATCATCATCTATGATCATCAACTCAATATTGTAAAAACCATCTATACCCAAACAACTCCCACAGGGTTAAAGTTCTCTGCTAGTGGAGAGAAGCTTGTCGCAGGGACATGGTCAAGCCCTCACAATATTAATGTCTACAGTGTCAAAGATCGTTACCAAAAGACGCATACCTTTACCGTAGCACGAAACTTTACCCAAGCACTCAATTTTATCGGAGAGGATAAGGTTATTGCAGGGGGATGGGTGAAGGATAATTTTAAAATCTTTATATGGAGTTTGGAGAGTCATCAATTGCTCAATACCATTGAGGGGGTAGGGAAGTATGTATGGAGTGTCGGCATTAAAGGAAACCAAATTGGTTTTGGAAATAGTTGGAGTGTTGATCCACGTACCAGTGATGCTTCAAAGCTGGATAAAGTATTTGATTTAGAGAACTTAAAAGTAAGTCCATATAATTTTGCTCAGCTTAACCGTATTCCACGCGTTTATGGTGCTTATTCACTTACTCATCGTAGTGGTGGAAATTATAGCTATGTGGATGCTACTTTGGAGATTCGTAACAATAATTATGTTGAGGCAAGTGTTACCAAAGACCTCACGAATGGCTACCGACATAACTGCTATGGTTTCTATAAGGATAAGATACTTTCAGGAGGAATGCATGGACGACTAAAGCTCTATGATCTCAAAGGCGTTGAAATTGCGAATCTTGTAGGGCATACAGGGGAGATTTGGTCATTGGCTCTTGATGGGGATCGATTGGTGAGTGGGAGTGATGATCAGACCATTCGTATTTGGAACCTTAAAGAACTCCAACAAAATCACTTGGTAGAGAGTAGCTTTTTTACTGCTAAGTGGCAGAGTTTTATCAAGGAGAACTATCCTCATATCGATACCACTAAAAAAGAGGATATTCGTAGACTCTACAATGCAATGCGAAGAGACTATGGCAAAAGGGAGGCAAGTAAATTGCTCAAAGAGAGAGAGTACCGTAACCCTAGCTTACTTACCCAAGCATGGAAAGAGTTTATTGCCAAGAACTATCCACAATTAGATATCTATCAAGTAGGTGGTATGGCAGAGCTTTATAACAATCTCTTACGTGATTACAATGAGCAAGAAGCTAATAAGGTGCTTAAGGGTAGTTACCGTACCCTCTATCCACAATTAAGCATCTTTGTTTCTAAAGATAATGAGTGGATCATCTGGAGTCGTAGTGGGTATTATGCCTCATCGATAAATGGAGATCAATACATTGGCTGGCATATCAACCAAGGAAGCAATAAAGAGGCACGATTTTTGAGTATTGATAAAGTCAAAGGGATGAAACGTCCTGATATTATCCAAGCCATTTTAAAGTATGGAAGTGAAGAAGAAGCACTCAATAACCTTAAAGTTAAAAAAGTGGATATTGATAAAGTCTCACCTGCTTATATTCGCGTCTTAAAGCAAGAGATTGTGACCAATGCTTCTCAAGTGACGATCAAATTTGAAGTAGATGGGCGTGCAAAAGATTTTATTATTACTCAAAATGGTGCTTTGCTCTCAACCCAACCAAAACGTATCGCCTCATCCAATCGTTATCGATTTACGATCAAACCTGAATCCAATAGAGATGAAGTGGTGATTAAAGTAGACTCCAAGTACGCGGTAGGGGAAGCTGTCAAGGTGATTATTAAAACCAAAACGCAAAAAGAGTTTCACAAGCCAAGGTTGCATATCTTAAGTGTAGGAGTGAGTGAATATGAGACAAAGCTTTGGAATTTGGAGTATGCCGATAATGATGCCAAAGAGTTTACAAAGCTTTTTAATGATAAAGAAGAGGTCTTTCAAGAGATTATTCCCAAACATCTTATTAATGAACAAGCAAAACGGGACAACATACTTGATGAACTAAGTAAACTTGAAAATTTGGAAATATCGACTAAGGATATTGTCATTATCTTTCTTTCAGGGCATGGGGTCAATGATAAAAAACAGAAATACTATTTTTTAGGATACGATGCTTCGCTTAAGCGTTTACGATCCAAGGGAGTTGAGTGGGATGATTTTGTAGAGACTGTTGCAACGATAAAGTCTAAAATTATTATGATTGTTGATACCTGTTACAGTGGTAATATTGCAGGAGATCAGGATTTCTCAAGAGCCATTGATGCCATTAAATCCAAACATAGAGATATAGCCATCATCACTGCTTCAACAGGGAATGAAGTCTCCATGGAGCAAAAGAGTTGGAGGCATGGAGCTTTGACCAAAGCAATTATTGAGGCGATCAAAGATAAAAAGCTGAAAACCATTGAGGAGTTTGGAGTCTATATCAAAGAGCGTGTTAAAATTCTCACCAAGGGCAAACAAAATCCTCAGATCCATATACCTCATAGTATAGGAAAGCTACAGATTAACCCTTAAATATCTCATAGAGGGCTAAGTGGTCACCATTGGCATTGATGATCAGTAAAGAGTAGCCATCTTTGAGCATACTTGTATCAATTTTAAAAAAAGTGATTTTTTTATCTTTGGAGATGAGCCTCTCAATTGTTTCATCATTTTCATTTTTGATAAATAGTGTAATAGGGTAGGGGCTAAAGTGATCATTAACGATGGTGATGCTTTTTTGATCTTTAAGGTCAATCACCTTTTCAATTTTAGGCAAAACACCTTTGATAGCAATTCCATCTTGCTCTTTTGGAGTACTTTTGTCAAAAAGAGCCAAAAATGATTGTTTTTTTTCTTTTATATAGTTAGCCACACTAAAGCTTTTTGAGAGAGGGACTTGGTAGGAGTCGTTATTTTTAATCAACTGAACCATCCCAATGACCACTTTACCCTCCCCTGATACAAAGCGAACACTGTCTCCTTCATTGAGTTGATGTTGTGTATTTTTTAAAAGTTTTTTTTGTTTTGCATTGATACTGATTACTACATCTGCATAATCAATACGCATCTCTTGGGCAAAAAGTAATAAGGGGATTAATAGATAGATAGAGAATATTTTCATCGGTTATCCTTTATAGATATTTTAGTCAAAAGTTATTAAAAAGGCAAGAGTCTGAAGAAGAGTCAAAAAACTAGAAGCGATCATATTTTTTTAAATTTGATTTATATGGTTCAAAAAGTAACACTATGTTTTCCAATATGATTAGAATATAATCAATTCAAAACTTGTGGATGTAATATAAATTAGATATAATTATTATAATATTTTATAAAAGGAGATAAATTATGAAACAGAGTTTTCCAGTATTAAATGTAAAGTGTGGTGGATGTGCCAATTCGCTTAAAAAGGGGCTTGCTGAGGAGTTTGGAGAAGTAGAAGTCGATTTGGATGTTCTGCCCCGTGTCATTACTTTAGATATTGAAGAAGAGAATATTGAACGCCTCAAAGTAAAAGTAAAGAGTTTGGGTTATCCTTTTGTCTCAGAAGAGATGGGACTTTTTGATGAAACGGCAACAAAAGCTAAAAGTTTTGTCTCTTGTGCAGTGGGTAAGATAGATCTCTAAAGCATCTATCTACTTTTTTATTGCTTCATATTGTAACACCTTATATTATACACACAATAATTACAACTTATTCAAATCTTCATAAAACAAACTTCGATATTCTAATCCTAGTGAAATGCTAAATCGTAATCACTTTTTTAAATAAGAGGCTCATTATTGGGTTTCTATTACAAGAATTAAAACTAGTAAAAAAGGGGAAAAGATGTCAAAAATGGTGGCTCCTGAAAATACTCCTGTGTGGGTAGACGAGAGTAGATGTAAAGCCTGTGATATGTGTGTAGATGTGTGTCCTGCGGGAGTTTTGTCTATGAGAGCAGAACCGACTTCAACATTGGGTGCAATGATTGATATTGTAGCACTTGATGCTTGTATTGGATGTAACGAGTGTGAGCTTGCGTGTCCTGACTTTGCTATCTATGTAGCTGATAAATCTGAGCTTAAATTTGCTAAGCTTACGGATGATGCTAAAGCTAGAGCAGAGGCAATTATTAACAACAACTACAGATTACCTGAAAATTACGGTAAATAAGGAGAAAATGAATGGAACTAAGAGAAATTATTTCTACTGGTAATGATTTAGCAGCGATTGCTGCTGTTGATGCAGGGTGTGAATTTTTTGGTGGTTATCCTATCACACCTTCAAGTGAGGTAATGCATACAATTTCTGACTTACTACCTGCAGCAGGTGGTGCATGTATTCAAATGGAAGATGAAATTGCTGGTGTAGCTGCTGCTATTGGTGGTTCTATGGCGGGTGTTCGTTCAATGACAGCGACTTCTGGTCCTGGTATCTCGCTTAAAGCTGAGAACTTGGGTCTTGCTCAAATGGCAGAAGTTCCGTTGGTAATTGTAAACGTTATGCGTGGTGGTCCATCAACTGGTCTTCCAACGCGTGTATCTCAAGGGGATGTAAGACAAGCAAAGAACCCATCACACGGTGATTATAGATCCATTACTTTATGTGCGGGTAACTTAGCTGAGTGTTATACAGAGGTAGTTCGTGCCTTTAACCTAGCCGATAGATTTATGCAACCTGTATTTGTACTTACAGATGAAACTATTGGTCACATGCACGGTAAAGCAGATATCCCAACAGTAGAAGAAGTTAAAAAAGGAATTGTTCCTAGAAAAACTTTTGATGGTCCTGCTGAAGAGTACTTCCCATACGAGTGTGGTCCAGATGAGCCTGCAACACTTAACCCAATGTTTAAAGGGTATCGATACCACTTTACAGGTCTTCACCATGATAAAAACGGTTTCCCAACAGAGGAGATTGAGACGTGTAGAAAACTGATTCAAAGACTTGAAGATAAAGTAATGAATCACACAGCTGATTTAGAGCTTAACGAAGAGTTTATGTTGGATGACTTTGATGGTAGTGATGGTGAAGTATTGATTATCGCTTATGGATCAGTATCACTTGCTGCCAAAGAGGCAATTAGACACCTAAGAGCAGATGGTATCAAAGCGGGTCTATTTAGACCAATTACATTGTGGCCATCTCCTGCTGAGCGAATCAAGCACTTTACAGATATGACTAAAAACGTTCTTTGTGTTGAGCTTAATATTAGACAATACACAGAAGAAGTTGAGAGAGTTGCACAGAGATTGGATATTGAAGGTCTTTATAAAGTAAACGGTAGAGCGATCTCACCTTATGAAATTGTAAACAAAGTAAAAGAGGTATTCTAAGATGGCATTTAATTACGATAATTATTTAAGATTAGAGAAGATGCCAACACTATGGTGTTGGGGTTGTGGTGATGGTGTAATTTTAAAAGCATTCATCAGAGCAGTTGATAAGATGGGTTGGAGCAAAGATGACGTATGTGTTGTTTCAGGTATTGGATGTTCTGGACGATTCTCTTCGTATGTAGACTTTAATACAATCCACACAACGCATGGTAGAACCGTTGCATTTGCAACAGGTGTAAAACTAGCTAACCCTGATAAGCATGTTATCTGTGTTGCAGGTGATGGTGATGGTTTGGCAATTGGTGGTAACCACACGATTCATGGATGTAGAAGAAACATTGATATCAATATGATTCTTATCAATAACTTTATTTACGGTTTAACTAACTCACAAACTTCTCCAACAACACCTCAGGGTATGTGGACAGTTTCTCAAAAAGCGGGTAACATTGACCCAACTTTTGATGCTTGTGATTTAGCGATTGCTTCGGGTGCATCGTTTGTTGGTCGTGAGAAAGTAACAGAGCCAAGAAAACTTGAAAAGCTTTTCCTCAAAGGTTTTGAGCATAGAGGTTTCTCTTTCTTTGATATTCTCTCTAACTGCCATATCAACCTTGGTAGAAAAAACAAAATGCAATCTGCGATGGAGAACCTTAACTGGATTGATGATATCACTGTAAGCAAAACAAAATATGACAAAATGTCTCCTGAAGAGCAACTTAACTTGTTCCCTACAGGTGTATTAAAACATGATACTGAGGTAAGAGAGTATTGTGATATGTACGAAGATATCAAGGCGGCTCAACAAGGTAAACGTGGCGTTGTTACTCAAGACGAATTTGCGAAAAAAATATAAGGAGAAACACTATGGCTAGAACATTAATGAGATTTACAGGTGTTGGTGGACAAGGTGTTCTTCTTGCTGGTGAGATTTTTGCAGCAGCGAAGATTAAAACAGGTGGATACGGTCTTAAAACGGCTACCTATACCTCTCAAGTAAGAGGTGGGGCAACAGTTGTTGATATCACACTTGATGATGATGAGATTTTTTATCCTTATGCAAATGATGGTGAGATTGACTTTATGCTTTCCGTTGCACAAGTAAGTTTTGACCTCTTTAAAGATGGTGTTACTCCAGGTGGTACGATCGTAATTGAGCCAAACCTTATTAAAACAACAGAAGAAGATAGAAAAACATGGAACATCGTTGAGATTCCTATTATTACCATTGCAAAAGAGGAAGTAGGTAACGTAATTACTCAATCGGTTGTTGCTCTTGCAATTGCAAACAACTACATGAGTGCTATTGATACTGAAGTACTTAAAGAAGTTATGCTTTCAAAAGTACCTAAAAAAGTACATGAGCTTAACCTCAAAGCGTTTGACTTAGGGTACAAATACTCTGATGAAGCAAAAAACGCTTAATCTCTCTTTGTGTTCCCACTCTTTTGTGGGGATGCAGATTTCTATACTTTAACTTTTTATCCCTATTTACACAAAATTAACTGAAAAACTAATTTATCATCTAAAGAAAGAGACTATAGACCTTCAATATGGTACAATATTTTATCAAATTTTTTTTATTTAAAATATTATAGTAGTTCATCTATAAGGATGCTCTGATGAAAATTTTTAATCAAACTCCCAATAAATTAATTTTTACACTTAGTTATCTTCTCTTTACGATTGTATGGATCTCTCTCTTGGGTGATAGTACGTTCTATGATTTGGTGTTTGTAGTTCTTACGACAACAGCACTTTTTGTTATGCTTCAGTGGCTTGAAAAGAATCAAAATTGTACGGTAGAGTTTATTACACAAAGTGAAAAAAAATTTAAACTTCTTTATCAAGATGCTCCCAATCCTTATCAATCTCTTGATACCAATGGAAACATATTAGCCGTCAATAAAAAATGGTTAGAGATTTTAGGATACGGTGAAGAGGAGGTTTTGGGTAGATGGTTTGGTGATATTTTAGCTCCAAAATATAAAAAGCACTTTCGACATAATTTTCCAAAGTTTAAATTAGCAGGCAGTGTCAAAGGTGTTGAGTTTGATATGCTTCACAGAGATGGTCATTACATTCCCGTTATGTTTAATGGTCAAATTGCTTATGATGAAGAGAATATAATGCTTCATACTCATTGTACCTTTGAAGATGTTTCAAGAAAATACCAAATCGAACATCTCAACAGTGTCTTAAAACTCATCCGCGATGTCAATCAGGCTATTGTACGGATCAAAATAGCAGATGAACTCTTGCAAAAAAGCTGTAATATCTTAACCTCCACGCAACTCTACCCCTATGTTTGGATTGAAACTACTTATACTCAAAAACCAAGGTTTTTCTCTTCTTTTGAGAGTGAAGAACGTTTGCAAGAGTTTAAAGATAAAAACTTTGAACCCTCACTTTTATCTTGCATTGATAGGCTTAAAAATGAAGAGAGTGATTATCTCTTTATCAGTAATACAACACTCTCTTGCAAAGAGTGCCTTTTACGTGGAGGTAGTGATGAAAATGCTTACATTTTAAAACTTTCACATGAAGACAAAGAGTATGGTCATTTGATGGTTGCGACATTTAATGAACTATCAACAGATGAACTCTCTTTGCTTCAAGAAGTGGCAGGAGATATTGCGTATGGACTTTTTAATATTCATAGAGAGCAGATTCTTATCAAAAATGAAGAGCGTTATCGTTTTGCACTTGAAGCAGCGAGTGATGGATTGTGGGATTGGGATATTGCTAACGACAAGGCTTACTTTTCTCCACGTTGGAAAGAAATTTTAGGCTACAAGGATAGTGAGATAGAAAATTGCTTCGCTTCATGGGAAGATCGAATCCATCCTGATGATAAAGAGAAGACCCTTCAATACGTTCAAATGGCTTTGAATCAACGTAACAAAGAGTATCGTATTCAACACCGTTTGCAACATAAAGATGGGCATTGGATATGGGTAGAGTCACGTGCACAGATACGCTTTGATCAAAACAAAAAAGCGGTTCGCATGATAGGTTCACATACCGATATTAGTAAGGAAAAAGCCTATCAACATGAGTTGATGGAACTCAAACAGTTTGCCGAGAATATTATTGATAGTGTTGATAATTTGATATTTGTCAAAGACATCAATTCAAAATACATTACTTGTAATAGAGCTTATGAGAAGTTTTTGGGTATTTCAAGGGTAGAGCTTGCAGGGAAAAATGATTATGATTTGTACAATCAAGAGCTTGCTAAGAGTTTTGTAAAACATGATCAAAAGATGTTAGCTCAAAGCAAAGCACAATCAAATTTTGAATGGGCAAAAGGTAGAGATGGTCAATCCCATTATTGGCTCACCTCAAAAGCACCTTTGATCAACTCCAAAGGTGAGATTATTGGATTGGTTGGAAACTCCGCTGATTTTACCCAGCAAAAGCACATCTATGAACAGCTTAAAGAAGCACAATCTATTGCCAAACTAGGAAGTTGGGAGCAGACATTTGATGATGAAACACTGCATTGGTCAGAAGAAGTATATACGATTTTTGAGATGGATTTAGAGTCTAATATGGATTTTGAGCGTTTTTTAAGTTGCGTACATCCTGATGATCGATCACTTGTAGCAACAACTTTTCGAACAAGTGTTGAGGAACACAAAGCATACTTTTTAGAGCATCGTTTGCTTTTCCCTGATGGTCGCATCAAATATGTGCTAGAGCGTGCCAAGCATTTCTACGATGGCGATAATTGTCATATCCGTACGGTAGGAACGGTGCAAGATATAACAGAGCAAAAATTACGAGATATAGCACTCAAAGAGAGTGAAAAGCAATTAAAAACCTTGGTTGCCAATCTCCCTGGTATGGCATATCGATGCAACAATGATACTCATTGGAGTATGCTCTTTCTTAGTGATCAATGCAAGGTATTGACAGGTTATGAGGTTGAAGAGATTGTAGAGAATAAGCACGTGAG
>Ga0193954_1000852_pt1 | contig 16797 bp, 17 predicted proteins | sample BB_5_MG_FD_140340 | JGI IMG/M metagenome (GOLD analysis project Ga0193954, IMG submission 140340) | Microbial mat bacterial communities from the Broadkill River, Lewes, Delaware, United States - BB_5_MG | ecosystem: Environmental > Aquatic > Freshwater > River > Microbial mats | place: USA...
AATTTTCGGGTGTGACAAAAATTGATTTTTGTCACTGCTAAAAACCAAACACATTGGTGTTTGAACCCGCTGCTCAATCGCCTCAAGAAGAAAGTTACCGTTAATTCCAAACTGAGCAAGACCAAGATACTCTCCCTCTAAATAGGCAGGTTGAATGACTCGATACTCTAACCCAGACTTTGAAATCTTATACCCGGTGACAGGAATCCTCAAACGATTTGCTAAAACCAAATCTGGTCGCATAATTGAAATATCATCACCATGATCGTCACGGTTATGGGCACGCAAATAAACAATATTGTTTGGCAAAATCCACGACAGGGTCGAGAAGTAAGGATTTTCGCGACGAAGGAGTGTTAAATAGTTCGATGTAGCAGTCGTCAATTGAGATCTGTTTTCAACAGCCAGCATCTCTAGCAAATTTGTCTTGTTAGAAAAGCTCTTAATACGAGCGAGATATTGTCGATTAACCTCATCTTCTAAAGTGGAGGCTAACATTTTTATGTTATCAACACGCAGCGATATTTCACGGTCTAAATAATCGTTGTTTTTAATAATAAACAACGTGGAGTAAATAATACAGATTGCAGTAATCAATGCTGTAATCGTAAAAATAACTCGCCATTTAGTCTGAAAAAACAAGGTCAACTCCGCTTGACTTTATCCATAAGTTATTAAGGCAGGTGTCGATAGGTAGAGCACACGAAAGAGGAACTAGAGCCCCCTCAGAAGCAAGGCAATATCACATTAAACAGATTAAGTTATACCGTCAATAATATTTTAAGCCAGCAATTGTCGACTTAGGAGGATAAATAAATTGGCAAAAAAAAAGAGTCAACTCATTACTGAGTTAACTCTTTGATTTTTTAAATGGCGCGCCAGGGAAGATTCGAACTCCCGACCTTCTGATCCGTAGTCAGACGCTCTATCCAGCTGAGCTACTGGCGCTTAGGATGTTGGTTATCTCGCATTTGAGCGGGATTGTCAACTGTCTTTTTTAGTTCTGATAAAAAAAACAAAACTTAAAAAAACGGGTGGAAAACATCACTCTGTTTTCCCGTGCAACAACGATAATAAGTTGTTTAAATGGCGGAGAGGGAGAGATTCTCCTACTACGTCACCAACATCACGTTGGTTTCTGCGTAGGCTCCCCTGCACTCACTGCCGTGGACATCGTGTCCACTCTTCTGACATTAAGTCAGCGTTCGTTCCGCTTCGAATCCTCAACAAGGACTTTCAGCATAATAATATGGCGGAGAGGGAGGGATTCGAACCCTCGGTACAAGTTTCCCCGTACACTCGCTTAGCAGGCGAGCGCCTTCAGCCAGCTCGGCCACCTCTCCGCAACAAAATGTTACGCTATGCCCAATCTAAGATTAAGCATAGCGTTGTGTAAATGGCGGAGGAGGTAGGATTTGAACCCACGGTACTTGCGTACAACGGTTTTCAAGACCGCCGCCTTAAGCCACTCGGCCACTCCTCCGCAACTCTAAATCTATTTCTTGGTGATTCGCTCTAAACCGCCCATATAAGGCTGAAGCACCTTGGGAACAATAACGCTCCCATCTTCTTGCTGGTAATTCTCTAGTACCGCTAACACGGTACGCCCAACGGCTAAACCTGATCCGTTAAGGGTGTGAACAAACTCTGGTTTGGCTCCCTCTTCAGGACGGTAGCGAATTGCTGCTCGACGTGCCTGAAAATCGCGGAAGTTTGAACAGGATGAAATCTCTCTGTAAACGTCCTGACCTGGCAACCACACTTCAATATCAAAAGTCCGTGCTGCCGAGAATCCTATATCACCACTACACAAATCAACAACACGATAAGGTAGTTCAAGTAACTGTAAAACTTTTTCTGCATTGGCGAGTAACTTCTCAAGTTCTTGATCCGATGTTGCTGGCTCTACAAACTTTACCAACTCAACTTTGTTGAATTGATGCTGACGAATCAGCCCGCGAGTATCTCGTCCATGCGACCCAGCTTCCTTCCGAAAACAAGGTGTGTGGGCGGTATAACATAACGGCAAACTTTCTGCACCTAAAATCTCATCTCGATGGATATTAGTTACTGGAACTTCTGCTGTTGGGATCAAAAAATAATCCGGCCCTTCAACATGAAACAGGTCATCTTCAAACTTGGGTAACTGCCCTGTTCCCGTCATGGAATCTCTGTTTACCATAAACGGTGGGAGCATTTCAACATATTTGTGCTCATCCGTGTGAAGATCGAGCATGAAATTTATTAACGCTCTCTCTAAGCGGGCTCCAGCGCCCTTGTAGAGGGTAAAACGCGCTCCAGTTATCTTGCCGCCACGCTCGAAATCGAGAATATCAAGATCTTCTCCAATATCCCAATGGGCCTTGGCGGTAAAATCATACTCGGCAATGGTTCCCCACTTACGCAGCTCAACATTATCGTCTTCACTCAAACCTACAGGGCACGATTCGTGTGGTAGATTTGGAATGGTCATCAATATTTTTTGTAGACTTTCCGTTGTTTCACGCAACTGCTCATCGAGGCCTTTAATTTGCGCTGAAACCTCTTTCATGCGCACAATTTCGTCTTTAACCTGACTCTTATCTTTGGTTTTACCGATCAAAGCAGAGACGCGATTTTTTTCCGCTTTCAGTGTATCAGCCTGACCAAGCAATTCGCGCCGCTGACTATCCAACTGACGAAAAGCATCCAAATTGATGGCTTCACCGCGCGTTGCAAGGCGTTGCTCTGCTTGCTCGAAGTTCTCGCGTAAAAATCTCACATCTAACATAATCGTGCTCCCTTAATTGCAGCCACGTAAATAGACGTTGGCAGCGCCTTACTCTTTTGGATAAAAAACCGACACTTTTCGTAACACTTCTATACCGTATCGTCAACTTGATTTGCAGTTAATGGCTCCGCTAGTGTCTGTTTTTCCTCTTTATTGAAGCCGAGCTCTTTTCCTGTGACCCACCAATCGCTTTCATTATCAAACCACCATAAACTTGAATCGGTTTGCCAAATCGTTTCAGCGAGCTCTTTTGCTAAATCGGTTTGTAAACGACGCACAGCAAACGGGAACCATTCATCGGCGTAACGATTACCTAAATCTTTGTGTTCCTTTAGTGCAAGAATCATCTCCAACTGATCAGCATCATGCGCTATACGCGCTTCAGGGCTATCGTGTTCGCCAAACTCCTCTAAGGTATCCTGATATTCGCGCCCAAAGGGAAGTGTTGCCGCCAAATCATCAATAGCCTTCTTTTCGTTGGCTTGAACATATTTCTTATTCACATAATTCAGGTCACCTATACGCGCTTCGGGTAGGTCATGAAATAAACACATCATCACCACGCGTCCACAATCAACCCCTTCTGACATTTTAGCCAGAGCATAACCGATCATTGCGGTCCGGTAAGAGTGCTCCGCAACGGATTCAGCACCTGAACCTAAAAATTGGAATCCACTGCGAGGTGTTTTTTTCAGCATGCCCACTTCATAGAAAAAATTGGCGATATTTTTCACATCAACTCCCTTTTAGTCAGAACAATCAACCACCCATGCGGATCAACACAACGCCAATCAAAATCATTAGCGCTGCAACGCTGCGAACCTGTCCGCAGGCCTCTTTAAGAAAAACCACCCCGATCAATACTCCGAATAGAACATTTACCTGCCGTACTGCAACCGCATAACTCACGGGCGCAAGACTTAAGCCATACCTAAAAGAGAGAAATGAACCTAACATGATCGGCCCAGAACATAAAATTAAACGCTGATTACACCGCCATTCACGCATCACTCGACCACGATAACGGCGACGACACAGATTCAGTGTCATCACAACAACCATCATCATCACTAACAGGTAGGTAAAATAGAATGGCGAATAGTCACTTACCCCCTTTTTATCAAGAATTGAACCGATGGAGTAAATAAAACCCGCGGCAAGTGCCGCCTGCACTGATGAATTACCAAGATTACGTACAGGACGCAATAGTGCCGACCATGACAGTCGCGGCAACTGCACGGTGTACGCTCCAGCTGCAATACACAAGATACCGAGCACGCCTGACACCGTGATGGTTTCATGCAGAACCAAAGCGCCCCAGATTGGAACATAGATCATTGACGTCTGCGACAAGGGATAACTTAGTGAAAGATCGCCATCGCGGTAAGCTCGGCCATTAAACAGATGATAGAGAACAAAACAGATGGCCGCCGTTAGGGCTAACATTAAAACCGCAAGAGTCGGACGAGGAAATGGCACAGTTAACCATGGTAGTAGCAGGTTCAATAGAAAACTTGAAGCGATAAACATCCACCAAATAAATACTGTCTTATCATGACTTTGCTTAACCTGCACATTCCACAGGACATGCATCAAAGAAGAAAATACGATAAAGCCTAGCGCCAAAGAACCCATTACTTCCCCAATAACAAATCTCACAGGTTAAAAAACGCTATAAAAATCGCCACAACGAGATTAATAGCTGCTACAATGCTAGGCTACTTTCCATCCCTAACAAAAAGGAGCTGCTGAATGAACCCACTAAACGGCACCCTTAGCGCCACCTCCCTACCTGAGATTTTACGCCTGTGCTCTGTACAACAAAAAACAGGAACACTGTTGCTAAATCGCTCAGGCATCAACAAGAAACTCTACTTCAACCAAGGGGTGCTAATTTTCATCACCTCAAACAAAATGGGTGAACGGGTTGGAGAATACTTGATTCAGCGTGGTGAGTTGACACGAACATGGGCTGGATTTCTCCTTAAAGATAGCCAACGCACTGGAATTGCGTTCACAAGTAGTCTGTTGAAAAAAAATATTTTCGAAAAAGGCAAACTCGAAGCAGCACTCTCTGATCTTGCTAACACCGCATTAGCCGATGTCATGAGCTGGACTACGGGCACCTACGAATTTAGTACTAAAATTCCTAAGCAGGCCCTCGAAGGGCCCATTCGTATCAGTGAAACAAAAGCGCTCGAAGAGATTATTCAGCAAGGCGACGCCAATAAAGCATCGGACGATACCGATGCGCTACTGCGCGACTTCGCCCGCAAAATCGTCAACGACAGCTTTTCTTTACCTCTTTTACCTGCGATCGCTATCAAACTGCAAAAGCATTGGTCCCATGATGAAATTGATCGGGAATCTATCTTAAAACTCATCCGCAGCGATCAAGTTCTAAGCGCCTACCTACTGCGTGTTGTCAATTCAGCACTTACTGAAAACCAACAACGCTGTGCAACCATCAAGCAAGCCCTTGCAGCATACCCAGAAGAGCACTTAATTGGCATTATTCACGCACAAATGGCCTGCGCACAACCACCTAAGCAACCCGATACGGTTTCGCAGTTACTACAACACGCCTTACATTGCGCATGTGTCGCTGAACAAGTTGCTGCTCAGGTTGGGGAAGACCAAGAGATGGCCTTTAGTTGCGGCCTCTTTCACAACATCGGCAAGATCCTGTTGTTACAGCTTCTAACTGAAAACAATATTGCCGACAACAAACTGCCACTACTTGTGGCTAAGTTCCATCAAAACTGCGGTGCGCTACTGTCGAGGAGGTGGAACCTTGATCCCAGAGTTCATAACTGCATCAAAAACTACCATGAACCACAAAAGGCAGCAGAAAATCAGAATTTAATTGAGATTATCTATCTCAGCCACACACTCTTAACCAAGTTCGACACCATCGAAGATGCGATCAAAAACTGCCACCACATCAAAACACAAAACCTAAACGTTGCTGACCTAACCAGTAATATGGCACTCATTGATGAAGTTGTTGACTCAATCTATTCATCATAGAAAAATCAGCAGCTATAATTTCCCACACACTAAAAGCCCTTGCTAAGCGAGGGCTTTTAACATTTCAGCGCCAAGAACATCTTGCTGCCACACTTTCAATCCAGCCACCTCAGAAAGCTCTGCTAGCGTTTTCGGGAAAAGACGAGCAATGGACTCAAGAAGGGTATTATTAATCAACACGCCTGAATCAAGTACCAATTCGGCGGCCTTTTGCTTGCGCCACTGTTTCAAACAAGCAAAACGTTTGTCCACAGCCGCATCACGCACTCGCCGCTCAGCCCGCGGGAACTGCGGCAAATCATCCTCAGCAACCAACAACGCTTGCTCAACTACATGAAGAACGCGACGACCATAGCGTTCTACCAAGCGTGGTGAGAATTCATCGACTTTCTTGAAATCGGCCGAACAGGCAGGAAAGTGGCGCGCAGTTGAAAGTAATGCCTTATTACCAAGAACTTTATACGCAGGACAATCTCTGCGCTCAGCCTCTTCCTCACGCCAAGCGATTAAGCCCTCCAACACCTCTAACCCACGCGGAGAAAGTGTTCCCGCCCCTTTCATCCGTAAAAAAGCTGGGCCTTCATTGACACGAAAGCGCGCCTGCTCCATCAGCATAAACTCCTCTTTGGCCCATGACATACGACCTTTCTCGACCAATTGAGCTTCCAAAATTTTAGCTAATTCATGCAAATAGCGGGTATCTCCAGCAGCATACAAGCACATTGCTGGCGGCAAAGGTCTCTTTGACCAATCAGCACGTTGGTACTTTTTATCTAGCATTACGTCAAAATACTTCGCCAACACATCTGCCAAACCAACACGCTCTTCACCTAATAATTGGCAGGCAATCATCGTGTCAAACAAACCATGAATTTCAATCTCGAAATCTCGAAAAAGACAGCGGATATCGTAATCTGCCGCATGAAAAATTTTACGGATCGCTGGGTCAGCCAACACAGGGCGTAACACACCCAAGTCAGGAACGGCTAAGGGATCAAGTAGCACTGTTTTTTCCTGCCCGTTGAGATAGTACGTAAACTGAAGTAAACAAACTTTTTCCTGAAACGAATGCATGGAATCAGCTTCGAGGTCAACAGCAAACACATCGAGAGTTTCTAGGTCTTGGGCTAACTGTTCAACCTCAGCCTGGGTTACGAGAATAGGAAAGTCGGTCATCTGTTACTCCTTAAGAATCGCTCTGGCTTCAGCAGTAAGCAGAGTTTGAATTATTTTTTTATGGCTACCATGAAACGGTAACTGGCAGAGCTGTTCGAAACTGAGCCATTCACAGTGTGACAATGACGGTACCCTGTCTTTATTGGCTACAACTTCATACACATGGAGATGCGCTTTAAAGTGACTATACACGTGCATAATTTCGCCAAGAGCAACAATATTGGCTCCATCCACTAAGGCAACTGCTTCAGAATGAAGCTGCAACACACTAAGAGGTTGAGAAAATTGCTGCGTCGGGAACTCCCACAACCCCGCTAACATACCATGGAGTGGACGCTTACGAACCGCATAGCCACAATTCGAACGGACAACGACCACCACTTCTTGGCGTACTGGAACCTTTTTCTTTGCTCGCTTTTGCGGCAGTTGCTGCTGAAGGTTTTGCTCGGCAGCACAACAACAAAATCGCACAGGGCAGTTTTCGCAATCAGGTTGACGTGGTGTGCACACCGTCGCGCCTAAATCCATCATCGCTTGAGCGTAATCGTGAGCATCATCTATTGGCGTCAACTGATCCGCCCATTGCCATAACATCTTTTCAGACTCTCGGCTGCGCGGATCAGCCTGTAAAGCGTATAGACGGCACAGCACACGCCGCACATTACCATCAAGAATGACCCCTTTTCGATTAAAGGCGATGGCCAAAATCGCCCCAGCAGTAGAACGACCGACACCTGGCAGGGAGATCAGATCGGGCAAGTTATCTGGGAATTCACCAGCGTGCTGTTCACACACCTGAATTGCCGCAGCGTGAAGATTCCGCGCACGTGAGTAATAGCCCAAACCCGCCCAAAGGGTGATCACCTCATCAATTGGCGCACTGGCAAGCATTTCGATATTTGGAAAATTTTCAAGAAAAGTTTGATAATAGGGCAGAACGGTCTTTACCCCTGTTTGCTGCAACATCACCTCAGAGAGCCAGATGCGATATGGTTCACATTGCATCCGCCATGGCAAAGCTCGCCCATATTGTCGATACCACGTCAACAGTACCTGCCTATATCGGTTAACATCAATCATGGCGACAACAAAAGAGCATTAACGCTCTTCACTTAATACACTTAGAGTTTTCTCCATCTCCTCTTGTGTACCTATTGAGATCCTCAAGCCATGCTTGAGTAGAGGGTCACTAAAATGACGCACGAGAATCTTGTGCTGTTTTAGTAAATCAAATACGCGCTGTCCGTCACCATCTGCTGGACTAGCAAAGACAAAATTAGTTTGTGAGGGTAGAACAGTATAACCAAGTTCACGCAACTGCTCGCTAAACCAGCACCGAGTTTGACAAATCTGATCTAGCCTTTGATGCAAATAGGCTTGATCCGTCAATGCTGCTTCGGCGGCCACAAGGGCCAAACGATCAAGATGGTAATGATCGCGAATCTTATCTAGAGCGGCAACCACCTCAGGGTGAGCAACAGCGAGACCAAGGCGCATCCCTGCAAGGGCGTAACTCTTTGAAAAGGTGCGAGTAACAATCACATTTTTATATTTTTTGACCAGCGGTAGCGCTGTCTCAGTAGCAAAGTCGGCATAGGCCTCATCAACCACGAGCATTCCGTCACAGCGCTGGGCGAGATCTTCGATCTCATCGAGGCTGAAGCTCACACCAAGAGGAGCATTTGGACTCGTCAAAAAGAACAATTTACCTTGATAACGTTGCGGGAAATCCGCCAATTTAAATTGATCGTCTAACGAAAAGGTGCGAATCGTTGCACCCTGAATGTCAATCAACGTGCCGTAATAAGAGTAGGAGGGATGAACAAATGCCACCTCTTCACCCTCACCAGCAAAGGCTCGGATCAGATTATTCAGTAATTCATCGGAACCGTTGGCCATGATCAACCAGTCCGCATCGAAACCATAGAGGTCGGCGGCAACATGACGCGCGGCTCGACTCGCTGCATCGGGGTACTGACGCAATGAGGCCCCATCGCCGCCCAACTCTTTTTGGATCGCTTCAAGCACTTTTGGCGAAGGAGGATAGGGATTTTCATTGGTGTTGAGCTTAATCCATTGCTCGGCATCCTCAGGCTGAAAGCCTGGAACATAACCCGCCATCTCAGCAATATTTTTTCGTAATGGAATCGTCATTATTAACCTCTTGGCCAACGCACTGTTTAATAAATCTCTAAAACATCATAGCCTGTCGTGCGGCGAACGGGAGTAAAGCCTGCCCCACGAGCTACCTCAATCAACTGCTGCTGGGTCATGCGAAACGACACCCCTGCGGCTGCGACAACATTTTCTTCAAGCATCGTACCGCCTAGGTCGTTCGCGCCAAAGCGCAGGGCAACTTGGGCTAATTCAGCCCCCTGTGTCACCCAACTGGCTTGAATGTTTTCGATATTATCGAGAACTAAACGCGACAGCGCCAACACCCGAAGATAATCACACCCCGTCGCCGTTTCGCCGCCTAAGTCCGTATTGTCAGGCTGAAAGGACCAACTAATAAATGCAGTAAACCCACCACTACGCTGTTGAATTTCACGCACCCGAAACAGGTGTTCAACAATCTGCTCGTCGGTTTCACACGAACCAAACATCATTGTCGCTGTCGTTTGCATACCGAGCTCATGCGCCTGCTCCATCACATCGGCCCACTGTCTCCAGCCAATCTTATTTGGTGAGATCGCTTTACGCACTTCATCGACCAACACTTCGGCTCCACCACCAGGAATCGACTTCAACCCTGCGGCCTGTAAGCGCTGTAAGCATTGCTTAACAGTCAGACTGGATAGCTGAGCAATTTGGATTATCTCAGCCGGTGACAATGAATGAATCTGTACGGTTGGAAAGCGTTGCCCTAACTGACGAAACAACTCTTCGAACCACTCGATAGTCAGAGTTGGATGAACCCCCCCCTGCATTAATAACTGCGTACCGCCGTGTTCGACAAGCTCCTGCACCTTGGCAAAAATTTCATCGTACTCAAGCAGGTAGGCGGACTCATCACCTTCATCGCAATAAAAAGCACAAAACCGGCACTTACAATTACAGACATTGCTATAATTAACGTTGCGATCAACGACAAAGCTCACCTGCCCACTGGGATGGCGTACCTTACGCTGCTCATCGGCCAACTGCCCAAGTTGAAGCAGATCGGCCTTGGTCAACAAAAACAACGCTTCCTCGCGGCACAGCGCTTGCCCCGCTTCAACCTTACTTTGAATCGCTGCAAACTGATCGTGGCTAGTCATTCTGACCATCACTGTCTTCTGCCGTGTAGACCTTCACCTGCTCATAGTGAGTGTTGCGTTCAACAGGGACTTTGCCTGCTTTACGAATTTGGCGCAGAATTTCACTTTTATCTAGCTCTTGTGGCGAATCAGCGCCAGCATCATGACCAATCTTCTCCTCAACAACAGTCCCATCGAGATCGTTGACACCAAAGGCGAGAGCCACTTGAGCAATTTTAAGACCCAGCATCACCCAGTAGGCTTTGATATGCTGAAAGTTATCCAAATAAATACGACTAATCGCTAGCGTCTTTAAGCTATCGATACCATCTGGCCCTTTTGCATCAGGAATTCGAGTGTTATCGGGTTGAAAAGCCAATGGGATAAAGGCTTGAAATCCTCCGGTCTTATCCTGCAAGGTGCGCAATCGAGACATGTGATCGACTCGGTCGGCATATTTCTCCACGTGACCGTAAAGCATGGTGGCATTGCTTTTTAAGCCACCATTATGAATTTTCTCCGTCACCTCTAACCAACGCTCACCTGAAATCTTTTCAGGGCAGATTTGGTTACGAACCTCAGCGCCAAGAATTTCGGCACCACCGCCGGGGGTGGAATCAAGGCCCAAACGCTTCAGTTCGGAGATCACCTCTTCAACGGGCAACTCTGAAATTTTAGCGAAGTAGTCGATCTCAACAGCGGTAAAGGCTTTGATCTTCATCTGTGGATTGTTAGCCTTAATGGTTGCCATCATGCGCAGATAAAACTCAAAGGGCAATTCAGGATGCAAACCACCGACCATATGTAATTCTGTCGCTCCTGCGGCATTGGCGACAGCAGCCTTATTGAGAATTTCACTCAAATTATAGGTATAGCCACCCGCCTCCCCAGCCTGATGACAAAAGGCACAGAACTTACACTGATTAACGCAAAAGTTAGTATAATTGAGATGCCGATTCACGTTGAACAACACTTGATCACCATTTTTTTTACGGTTCACCTCGGCTGCCAACTGACCAATACCAAACAGGTCGTCAGACTTAAACAGTTGCAACGCATCATCATCACTAATGCGTTGACCTTGGGCTACCTTTTCTCGAACCTGTGCAACAATGTTACTCATTCTTTTTCTCCCCACCGCGTGTATAGATCGTGTGGCAGATCAAGGCTGTCGAGAATTTTCCCAACAACAAAATCGATCAGCTCCTGCATCGTATGCGGCTGACTGTAAAATGCCGGCATGGCTGGCAAAATAATCGCTCCAGTTTGCGACAACGTCAGCAAATTCTGAAGGTGAATGGTATTAAAAGGGGTTTCGCGTGGCACCACAACCAATGTACGCCGCTCTTTTAGCATCACATCAGCAACCCGTTCTATCAAATTGCCACTAATCCCTGTGGCTATTCGCGCCACCGTCCCCATGGAGCTGGGAACAACCACCATCGCATCGGCAGCAGATGAACCACTGGCGGGAGGGGCAGTAAAATCTTGCTCTGCGTAGCAAAACAAATTTTGCTTTTCGTCGTTAAAAAAGTCCCGCGCCTGCTGTTGAAAGTGTACGAGATCGCTGGACCACTCTAATCCTTGCTCCAGTGCCATCACTTGACGCCCCGCTGAGGAAACCAAAAATGATACACGACAACCGCTATTCAATAATTGCTGAATCAGCGTCAGCCCATAAATTGCACCTGAGGCACCTGTTAATGCCACAGCAACATGGACTGGCTTCGATGAAGCGTGGTGACATGCAGACTTCATTGGACCACCACATCAAGTAACACAAAGAAAAATAGCGTTACACTGATATAGCCATTTAAAGTGAAAAATGCGGCGTCCATTTTACTCAGATCCCCAGGTTTCACCAAAGTATGTTCATAAATAAGCATTGCTGAGACGGTTGCCACACCGAGGAGATAGATCCAGCCGAGCCCACTACCAGGAGTTGCCAGCAGTAAAAGGACAATCATACCAACATGAAACATCCGCACGACGAGGAATGACCCCTCTTCGCCTAAGGTTACAGGGATCGAGTGAAGTCCTTGTTCACGATCAAAATCGAGATCTTGTAAGGCATAGAGAATATCGAAACCTGCTACCCACAACAACACAGCTAAGCCGATGAGTACAATCGATACCGTTACGTCACCACGTAGGGCAATCCACGCTCCAACAGGAGCAGCACCTAAGCATAAACCAAGTACGATATGCGCGTATGCAGTAAAACGTTTAGCAAAGGAGTATAGAGCCAAAAAGAATAGTGCGATCGGCGACAGATAGAAACACAACGGATTAAGCATATAAGCTGACAACAGAAGGCCAGCGAAAGACAGCGTAACAAAGGCCCATGCTTCCCATTGCGTAATTAACCCAGCAGGAATATGCCGTTCGGCAGTTCGTGGATTCAACGCATCGATACGTGCATCAAGAAGGCGGTTCAGCCCCATAGCTCCAGACCGTGCACCAACCATGGCCATGCAGATCCAAAACAGCTGTGCCACACTGGGCATTTCACCGTTTGCGTGTGCCGCGAGGACCATACCAATTAGGGCAAACGGAAATGCAAAGATTGTGTGGGAGAATTTAATCATCTCCAAAAGTGATTTAATTTTTGGTACCACCGCAGTAGCCATGAGTATTATCCTTTCGACGTGCCTCTTCGCTGTATAACCAGCTAAAGAAAATTCGGCAATGGTGCAAACCGAAACACTTTACACCTGTGACAAAGGTCGAATCAAGGACGAACTCAAGTCAAATGGGATCAATAGACAGGACGAAAGTGAATTCGGCCAATCAACGATGAAGATTTACGACTGAAACTTGGGGAATTTCTACAGAAAACAACATTTCAAGGTGAGGGAAAGCTGCCAAGATCAAGGTCTCAAGAGCTCCTTCATCTAAATCTTTTTCTGTTACCGTAATACTATTTAACCCTAATCCTGGAACAATAGCTGAGGGGGAATCAAAAGCACTACGATTATCAGGAACAAAATCAATAATACCTTGAATCGAAAAATCCTCGCGGGAACAAACAACACAACTAAATCGGCGCTCAAGGAGCAGATGACGTTTTTCATATTCGTGCCACGGTGTCCCCGTTCCAATCCGCAATAGATCGAGCAATGTCACGTTCCAGAACAACCAGCAGTGTTCACTAAGCCGTGCATCTAACTGCTGCATAAATAATTGCTCGTTGGCAGGCACCAAAACCTGACGCGGCGTGGGTGGAGATAATCGTTTATTATTCGCCCTGCGAACAAAGAAAATCGCAATCGTTAAAAAAACGACTAAAGCCAACAAGAGAGTAAAAACAACTGTAGTTGTCACAACAACACCAAGATAAAGTTAAATAATCCAAAAAGTACTGCCAGATAATTAACCACTATTTATCATTTATTTTTCACCTATGTCAAGAGTACAGGTAACTAGTTAAAAACTTAGCAATTAAACCTAATCTTTTCGACTACAGATTGCGGCACACAATTGCGAAAAAATTGCCCCCCCCATCAAATTGTTTTTTTTACTCATTTAATAGAATAAATAGTTAATATTTAAATAGCACAGTGTTATATTATTGAAAGATGATATTGGAGGCCCCATGAAACATACGTTTTACCTCACGATGGCACTTGTTACTTTCTGGCTGCTTCTTTCTGGTCACTATACCCCGTTCGTTCTTGCCTGTGGTGGGCTCTCCATTCTTGTCACGGTCTATATCGCCCTACGAATGGATGTCGTTGATGACGAAGCGCAGCCAATACATCTTACTTGGCGAATTATGCTTTATTGGTTATGGCTGACGAAAGAGGTCATTTTATCAAACATTGACGTATGCCGACGCATCTGGTCACCTCATCTCGAGATAAGTCCAACACTTATCTGTATTGATGCCAGCCAAACAAGTCCGCTTGGCATTATGCTATATGCCAACTCCATCACTGTCACGCCCGGAACCGTATGCATTAATGTTGAAGGTAATAAACTTGAAGTACACGCTTTAACCTGGAGCGCAGCACAGGACCTACTGGAAGGGGAAATGGATCGTCTAATTTCTCAATTGGAGATTTAACGCTATGTACGCGGCAGCATCTCTCGCCATCTTAGTCGTAATGGGACTAGCACTCATTCGAGCCATTTTAGGCCCTACAGCCTTTGACCGGCTGCTATCAGTTAATATGTTTGGCACAAAAACAGTTCTACTCATCTCAGTTATCGGATTTTTAACCAATCGTCCCGATTTTCTCGATATTGCACTAGTGTACGCGTTGGTCAACTTTCTAAGCACCATCGCGGTATTGCGCTACTTTGAGCAACATAAATCAGCACCAACGGATCAAAAGGAGAGCCAACGATGACAATCCTCGATATCACAACGGCGCTCTGCCTCACCGCGGGTTGTTTTCTTGGTATTACAGGTGGATTTGGCATCTATCGTCTACCCGATTTTTACACTCGGCTTCATGCAAGCAGTGTCACCGATTCGGCCTGCGCTTTTCTTATCCTCTTTGGCCTAATGCTACAAAGTGGCTTCACTTTAGCGACGGTAAAACTGTGCTTCATCTTCTTTTTTCTTGTATTAAGCAGCACAACCGCTACCCACGCTCTAGCAAAAACAGCGCGCAGCAGAGGGCTTGAACCACTACTCGGTAGAGAGGATAAGCGTTAATGGAAACCACCATCGACATTGTTCTACTGACTTTTTTATGCATTACGGCAATTGCCATCATCTACATTCGCAAGCTGTTCTGCGGTATCATGCTGCTAGGAATCTTCAGCCTACTCAGTGCATGCCTATTTGTCACCATGGATGCTGTCGATGTGGCCTTTACTGAGGCGGCTGTTGGCACGGGGATCTCAACAATTTTACTCTTAGGAGCGATGGGGCAAACAAATGCCCACGAAAAACGCCCCCCCTACCAACCTCTTATTGCCCTACTCGTTGTACTGGTTACGGGTTCGGTTCTCGTTTATGGCACCATGGACCTACCTGTGTTTGGTACGCCCGATGCTCCGATCCATCTCCACGTGGCACCACGCTATATTCAACAATCACCAATCGAAGTCGGCCCGCCAAACATGGTCACTTCAGTATTAGCGAGTTATCGAGGCTTCGACACTCTCGGTGAGACAGCGGTGATTTTCACAGCAGGCATTGCGCTGGTTGCACTACTCGGTAGCTCACAGAAAAAGAGACCTCCCTGCGCGTCTCCTCCTCAACCAGCAACGTTACACGACCATCTCATTTTACGTATTGTTGGCAAGATGTTTATCCCATTAATTTTACTCTTTGCCCTATACGTTCAATTTCATGGAGATTATGGCCCGGGTGGCGGATTTCAGGCGGGGGTTATTTTCGCCAGCGGCATCATTCTCTACAGTCTCATTTTTGGTCTTAATACCGCCATGCGTGTCGTAAGCCCCAAGGCTCTGCGTCTGCTCGGCTCTCTGGGTGTATTACTTTTTGGTGGCGTCGGACTTTTGTGTATCGCCCTTGGCGGTAATTTTCTCGACTACAACACCCTCGCAGCCCGACCTGTTGATGGCCAGCATCTCGGCATCTTTCTCATTGAGCTAGGTGTCGGCACCACCGTATTTGCCATTATGGTGATGATGTTTTATGCGTTCAGTTTGCGCGGAAGGAACACCTCATGAATTGGGTCGGACACTACAACTATTGGGGGGCAATTTTTTTGATGATGTCGGGATTTTATGTCGTCATCTCGCGCGGAAACCTCATCAAAAAACTAATCGGGTTAAATATCTTTTCAACATCGGTTTTTTTACTCTACATCACCATGGGCAAGATCAAGGGAGCAACGGCGCCAATCCTCACAGAAGCGTCACAGCTAACAGCATCCCCACAGATCTATTCGAACCCATTGCCCCACGTTTTAATTCTTACGGCTATCGTTGTTGGAGTGGCGACAACGGCCGTTGGCTTGGCGTTAACGGTTCGCATCAATGAACGCTATGGCACGATTGAAGAGGATGAAATTCGCGCAAAGGATGACTCACTATGATCCATTTACCTATTGCACAAGTGATCATTCCACTTCTTGCTGCTCCGCTATGCCTTCTTTTTCGCAGCAAACATGTCGCATGGACTATCGCCTTGTGTGCAACATGGCTTAGCTTTGGTGTTAGCATTCTCCTTGCTATCCATGTGACAACAGTTGGCCCGCTAAGTTACAACATCGGTGGCTGGCCAGCCCCGTGGGGGATCTCATACTATATCGATGCCTTAAATGCGTTTGTCCTACTGATCGTTTCAGGAATGAGCGCACTGGTACTGCCGTACGCAAAAAAAAGCGTCGAGATAGAGATTGATGATCCATCGCAACCCTACTTCTACAGCTTATTGTTGATCTGCATCACGGGTTTACTCGGTATCGCTGCCACGGGCGACGCTTTTAACATGTACGTTTTTCTCGAACTATCATCACTATCATCATATGCTCTAATTGGTATGGGGCCACGGCGTAGAGCGCTTACCGCCGCCTATCAATACCTCATTATGGGTACCATTGGCGCGACGTTTATTCTCATCGGTATCGGTTTACTCTACAGCCTAACGGGAACGCTTAA
>Ga0193954_1000853_pt1 | contig 16788 bp, 15 predicted proteins | sample BB_5_MG_FD_140340 | JGI IMG/M metagenome (GOLD analysis project Ga0193954, IMG submission 140340) | Microbial mat bacterial communities from the Broadkill River, Lewes, Delaware, United States - BB_5_MG | ecosystem: Environmental > Aquatic > Freshwater > River > Microbial mats | place: USA...
CGCCGACAGGAGCGCGCCCGCCGCCCGGCTTCGCCGCCACCCGCGAGGCCCCAACGCAGCGAGCGCCCACCGCAGGTGCAAATGCCATTCCGGGAGTTTGAGCCCGCGCCTCTCGCCGCGCCCGAACCCCGCTACAGCAGTACGCCTCGTCGGCAATCTGCCTTGCGCTTGGCGAGGGTGGGCGGGCTGCTGTCTGCCGCGGTCATCGCCGGCGCGCTGGTCTCCGTAGCCCTGCCGGATGACGCGCAGGCCCAGACCCGCAGGCGCACCCGCCTCAAGCCTCAGGACCTCACACTCAAGGGCTCTGTAGCGGCGCGTCCGCTCGTGCTGGTCGGTGCGCTCGCCGTCCTGAGCCTGCTGCCCTTCGTGATCATCATGGTCACGAGCTTCGTGAAGATCTCGGTGGTGCTGTCCATCGTGCGCTCGGCGATCGGTACCCAGCAGATTCCGCCAACGCAGGTCATCACGGGCATGGCGACCATCCTCACGGTCTACATCATGACCCCAGTGGGCCTGGAGATTTACAAGGTCACAGAGACCATGATCCAACAAAAGAGACCGGGCTCATCCCTGGTCTCGGCGGAGACGGTGGATCTCATCTTCGATGCGGCGGTTCAGGCCAGAGAGCCGATCACGGGCTTTTTGGCCGACAATAGCCACGTGAAGGACCGCGCGATGTTCTTCGCGATGGCCAAGCGGCTCAGAAAACCTGAGGACCGCTCCGGGGTCGGGCCCGATGACCTGATGATCTTGGTGCCCTCCTTCGTGATCTCGGAATTGAAGGAGGCCTTTCAGATCGGGTTCATCATATTCGTGCCCTTCTTGGTGATCGACATGATCGTGTCGAACATCCTGATGGCGCTCGGTATGCAGATGCTGTCGCCGACCACGATCTCTCTACCCTTCAAACTCTTGCTCTTCGTGATGATCGACGGCTGGTACCTGATCACGAAGGGCTTGATCACGGGGTACCTCTAAGATGGTCCAGGACTTCATCCTCAAGATCGCCAATGAAGGCATCTTGCTCATCCTGATCATCTCTGGGCCGCCGGTGCTCTTCAGCCTCATGGTCGGCCTGGTGATCGCCCTCTTCCAGGCGGTGACTCAGGTCCAGGAGCAGACCCTCACCTTCGTGCCGAAGGTCATCATCGTCTTCGGCACGCTCGCGGTAATGGGTCCGACCCTCGGCTCTGCCATGGCGGAGTTTGGACGCATCTGCCTCGGGGGATTTGCGGCCGTCATCGGCCACTAAGCCGCGATTCGACCAGGCGCGCAGGGACAGGCACAGACTGATGGGCGGCGGCTTTCAGCAGATCATGGATACGTTCGGCCTTCGGGGCGAGCTGTGGAATCCCATGATCATGACCGCGCTGATGCTGATGCGCGTTCTGCCGATCGTCTTTCAGACCCCCTTCTTGGGCGGCAAGCTGGTGCCCAATGAGACCCGCATGGGCATCGCCTTGGGCCTAGTCATCCTGATCTGGCCCTATGCGGCCACCAACGTCGTCGTCGGCGACTTCAACCCCGTCGTGCTGATCACCTTGATGTTCAAGGAGATCTTCATCGGATTTGTGATCGGATTCGTCGCCGCCGAGTTGTTCTACGCCATGGAGATCGGCGGTCGAGCCCTCGATACCATGCGCGGCTCAAATATGGCCGAGGTCCAGGTGCCCGAGCTGGCGCTGCGTGTCTCGCCCGTCAGTCAATTTGGCTTTCAGATGCTCTTGGTGATCTTCTGTGTGCTCAACGGACACGGCCACTTCATCGAGAGCATCATCCAGAGCTTCATGCTGGTGCCCATCGACCAATTCCCCGCGATGACGGGCGGCTTCGTGCACCTGGTCGACAATATTCTGCGCTACACCCAGAGCCTATTTGGCATCGCCTTCGCGCTCGTCTTCCCGGGGCTCTTCGCCGCCTTCATGGTCGACGTGGTCTTCGGCATGTTCAATCGAATTGCGCCCCAGCTGAACGCCTACTTCATGGCCATGGGTGTCAAAGCAATGTCGGGCCTCGCGATGTTCATGTTCGCCCTGACCCTGATGACTCACCAGCTGGCCTACCGCCTCGAAGACTCCCTCGTGCTGATTCGCCGCATCGTTCAATTCTTGGACTAAGCGCAGAGCGCGGGCTCAGCCATCGACGACTTCGTGAAGCGTGCGCTGCAAGTCAGCGGCATTCAGCTCATGAATCCGCAACCCACCTTGCCCAAAGGGCCGACACGAGAAGAGGGAGCCGGGCACAGGCACAAAGGTCGCATCCCGCACCACCCAATCGTCCGGCTGATAATCAAATCGTGTCAGCACGTATCGGGTCTTATGCACCAGCCCCACCGCGAGGTCGCGCAGGTAGGGTTTGAGATGAAACCCGTCTTGCATTTTGCGGATAACATCCATCGACTCCAGCTTGTGCAAGGCATCCTTCCACTCCGACTCGCTGGGTACAGGCAGGCGCCCGAGCGTGGGCTCTGCCCGCGATAGGCGCGGCTTCTTGCCCGGCACCAAAACCGCACCATCGAGCGTGCTGTCGACGGGGGAGATGGGGATCTCGCCCGTGAGCACAGCCGGTCGGTCCGATCCCAAGGCCAGTTCTTGGGCAAAACACATGAAGACGAAGTGCTCGGGGCCGCTCAGCCGTAGGTCAATGAAGTCCCCGGTGGAGCGCCGGGGGCTGAAGCGCTGCATGATCTCCTGAAAGATTTCTCGGGGCTCCAAAACAGGCCCGACCTGATGCGTGGCGCCCGGGTGGGTGTGCTGCACGAAGACCCCGGTGCGCTCATAGGCATCGACGATGCGCTCCGCCGAGACCGGCGTCGCGGCCAAGAGCACCACCCGCGCGTCCGGCTCGGAGACCACCAATAGGCGTCGGGTCAGGTCACGATCCGGCCGAAAGCCCTTCTTTTCGACCAGTCCGCGCTGCACCAGCTGGCGCGTCGCCACCTCGAGGCGATCCGCGTCGGCGTTTTCAACCTTGCCGAAGGCGCAGTGCTCGTCCCCATACAGCTCAAGAGCGAGCCGCAGGCAGAGCAGCTCGTCGGCGCTGAGCTCAATGGTAGAGGCGATGGGAACGGCAGTCATCGCGAAGGGCCTGTCTTAAATCACCCGTGGCCGGGCTCCAAGCGCTCTGGTAGCTTGGCGGTCGGCGTGGGGGATACCGGGGAAAAGACCGAGGAGGCCACCCCAGAAAAGGTCCGTAAGGCGAAGGAGGAGGGCCAGGTCCCCAAGAGCCAGGACCTCGTCGGCGCGCTTGGCTTCGCGATGGGCTTTTTCACCCTCGCAGCGCTCATCTCCTACGTCTTCGGTGCCATCGAGGACTTCGCGCAGGCCGCGATTGAGGCCGCCACCCGGGCGCCCAACCCCGCCACGATCACCCAGCTGCTCGAAGACTCCATCCCCATGATCTTGAAGGTCTCGCTGCCCATCGCGGCCGCGGTCTTCGTGATGGGCATCTTCTCAAATGTGCTGCAGACCGGCTTCTTCATCGCCTTCAAGGTGCTGATCCCGAAGATCGATAAGATCAACCCCGTGAACGGCCTCAAGGGCCTGTTCAAGGTGAAGAAGTTCGTTGAGCTGCTCAAGAACATGCTCAAGATGGGCGCAGCCGCCTGGATCGCGTGGAGCGTCATGAGCGACGCGGTCTACGACATGACCTTGGTGGTCACCGTGCCCATCGACCAGGCCGTGAAGTTCGGCTCGGGCCTGCTTTGGGAGTACATGGTCAAGACCACCGCCCTGTTCATCGCCATCGGCGTGGCCGACCTCATCTGGTCGCGACGGGTCTTTAACAAGGAGCAGATGATGTCCAAGTACGACGTCAAACAGGAGTACAAGCAGTCCGAGGGTGATCCTCAGATGAAGGGGCAGCGAAAGCAGCTGGCCCACGAGCTGCTGTTCTCAGGCGGAGCGCAGAACGTAAAGAACGCGGACGCCGTCGTCGTAAACCCGGACCACATCGCCGTGGCCATCCGCTACGATGAGGACAAGGACAAGTCCCCCAAGGTGGTGGCCAAAGGCATGCGCAAGCACGCCGAGAAGATCAAAGAGCTCGCCAAACACTATGGCGTGCCCATCCTAAGGAACGTGCCGCTCGCCCAGGCCCTCAACAAACTGGAGGTGGATGAGGACATTCCGGAGGACCTATACGAGGCAGTGGCGGAGGTGCTCGCCTTCGTCTACAAGATCAAAGAGGAGCAAGAGGCTCGGCAGCAGGAGCAGAAGGCGAACGCCGCACAACACCGTCAGGCCCGCATGGCCCAGATGGGTGCGCACGCCTCAGCCCCTTCCGCCGCTCCGAAGAACGACGGTCCTCCCGCCCCTGGGGGCGGTGGGCGCAACCGTTTGAAGGGCTGAGCCGATAAGGGAGGCAGATCATGGCCGAAATCCAGCAAAAGTGGCCGTGGCCACGCAACGTAGGCACCCTCGGCACCTTCCCTGAGGAGGTGCACGCCCAAAAGCGGCTCGAGAAGAACCCCGACGCGGCGCCCATGCCGCAGGTGGCTCCGACCAACCTGCTTGAAGCCAAGCGCTCCAGCGACAGCCTTCGCATCGGCGATCCGCACCCGATCTCAGAGGATCCCTTCGAGGCGACCCAGCTTGAGCTGAACCATGTCGTCTTGCGCCGCCTGCTCATGAAGCGTGGGCGCACCGGCTGGCGCAGCTTCGCAGACGCGGTCGAAGACCAGGACCTCAAGGGCCTGCCCGGCGCGCGCCGTGATCAGATGCGCGTCATGCTGCGCCGTGAGTCGGCGATGCTGGACCTGCTGGACCAGTACAACGGCATGGCCGAGATGGTGTATGCGCGGCTGCTGTCCGAATCGAAAGGCTGATCCCTGTGTCCGATAGCCCCCTCATGAAAGCCTCCGAGGCCGCCCTAGAAAAGCGCGACCCGGACCGAGAGCTGGCGGCAGCGCCCGGACGCGCGGTGCAAAAGTGGGCCTCCGGAGACGTCACGCTGCAGGAGCTCAAGGGCTACTCCAAGGACGAGCTCTACGCGATCTCCCAGCATGGCTACACCCTGTTCCTCAACGGTAAGGTGAAGGACGCCCAGGTCATCTTCGAGGGCCTCGTGGCCATCGACCCCCGAAATGACTACTACTACCGCGCCTTGGGCGTGGTGTATCACCGCCAGGGCGACGCCGAGCGCGCCCTACGCCAGTTTGGGCACGCCATCACCGTGGCCCCCAAGTCGGCCTCCGGGTACGTGAACCGTGCCGAGGTGCACATCGCGCGGCGCGACTTCAACAAGGCACTGATCGATCTCGATAAGGCGGTGCAGGTCGCGCGGGATACCCGCCTGCCCATCGCCCGCAAGGCCCTGGCCCTGCGCTCCTTGCTCCGCCGTCAGCGGCGTTGAGCAAATCTTCCGTCACATTGATCGCCCGCGGGGCACTGATCGAACGCCAAGGGCGCTCGCGCCAGATGAAGGCAGATGTAGGCAAACGTCGGACCATGCAACACCTAACCCCACGTGATTGTTTCGGATTTGGCGCCCCCAGAGGCCAGATCAGTGAGTCATTCCAGGGACTTGGGCGATCGGCAGAGAAATCGACGAATCCTCAGCAACTTCAACAACTTGGATCCGATAAAGACATCGTTCAGAGAATTATGATGCCTTCGTGGTTGTGGTGACTGACGTCTGCATCAATGGCTCGAAACTCAAGAATGAGCTAGAGCAACGGAGGCCCTGAAGGGCCCCAACAGGAGATACGAATGGTTTCACTAGGCGGTATTGTTAACGACACTCTCGGCTTCTTCGGCGTGAAGGGCGGCGCGATCGGCTACGCCATCGACTCCATGCCCCTCATCGGCAGCTCCACCGGGCAGCTGCAGAACATGATGGACATGTACATGGAGACCGCCCTCGGCCGTGGCACCGGTCCGATGGAACGCCTCATGATGCAGAACATGGGCATGGGTATGGGCATGGGCATGATGGGAATGCCCTTTGCGATGCCAGCGCCCGGCATGATGATGCCCGGCATGGCTCCGATGTGCGGCTGCGGATACGCCGGTGGCGGCATCCAAGAGGTCGACATGGGCATGGGTTCGACCAACATCCCCTTCCTCTCGCGTCTGTTCAGCCCCACCCGCCGCATGGCCGGCAACATGGAGGCCATGCTGCGCTCCAACCCCATGGCGCGTGCCTCGTTTGAGGCCCAGATGGGTGGCCGCATCGTAGACTTCGGCTTCCGCAACGACGGCAAGTTCAAGATTCAGCGCTTCGCCCCCGGCTTCAACCCCGGAATGATGGGCATGAACCCCGCAGCGATGAGTGGCCTCGGCTACTTCGCGGGCATGCAGCACTCCGTCATGGGCACCATGGGCGGCATGGGCATGGGCATGCCGATGTTCGGCGGCGGCAGCATGTTCGGTAACCCCTTCATGGCGATGACCATGGGTGGCCTGGGCAACGTGATGGGCATGACCTCCGGCGCAGGCGGCGGCTACCTGGACAACTCGGGTGCCCTCGGCGGTCGTGGCATGGGTTCTTGGAACCCGCTCGCGATGCCGGGTCGTATCAACAATACGAACCCCTACTACGAGAATGCGCACCAGGCTCAGACGGCCAGCCTCTTGGCTGACCCCTCCCTCACTGTGGAGGACAAGGTCACCCTCTTGATCATGTTGATCATGAACAAGATGGACAAGGACATCGAGAACCAGGCGCAGTACATCAACTCGATTCAGCAGCAGCAGTCGAGCCGTGGTAGCCAGGGTAAGGCTGGTGGCAAGGGCAACATGGTGGGCAATAACGGCCCGTTCGGCGCCTCCACTGGCGACGACAGCAGCCCCTCCATCGACGTCGAGACCATGAAGCTCAAGCGTATGATCGACAAGCGTGGGCAGATGTTCGACATGCTCCGCCAGATCATCGACAAGTACAACGAGACCGCCAAGGGCATCATCCAGTCCATCGGTCGCTGATCTCGTTTCTTTGAACTCGGGGGGCAGCTCGCATTGGGCTGCCCCCTTTTTTTGTGCTTGGACTCGATCTCCCCGCCGAGGAATTTGCGAAATCCTTGGGGAATGGTATCTAGGCTCGGACCTCTCCGATGGCGACCAACGATAAGAAGCCAACCGCCAAGCCAGCGCCCAAAAAAGGCGCCAAGCCCGCGAGTTTCATCGACAAGCTGATTGCCCAAGGCAAGAAGCCAGAAGATCTCACCGAAGAGGAGAAGCAGAAGATCCTTGAGGAGGTCGACCGCGACATCGAAGGCATGACTGCCGAAGATGTCATCAAGGCGGTCGAAAAGGGCGAGATTGAGATCGAGTACGTCGATCCGCCCAACCCCATCGACAACTTCACGGAAGAGAATTTCAAGAAGTTCCTGTTCGGCAAGATCACGTGGGCCCAGCTCGAAGGCATGACGATGGAGCAGGCCTACGCGATCGCGGAGTTCGGCTACACCATGTACCAGCAAGGCCGGTACAAGGACGCTCGTACGCTCTTCGAAGGCCTGGTCATCGGCAACCCCTATGACCCCTACTTCCACGCGATGCTCGGCGCGATCTACACCAAGCTCGACATGCACGAGGAGGCCGCTCAGGAGTTCTCGATCGCGATCGAGCTGGATCCCGAGGACATCAACTCCTACGTCAACCGTGGCGAGCTGCTGCTGCAGCACGGTGAGTTCGAGTACGCGATGGAAGACCTCAAGGCGGCGATTGACCTCGACCCCGAGGGCAAGAACCCCGCTTCGCTTCGTGCACGCGCCTTGGCGGCGGCCACCGCGGCCGCGATCAAGGAGCTGATTGAGAAGAAAGAGGCCGAGGGCGGTGCCAGCGCACCCGCACGTGGCCCCAACAAGCCCAAGGCTCGGCCGCCCAAGACTTGATTCCCCGTCCAGGGACTTGCTCCACATGCCGGTATCCATGGCAGAATGCGACCACGCATTCGACGCGCCCCTGCGTCTTGAGCGTGACAAGGTGAGTTGACGATCCATGAAAGGCTTCATCGCAGTCCTGACGACGGGCGACCTCCGGCAGGCGATCGGCCGCTACTCCGACATCATGTTGGCCGCGCTGGTCATGATGATCATTTCGATGCTCATCATCCCGCTGCCGACGTTCGTGCTCGATCTGCTGATCGTGGTGAACATCTCGATCTCGGTGCTGCTGCTGCTGCTGGCTCTGTACATCCCCAACGCGCTGCACTTGGCCTCATTCCCCTCTTTGCTGCTCGTCACCACCCTCTTTCGACTGGCGCTCAATGTATCGTCGACCCGGCTCATCCTTCTCACGGCCCAGCCGGGTGAGGTTATCAAGGCCTTCGGCAACTTCGTTGTTCAGGGCAACCTGGTCGTCGGTATCGTCATCTTCCTCATCCTCACGATCATTCAGTTCCTGGTGATCACCAAGGGTGCAGAGCGTGTTGCAGAAGTCGCGGCCCGCTTCACCTTGGACGCCATGCCCGGAAAGCAGATGTCCATCGACGCCGACCTTCGTGCCGGCGCCTTCGACATGGATGAAGCCCGCAAAAAACGTAACGACCTCAGCCGCGAGTCCCAGCTCTTCGGGTCCATGGACGGTGCGATGAAGTTCGTGAAGGGCGACTCGATCGCCGGCCTCATCATCACCGCGATCAACATCGTCGCCGGCGTAATCATCGGCAGCACGATGATGAACATGTCCGCAGGCGACGCGCTGAACGTCTTCGCGCTGCTCACCGTGGGTGACGGTCTGGTCTCCCAAATCCCCGCCCTGCTGATCTCCGTGACCGCAGGTCTCATCGTGACCCGCGTCGCCTCCGAGGAGGCCGATAATCACCTCGGTAAGGACATCAGCTTCCAGCTGCTGTCTCAGCCCAAGGCCTTCGTCATCGCCTCTGTGTTGCTGACCCTCTTCGGTCTGGTGCCGGGCCTTCCGATGATCCCCTTCTTCATGACCGCGGCCGCCACGGGCGCGGTGGGTTATGGCCTCAACCGCTCCAACCGCCTCAAAGCGGAAGGCAAGCTGGTGCCCATCGATGACGGTGGCGCGCCGAGCAATGAGGATGTGCAGGAGCAGCGCCAAAAGCGCATCGAAGCCCAAAAGATGCAGGAGGGTCAGTCGCAACAGATGTTGCCGGTGGTGACCCCCATCGCGCTGGAGGTCGCTTCAGACCTCATCCCGCTGGTCGAAGACACGGGCGAAGGCAGCAAGTTCCTCGGCGAGATGATCCCGATGATGCGCGACGGCCTCTTCTACGAGCTCGGGGTGCGCTTTCCCGGCATCCGTGTGCGCGGCAATGAGACCGACATGCCCCCGGGCAGTTATCTCATCATGCTCAATGAGATCCCGCTGGTCATGGGCACGGTCAGTCAGGACAAGGTGCTCGTCAACGATACGGTGGAGCGCCTGCGCCTGCTGAACATCGATGGTGAGCCCGCAACCAACCCTGCCAATGGCAATGAGTGCGCCTGGGTGGATGCCCAATACCAAGAGGTCGCGGAGCAAGCTGGCCTGACAACCTGGGATGCAGCTGGTTACATCGTGCTGCACCTGTCGAGCGTGCTGCGTAAAAACGGCGCAGAGTTCGTCGGCATCCAAGAGACGATGAACATGCTCGAGCAGCTCGAGCAGGCCTTCCCTGCCCTGGTGAAGGAGACCGTGCCCAAGGTGGTCTCTCCGTTTCAGCTGACGGACATCTTGCGCCGCCTCATCGAGGAGGAAATCTCCATTCGCGACCTGCGCTCCATTCTTCAGGCCCTCGCGGAGTGGGGCCAGGTGGAGCACGACACGGTCATGCTGACCGAGTATGTGCGCGCCGCGCTCAAGCGCTACATCAGCCACAAGTATACGCGCGGTCAGAACACGCTCATCGTGTACCTGCTCGACCCCCAGATCGAGGAGACGGTGCGCTCCTCCATTCAGCACACCTCCAGCGGCTCGTATTTGGCGCTCGAACCCGAGATCACGCAGGAGATCTTGTCTGCGGTGCGTACGGAGGTGGGCTCGCTACCACCCACCGCCCAAAACCCGGTCATTCTCACCACCATGGAGATCCGGCGCTATTTCAGAAAGCTGGTGGAGCTGGAGTTCCCGCACCTCGCGGTGCTCAGCTACCAGGAGCTGTCCCCAGACATGAACATCCAGCCCATCGCCCGTATCTCGCTGGAGTAGGAGCAAGGCATGTCCTTCGTCGAACTCGACGACTTCACAGACCTCGTCAACGCGCACCTCGGCGGCTTCAACGAACACCTTGGCCTGGTCTTCACCAAAGCCACGGTCGACGCCGTCGAAGCCGAGGTCGAGATCGGCCCTCAGCACCACCAGCCCTATGGCTTGGTGCACGGCGGCGTCTACACCACCATGGTCGAAACGCTGGCCTCCACGGGGGCGGCGCTCAACGCGATGCCCCAGGGCCTCACCACCGTGGGCCTCGACAATAACACCTCCTTTTTGAAGGCGGTGCGCTCCGGCACGCTGTACGGGCGGGCCGTGCCGCTCGCCAAGGGACGACGAACTCATGTGTGGGCGGTGCAGATCACCGACGACCGAGACCGCCTCGTCGCCGAGGGTCGTGTACGCCTCTTGTGCCTGGAACAGGGCACCGCGCTTGCGGGCGAGGCTGTATCCCTCAAGACCCAAGACCTCGAGCCGGTCATCGGCGACAGCGATTGAGGCCGGCCGAGGCCCAAGGCAAGCTCACTTGCCGAGCATGAAGACCTTCGCCATCGCGGCGCCCTGACGGAATCGATCCATCTTTGCTGGCTTGGGCGAGGTGCGCTCGTGGCCATTCATGAGCTTGCCCATGCCCACCGTGTGCAACTTCTCCTTCAGAGGCTCGCTCAGGTTGCCCTGGGCTGCGATCTCGCTGAAGACCGAGAAGACGCTCATCAGGTCGAAGACGTCGCGCTGCCAGATCCACTTGTGGTTGCCGCCGTACTTGAACCATGAGCAGCCCACGCCGGGCACCGCAATCTGACTTCCATCCTTGCGCGTGAAGGGGGAGACCTGACGCCAAAAGCCGACGATCATGCCCTTCTTCTCGTCGATGATGATCTCCTCATAGGGGTAGGTCCAACCTTCGAGGCCCGCCATCTGCTCGCCCACGGCCCAGTCGACAATCTGCTGCTTACCGCGCGCGACGAATTCTTCGCCGGGCCCCAGGGTCCAGCGGTACTCGGCCTCGGGCGCGTACAGCTCACCCAGGTAAGACCAGTCGCCCGTGGCTTCGGCCTTCTCATTGGCCTTCATCCACAGGTCCATCGTCTCCTCCAGCTCCTGGCGGGTGTACTGGGGGGCGGTCTCGGTATCGTTGGTGACGGTGCTGGTAGTCATAGTGTGCTCCTTTAGGACTGAACGAGAGTGATGACTCGGTTGGGACAATGCTCCGCGGCCTCGATCAGGGCCTCGTAGCGGGTCTTGGAGGGCTCGGCGAGCAACAGCTCCACCTCACCGCTGTCGCCGATGCGGAAGATGTCGGGGGCCTCGCTGACGCACACCGCGTGGCCCTGGCACAAGCCGAGGTCCAGCTCGATGCGCACCGGCTTTTCGGGGTCGAGCTTTGTACCAGTGCTGGTGCGCGTCTTCACCTCGGCCACCGGGGCGCTGGGCGCCGCTTTGTGCACACGCTCCGTATAGCGCACGTTGACCGGCCCCTTCGGCATCACGGTGGCCGCATTATAGTTATCCTTGTAGGTGTCCGGCGCGTCCGCCAACGAAAAGTCGTACTGCCTCAGCAGTACAGCCACGATGACCTTGAGCTGCATCAGCCCAAAGGCATTGCCGGTGCACTTATTCTTGCCGCCGCCAAAGGGGATGTAGGCAAAGGGGTTGTCGGCCTCGCCCTCCGCGAAGCGGTCTGGATTGAAGCGCTCCGGGTCTTCGAAAACGCTGCTCAGCCGGTGGGAGACGACGGGGGCCGCGCAGAGCATCTTGCCGGCCGGCACCACGTAGCTGTTATAGCGGAACTCCTTGAGCACCTTGCGCAGCAGGAAGATCAGCGGAGGATGCAAGCGCAGCACCTCCTTCAGCACGTCCTGAAGGAAAGTCATCTTGCGCAGACGCGCGTAGGTCAAATCTGTACCCACGGGCCAGACGGAGTCCAGCTCTGCGTTGACCCGATACAGGTACTGGGGGTTTCGAAGCAGCTCGATGATGGCCCAGGTGCCCGTGCCCGCGCTGGTATGGTGGCCGGCCAGCATGAAGGCGATGAGCAGGCCGGTGATCTCATGGGCCGTGAGGTACTGGCCGTCCTTATAGGTGGCCTCCAGCAGATCTTGCAGGCCGTCTCCGGGCTGCTCGCCAGAGCGCTTTCGGCGGTCCAGAATGGCACCCACCCGCTCAACTAGGCGCACGCGCGCCGCATCCCGCCGCTTAAAGGAGGGCAGCGGTAGATGCGGTTGGAAGTAGGCGATGGGGTTCACGCCCTTTTCGAGGTCCGCGTAGAGCGTACGGAACTCCTGGTCCATGCCATTTCTAAACTCGGGCCCGATGAGGCAGCGGCTAGATGCAAACAGGGTTGCATCCTTCATCACGTTGAGCAGGTCAACTTGCCCTTTGGAACCCCAGGAGGACAGCGCCGAGAGCGTCTCGTCCTGAATGACCGGCGGGTAGTCCCGCATCTTGTGGTCCCTCAGGAACTTCATGGTCATCGCCAGCTGCTGCTTGAGGCGATCACCGGGTGCATCGAAGACCACGCCCTCCCCGAAGATAGGGGTCATGAGCTTGTAGGCCTCGCGGCGGCAGATCTGATCGTCGGGGGCCCGAAAGAAGGCCTCATTGGCCTGCGGGCCGGTCAGCAGGACCATGCCTTGGCCCAGCAGATTGAACTCCACCACCTCGCCACCGTCCCGGCGCGCGCGCATCAGCAACGCGAAGGGGTTGTGCACCCACTCGCCCATATGGCCGACCAACGGCAGACCACCTGCCAACAGCGGTGGGGAGCAGGCGGATCGTGGGGAGGAGCGCGTGATGCGCTGAACGGCGGAGGCCAGCATGGCTGCCCCGCGCTACCACATCGAACCCCATCGGTCAGTCGAGTTCGAAGGCACCGACCCGCGCGTCAGAACGTGAACTGCAATCCGACCTGCCAGTTGCTGTCCCCTACCCTCAACGTTCCGTCGGCGATAGGTAACGTGCGGGCGTAGGACCACTCGAAGAACAGGTCTGTGCCATGCACACCAAAGGACTCACGAAGGGTACGGGCCGCCCGCGGGTCCAGGCGCTCCAGCGCCAAGGCCAAGCCCAACGTGCCCACAAGTCCGAATGAGCCGCCAGAGGCCCGTACACCATCCACTTCGGCCACGTCTCCATCACCCTGTCGGATCGTCCAAAACGTGTAGGTGGGCCCAAGCTCCATATAGGGGTGTACCGGGACCTTCAGCAGCTTCTCCAGGCCATACAAGCGAAGCCCAGCCGTGGCCGTGAGCGGGACCAGCTTGATCGTGGTGGTGCCTCCGGAGCGCTGCTCCGTGCCGTCGACGAAGGCATAGGCCGAGTCCTTGAACCAACCGACCGAGCCGGAGACCGTCAGCTCGCCAAAGCTCAGCCGGTGCACCCAGGTCAGCTCCGGTCTGAATAAAAACCCGGTGCTATCCCCAAAGAGGTCCGCATAGGGCGTAGCCCCGCTGGAAAACTCCCGGTCCACGCTGGGTGCATAGGGGCCAAAGCCAAAGGCGACACGCAGCCCGAGGGGCTCGGTCTCGACGACGGGCCCGGCCTGAGTCATGAGTAAGGTGGCGAGGGCGACGGTGAGGCTCATCGTGAGGGCTCCTGTTCAATGCTGTCTGCCAACCAGACCAGGGGTTTGAGCAGCACCCGCGTCGTGGCCCTCAGCACATCGGCCTCCGCGATCACCGCGGCAATCGGCGGGCTCACCGCGTAGTAGGCGGCCACAAAGTGTCGGCCGAGCCACGTCGGCATCAGGACATGGTCGCGAAAGCCCCTCAAGGAGCGCACTTGGGGGTGCTCGTAGTTGCCGTAGGCGGAGGTCGCCACAAAGCAGTGCCCTCCGTCCGAGCTACCGCCCGCCTCCTTGTAGCGTTCAAAGAGATCCTGCTCCGGTGATGGGGTGGCCGTGCCCAAGGCTACGGGCGCGCTCACGTTGCCCGAAGCGTCCAGGCTCACCACCGAAAAGGAATAGGGCAGGCCATCTTGCAGTCCTGTGATCGTCACGCTGCTCAGGCTGGAGCTGGCCTTGGCGCAAACGAAGGCCGCCTTGACGTCCCCCGAAGCCCCGCACTGGTCTTCGCTCGATACGAAGGAAGCCGCGGGCGGCGAAACAAAGACCGCCTCATCCCCTTGGCGGCACAGAATCTGGTACTCCGTACCGACCTCGATTTCGTCCTCATCCACGGAAAAGGCCACCTCCACCAGACCCTCCCCCGCGGTCACTGTGCCGCCTGTGGGCGCGTCGGGAGCCTGGGTGTCCCGGGAAAAGGCCAAGGTCGCCAGCTCCGTCCACTCATCTTGATCATCCACGTCCGCGACCACGTACAGGGTGTCCTCGCCCTCCTCGTCCGAGCAGCTGCTGCCGAGCAGCTGCGAGACGTCCGTATCGATGCTTACCACCGCGTCCAGGGTCTCCAGGCGCCGGGTGCTGAGCACCTCGCAGCTGCTATCGAGGGTCATATCCGAGTCCACGCAGCCTCGGCCGGAGAGCACCTTGAGGCCGCCCTCCGTGCCCTGAACCGAGAACCCGAAGGCGACCTCCAGGCTCACGCTGCACTCACACCCTGCCCGGTTGATGAGCGTCGGCAGGTCGACGGCGGACACGGTCTCGCCGTCGACTTCAAAGCGCAGCTGGGTCGCCGATTGTGCGTGCGCGATGGACGATGTCAGCAGCAGCCCCAGCGCGGCGGTACAGAAGAAGAGCCTCACCATGGCCCCCCTAAAAGCAACCCACGTGCCAGGCCCGCAGGTGCTCAGGTTTGGGCTGGGCCCAGCGCAGCGCCTGACGGATTGGCGATCTGCCGCCGCAGGGTTCGACAATCTGTCTCAGCCGCCAAAAAGCCGTGGGCATCGTGCACCTTCGGCACTACGCTCCGCGCCCCATGAAGCGGCTGAGCACGGACCAAATCCGGCGGACCTTCCTCGAGTACTTTAAGGCGCGCGCCCATGAAGAGGCGGCCTCGAGCTCCCTGGTGCCCGCCAATGATCCCACCCTGCTGTTCACCAACGCAGGCATGAATCAGTTCAAGGACGTGTTCACCGGCAAGGAGACGCGGCCCTACCAGCGCGCGACCACCTCCCAAAAGTGTGTGCGGGCCGGCGGCAAGCATAACGACCTCGAGAACGTGGGCTACACCCAGCGCCACCACACCTTCTTCGAGATGCTCGGCAACTTCTCCTTCGGCGACTACTTCAAAAAGGACGCCATCAGCTTCGCGTGGACATTCGTCACCGAAGTCCTGGAGCTGCCCGTGGAGCGCCTCGCCGTCACCGTCTTTCGCGGTGAGGACGGCGTGCCGGCCGACGATGAGGCGGCCCAGCTGTGGCTCGACATCGGGGTGCCGAAGAACCAGATCTTCCGCCTCGGCAAGAGCGAGAACTACTGGCAGATGGGCGATACCGGGCCTCAGGGCCCCTGCTCCGAGATCCACTACTGCCTGATGAGTGACCCCTCCGCCGCGCTCGATGAGCGCCGCGTGCAGGACTCCGATGGCTGGATGGAGATCTGGAACCTGGTCTTCATGCAGTTCGTGCGGGAGACCGCCGACGGCCCCTTGCTGCCGCTGCCCAAACCCTCCGTCGATACCGGCGCAGGCCTGGAGCGCCTGGCCATGGTGCTTCAGGGCGCAGAGTCCACCTACGATACGGACGGCTTCACCGGCCTCATCACCAAGATCGGGGAGCGCGTTGGTAAGAGCTATGGCGGCTTTTCCGGAGGTGAGGAGTCGGTCTCGATGCGGGTCATCGCGGACCACGCAAGATCAACTGCATTTTTGATCGCGGACGGGGTGCAGCCCGATAACGTGGGCCGAGGCTACGTGCTTCGGCGCATCATGCGGCGCGCCATTCGTCACGGCGACCGCCTCGGATTCAAGGACCTGTTCTTTTACAAGGCCTGCCTGGACGTGGTCGACGCGATGAAGGCCAGCTATCCGGAGCTGGAGCGCGCCGCCTCCTTGATCGAGAAGGTGGCCCGCCACGAGGAGACCTCCTTCAGGAACACCCTCGACCGCGGCCTGCGCCTGCTCGAAGAGGAGCTGGCGTCCTGTAAGGATGAGGCGCTGGCGCCAGAGTTCGTCGCCAAGCTCTACGATACCTACGGCTTCCCCATCGACCTCACCCGAGTCATCGCGGAGGAGCACAAACACACCGTGGACGAGGACGCGGCCCATGAGGCTGTGAAGATCAGCCAGGGCAAGAGCGGCGGCGAAGGCGGAGTTGCGGCCGGCGTCAAAGCCATCGACAAGCTGTGGTTCGACATCCGCGACCGGGTCGGCAAGACGACTTTCACCGGCTATGAGGGCGGCGAGGGCGCAGGCTCAGTTGCCGCCATCGTCAAGGACGACGCCGAGGTGAAGAGCGCCGGCCCCGGAGACGCGGTGCTTGTCTTGCTGGACAGCACGCCCTTTTATGGCGAGTCGGGTGGCCAGGTCGGCGACCGGGGCACCCTGAGCTTCGAGGGCGGCACGCTGGAGATCATCGATACCCAAAAGCCCCTGCCCGAGCTGCACAGCCACGTCGCGAAGGTCACCCAAGGCACCTTGACGGTGGGCGCCAAGGTCCAGGCCCAGGTCGACATGGCGGCGCGCGGCGCCACCCAGAAGAACCACTCCGCGACCCACCTGCTGCACCTCGCGCTCAAGGAGATCCTCGGCGACCACGTGCAGCAAAAGGGCTCCTTGGTCTCCCCCGA
>Ga0193954_1000862_pt1 | contig 16690 bp, 28 predicted proteins | sample BB_5_MG_FD_140340 | JGI IMG/M metagenome (GOLD analysis project Ga0193954, IMG submission 140340) | Microbial mat bacterial communities from the Broadkill River, Lewes, Delaware, United States - BB_5_MG | ecosystem: Environmental > Aquatic > Freshwater > River > Microbial mats | place: USA...
GGATTCGAACCGACATCTTAGGCGTTATGAGCGCCGCGCTTTCCCGTTAAGCTACCCTGATAGACCTACAGGCCCACGGCGTCCCCTGCCAAGGTGTGTGGCGTTATTGCCGTGCCGTGAGCCTGTAGGTGTTGAGGGTGGCAGGGCGTTAATCCTGCTCTGCATGTGGTTACTGGCGGTTAAGGACCGATCAACCAGTTTATCTGCACGTCCTCACATGACGTTACGGTATAGCGATTCTACTTTCATCGCAGCACCCTCAAATAAAAGTTTATATGAATCTCCCCATAAAGTAAAGGCGAACGCGGCTAGCTTATCCCGCAGGACGGGAGGAGAAACACCCACGGGGCCGCCGCGTTCATGTGGGTGCACCTGTGGCGGATTGCTGAGGGGCCACGCCACGCGATTGCCTATGTCCCCATCCTTCGGTGCACCCGCAAAAAAGCGGGTTATGTGTGGCTGTCTTTCCAGCCTGTCAGAATTTAATGACTTCCGTCGTCTAGGCCCTTATATCGGCGTTGTCCTTGCATCCTTGCCTTGCGTCTCTGCCAGTCTTTCACTGGCCAAACCTGCAACTCGGTCTCGATTCCGTCTACGATTTGTGAGGTTCGTTCAATCGAGTGAAACATAATCCTCACCACATACCTACCAGCCCACGCCATAACGGGCAATGCTTTCTACATGCGGCAGAGTGACGCAGGGTGCGACACTATGGCAAGTTTATCTCTAGATGATCGGCGTCTATTGTGGGGGCAGATAATCAGGAGAACGATATGCTTCCTTGCCCGATTCCAGAAACAAAATGGTTGACGATTAGAGAATGGAAATCAAATTGGGTTTCTGCAATATGGAAAGAGACGGATCGCGTTTGTCGCGCGCCGGGTTGGAACCCAAAGATGATAAATCTTGATGGAAGTTTAGTTATGATTGATCTTGCAACGGTGCACTGTGGACCGCACTCGAATTGGTTGAGCGTGCCAGTTGAAATCATGGTTATTCGGCATGAAGATCACCCTTTTCTAGAGCAGCTAAACAAAATGAGCCATGTTCCGAGGGCCGTTAAAGCTATCTACCGCAAGGAAAACAGGCTCAAATATCTGCGGTCTGGCGAGTATTGGCCGTTTCATTACGACATGAACAAAGCTGAATCCGCGTGGGAAAAATATCAAGCAAAGTTGGCGAAGGTGTGAGGAATCGAACCCCAGACGCGCGGGATTGGAATCCGCCGCTCTACCACTGAGCTACACCAACGTTGTTTTGGTGGGGAGGGTTGGATTCGAACCAGCACAGCGGTTAAACGAGAGATTTACAGTCTCCGACCTTCACCAATAGGAGAGCCGCCCCTGAATTATTCAGAAGCGCCAATAACGGTTATGAAAGGTCTTGCACATACCCACTTATACGCTACCTCACTACAGGCGTCAATGTGATCCAAATTCATAATAAACGAAAACAACATGAGTTTAGTTCATTTGACGTTCTATTTTGCATGACCTACAAGTAAAAGCGGCGGCGCGATCCGGTAAGATCAAGCGCCGCCTCGGAAGCCACGACCTTGGTAGGGTCATCGTAGCTTCGACTGAATGTATACGGCAAAAGCCAAACCCATTCAACCCCAGACCCTCCCAGAATAACGCAGTGGCCTTCATACTTGGTAGCGCTGCGTCTGACATACAGGGCGTTGCTAGTTAAGCCTCGCAAAGCGTCCGCACCAATCATTCACGCTTCGGCGTGTGGGCCAACGGTGTAAGCGAGGGACTGCCCCAATAGGCGGTCAGCATATGGCCCCGGCGCGCTTGTTGGTAAAGGCGCGCTGTCAATTCGTGGCGGCTCGTGGCTCTAAGGTTTGAGGCAAGATCACGGAAGACAGTTGATGCAGGTCGGGTTCAATCCCCAGACCATAAGTATCATTCTGTCTTTCAAACGACTGAAGATAAGGTTTGAGATAAGATCATAGGAGATACAGATGAATGACATAGAGTTACGAGAACAAGCTGAAAAGGCGCTTTTGGGAATTGAATTGGCAATTCGCAAGTTCACAGATGCTACATCGCTTCACCATGTTTCACGCAGCACGATTGCAGAAGATAGAAATAGGCTGACTGGCGAAGTTTATGAAGCGCGGCAAAATCTAGATCACATCCTAGAAAAGTCGCGTTCCGATATAGCGGACGCCAAAAGGGAAGCGTGCGCAAATGAACAGTCGCAATCCGGTGCTAGGTGCCGATGTCGGGATTCCGACATCGAAGACCGTTCGCATGTAATGGAAGGATAGAGAGATGAACTCGCAAAGATTCATGGAAATAGGCGGTGATTCGTTGGTGATTTTTAAGCCAAATTTTGCAGAACGTATTTTTGTGGCAATCTTCTGCCTGAGAACTGGGCTTAAGGTTTTTCGAACTTCGCAAGGGGGCGATAAGCTAGTTGTATGCCGGACAGTCGGATCATAACCCCGCGACAACTTGCCACATTCCCCGGCGTGTGGCGTTTGATATTCTGGCCCAGAAAAGGAGACAGACATGAATTCAGAATACCTTAGACATGGGTGCGGTGACCCAATCACCATTTCATCACAGATTGATGCCCCGCATAAAAGTGTGTGCAGAGTAGTTGTGACGGAGGGCAAATCATTTGATGTTGTTGTTGCAAAAGTATCAGGAGAGATAGAGTGGATTACAATTCCACTTCACGAGTTGAAGGCCTTTCCAGCGGCATCACAGCGCCTGCTGGATGACAGTGCATTTGATATTGAGGGATGGCTTGCAGGTCGTATCGCTGACAGGTTTTCCCGCGCCGAGGCGGCAGCGTTTGTGAATGGGGATGGCGTTGATAAGCCGAAAGGGTTTCTAAGCCATACTCTTGTCGACAATGATGTTTGGTCTTGGGGCGCGCTGGGGTATGTGCCCTCTGGTCTTGATGGTGGCTTTGATGGTGCCGATGCCATCGTTGACTTGGTCTATGCGTTGGGTGCCGAGTATCGTGCCAACGGGACCTTTGTGATGAATTCGAAAACGGCTGGGACCGTGCGAAAACTCAAAGACGCGGATGGCCGGTTTTTGTGGTCGGATGGTATTGCGGCAGGCCAGCCAGCGCGTTTGCTCGGATATCCCGTGCTGATTGCAGAAGAGATGCCTGATATTGCACCAGATGCAGCGGCGATTGCCTTTGGTGACTTTGGTGCCGGGTACACCGTCGCCGAGCGTCCTGATCTGCGCGTTCTACGTGACCACCTCAGCGTGAAACCGCACGTGCTTTTCCATGCTACGAAACGCATTGGTGGGGATGTCAGCGATTTTGCTGCGATCAAATTGCTGAGGTTTTCAAAGTCATGAATGAGCAATTAACCACAGCCAGCGCCTTTGATGACTTTTGGTCATACTACCCACGCAGCGCAGGGAAACAGGACGCAAGAAAAGCATATGATAAAGCCATAAAGATTACCACTCATGATAACATTATGTTTGCACTTTCCGAGCAAATGCCGAGCATGATGTCAAAGGAGGTTCAGTTTAGGCCGCATGCATCGACTTGGTTGAATAAAAAGAGATGGGACGATGAACCAGAAGAACCTACCAGCCCGGCAGGGCAAAAGCAGGGCGGAAATTCTCGATTTGATGAAGCCCGTGAGCGCGCGTTGCGATCCGCAGCAAGAGGCCCAAAACGCGGCGCTTGTGGCTTTTGAACTGGATGCCGTGTCTGAGAAGGTAAGCCGTTTCGGATGGCGGGATATGGACCCGCGCATGAAGGATAGGCTCACCGATGACTGGGTTGACGTTCTGCGCGAGTATCCCATTGCCGAGGTCCGGCGCGGGATATCCGACTGCCTTGATCTGCAATCTAGGTGCCCGACTGAAAACGAGGTCAAGGCGGCGGTCATGAAGCGGCGACGGATGGCACTGGAGCGGACGCCAGCCATTCCAGAGCCTTCGGAGCCGCTGGCGCAGATAACGGACGAAGAACGCGCCGAGCGAAAGCGGTTTGCAGATCAGGTTATCAAGGGCGCAGGGTATGCGCTGAATGCTAAGAAAGGATAGAGAGATGGACGTGGAAACTCTGAAATGGTGTGAGGCAGAATGTCGAAAGGAGGGCGAGCGAATGAAGGCTGTGGGATTGCAACATCCTGAGGATAGTGGGGCAAGGGGAAGGTGCTTTGCTAGGGTGAGGTCTCTTACCAAAATGGCAGACTTGTTTAAGTGGCAATATGATCCCGACATGGGTTCAATTTTGCGATAACCGCCGCGACAACTTGCCACCTTCCCCAGCATGTGGCGTTTGATATTCTGGTTCAGAAAAGGAGAGAATGATGGAAAACGAAAAGCGATGACCATGAATAACGCACCAGAAATCCAAACATGCCATCCGCCAAAAGTCAGGCATGGCAACCTGAAATACAATTTCAGAGATATGAAGCCCGGCAACTGGTTTTTCGTGGAATTCAACCACGCGCCACCGCATGAACAGCAATCGAATATCCATGCAGCGGCAAAATACCAGCTAGGGAAATCCGGCTTAATTTCCACACGCAAGGCCGAGCACAACGGGGCTTTGGGGTATGTGGTCACACGATTAAAGGGGAGAGGCAAATGAGCCTGCAAAGTCAACTAATCGCGTCTGTGCGCAATCCAGACAAATTTCGGGGCATGGTGCCAGAGGCTCGCAAGCCAAAAGAGGTGCTTGATAAAAAGCTGACGAAATCGGATGTGATGGCCGCGCCGTTTCGATACGGAAAGGTCGCTGCTTTACTAGAGGCAGAAGTCGGGCGCGCAATTGTCGAATTCGAGGTCAAGAACGGTGGGCGGCTCAAGCCGACGCAAGACAAGCGCGATCAAGGCAAGGTGTCATTCATGGCCGAAAAACGCCGCAAAAAGATGGCGCGCAAGCTGACAAAATGGTACAATGCCATAGAGGTTTTAGGGATGTTTGATGCAAGTGATTCATCCGTTAGGAATGACTTGAAAACGCTTGCAGGTCGCGGCGACATCGTTGAGCAGAAGACGGCGACTGGCAACGTGTATATTCGCGCCGATCTCGCTGACACGCCAATCGATGAATCCTTGAACCAGACAGGACCGCAAGCACGTCGAGGCAAAACCTACGAAATGCTTACCGAATGGATGTACACGGAGGATGTTGCCAAGGCGCTTGGGGTATCGACCCACACCAGCCAAAAGGATCTGCACTACCTATTCAAGAGAGGCAAGGTCACGCGCCGGAAGGTGGGGTATCTTTTGAAGCACAAGCGGGTTTCTTCATAGCCTCTGCGACAATTTGTCAGATTTATACGCCCCGGCCTGCGCTGTAGGTTGGGATGGAAAAGGAGAAGTTACATGACTTATCAAGAAGATTTGCCAGTCAAGGCCATCTCGATCCGCCAACCGTGGGTGTGGGCGATCCTGAATGCAGGCAAGCGGATCGAGAACCGCCCTCGCCGTTTTCACTATCGCGGGCTGGTCTGTTTGCACGCGAGTTTGTATATGAACGCGGCGGCATACAGTGAGGCCGAGAGCGTTATCACCGATCTCACCCCTCGCTGGCCACCAGCAATGCTTTCGGCTTCGAATTTGCGCGGCGGCATCATCGGCACCGCCGAGATCGTGGACTGCGTAGAACACAGCGATAGCCCGTGGTTTTTCGGCCCGTTCGGCCTTGTCCTCGAAAACGTCAAACCCACCTCATTCATCCCCGTCAAAGGCGCGCTTGGCCTCTTTGATTGGCGCAAGAAATTGGAGAACACGAAATGAAAGACCTAACAAAGATCAAGTTGCCCCTTGGGATGTTGTCCAAGAAAACACAAAAGCGGCTTAAGGAAGCATTTGAATCAGGTGATGTTGTCGAGTGGTGGGCGGGTGATGGGTGGGCCGTTAAGGAGCATGGTTCGACGCTTTATACCAACATCACCTACCGCAAACAACCAGCGCCAGAACCCACCAAAGACGAAATGAAAGACTTAACAAAGATCAATACGCCGTTTGGGCTGTTGTCGAAGAAGACGCAGAAGCGGTTGGTGAAAGCGCATGAGGCAGGAGATGTTATTGACAAGTGGTCTGGCTCGGGGTGGTTGGTTATGAGCGGCAGTAATAGTTTTCTCCCTCAAGTTACCTACCGCCTAGCAGAACCCACTCAAGACGAGATCGACTGGTCACACGTGTCTGACGACATTGTGGCTATCGCGCGGAACGAGTGGATGACAAACTCATGGCTTTACACAAAGGCACCCACATCTTTTTCGAGTGGAAAATGGGTTGGCGGCACGTCCATGGGCACAACGCAAAATTTCGCCAGCTACAAACACGGCACATGCGAGGCCAAGGATAGCCTTGTGCTGAGACCGAAAGGCGGTGCGTGATGACTAACAATAAAGACCTGATAGAGCGGCTGCGCGAAACACGGTTGCACCGAAGCCTGTCTGACCCATCGATGGCCCAATGAAAAGCCCGTCCGTCTAATGAAAACTGCCAACCCAATAATTGGAGATTACCGGACTAAGGAGCAAGCTAAGAAAGTAGCCGAGGGCCTGACCGCTGATGTGCAGGATGCTCAAAAAGTATTCCAAGCGTCATGCAAGGCAGCTATCGATGGTTGGACGGAATACTCCAAGAACCCGAGGAAAAGAAAATGACCAAACTAAAAGCCCTAGAGGCACTGCTAGAGAAGGTTAATGCCGAGTGTTTCGATCCACCTGACCCCTTTTATCCAATCTGGAAATACAACGACTTTATGACTGCGTGGGAGGACGCATTCGGGTTGTCCTGCTTAACGGGCGGCAATGGATTTTACGCTTATAAAGGCTCTCTCAACGCAGCCAAGGCCCTGCACGATGCTGTGCTACCGGAGTGGGCGTGGCATGTGTCATCTAGTGGTGTGGCCATTCTGGATGGTCCAGAATTCGCGATGAATGTCATGGGTGGAAGGTATGCGCCAGCCCGAGCGTGGCTAATCGCAATCCTCAAGGCACTTATCGCAATCGAGAAGGAACAAGCCGATGACTAACGTAGAACGATATTCCATCAACACGGGTTACGATGGCTGCCCCGACATGAGATTTGATGAAAAAGGTGGTTGGGTTGATTTTGATGATTACGAGGTTCTGTCCAACAAGAACGAAGAACTTATGACGGCCTTGATTAAGCTGGCCGGGTTCATCCGCACCCCCATCTCTCGGCGACAACTCGGAATTGTTGCTGGGGCTGATTTACCCGAGTGGTTCACATGCCTAAGGGCGGCAATCAAGGTCGCATGCCTAAGGGAGGCAATCGAGAAGGGGCAACCCGATGGCCAGTAACAAAGCACCAGAGCCGAGTCATTGGATTGAACACGCGTGCCAATTGTTTGATGACCACGCGAAATCAGAGGGCTGGAAGAGGCACATATATTCCGACAATCTTCGCGCCCTACTTGTAGAAACCACTACCCTACAAGCCCGCATAGCTAAACTTGAGGCTGCGACATCGCGCGCGGATACACTCTTAAAAGTGGCTTATACCATGCTAAAAGAGGGCGATGGGACATTCAACGAGATACTGGTTAAGTATGACGACGCAGAGTGTGATTGGATGTGCCTATGCGATGACATCGAGAGTTGGATTGAAAGCAATGACGCCCTGCAAAAGGGGGGCGAGTAGATGACTAAGCACTGGACAGAGGCAAAAATCCCGGTCTGGGTTAAGGAGAGCATTCAATCCGACATCTTGGAAAATAAACGTCGCGCGGCTCTTGCGTGGCCAACAGAGGCTAAACCTGAGCCTGCGTTTAGTATTGGCGGTTATGGCAGAGGCCAGCCCATCGAAGGTGTCTTCTATAAAGCGCCGAACGGTAACGGCAGCGATATTCGTTATAGAATTGAAGCTGCAAAATACACAATATCGGTACATTCAAGCACTGTTAAGTTTGTAGGACCAAATGGGGCTGCGGCGATGCATTCGAAGCCTCAAGGTCAGTTCTTTGAAAAGGAAAGTGATGCCTTGCTGTGGGCGCATTGGGAAGCCTGCGAATACAGAGCAGAGGACTTGTTGCGCATTATAGAGTTACGGACGAAGACGGAGGCTGAGTAGATGGGTCTACCTTACGCAACCGCCACAAGCGGACAGAGTGCAGTGAGCGACATTCGAAAGATTGTTCAGAAATTTGGATGCTCAAAATTCGCACCTATGGAAGACTTCACTTCCGGCGAGATCACCGTGCAATTTGAGTACCGTGGCAGGATGGTGCAAGTCACGGCCAGCTCTGTTGGGTATGCCAGAGCGCTCATGCGCGAGAAGCCGCATACAACTCGCATGCGAAAGTCGATCATCGAATATGAGAAGGCTTGCCTAAAGCAAGGTCAGATCGCCGTGTGGTCTATCCTACGCGACTGGATAAAGGGTCAATTGATGGCAGTAGAAACAGAGGTACTAAGCTTTGACTCCGCATTCCTAGGTCAAATCTTGCTACCTGACGGGAGAACTGTTCACGACAGAGTCGCAGAGAGCGACACACTCCCCGCACTGCAAAAGGAGGGCGAGTAGATGACGTGTCGTCATAAAAAGGGCGTGTACACCTACCGGGTGAACGGCTGGCTCTATCGTCACTGCATCCGTTGCGGCACAATTGAACAACTGAACTAAGGAGGCCGAATAGATGGATATATACAAATGGCAGTGCTACAAATGCGGGGCGACACATACTACACCGTCAAGTAGGTACTTCCCCAGCAACTGTTGCAAGAGCATGCCCACGCAACTTGCCCAAGCAACCACAGACTGCTAACATACACCATGGACTTGCACCACATGGACTACATACGATCCGCGCTATCCAATGCTCACGCTTCCGGCCTGACATTGGGTGACGTGCTTCTTATGTCAATCCACGCACAAGACGCAAAGCAGTTTGAAGAAGCCGTAAACATTCTAGGTCTCGCATATCCATACGAGGGGGAAGACAATGAGTTCACAAACCCACTTTAACCAGAGATGTTTAGAGCGCGGCATAACCAAGACAGACCCGAACCAACTTTTCACCAGCATCAAGCACGCCATTGAAAACAACACAGGCCTAGTAGATAAGGTCCTAGTTCGTTCAACCGGCACCTACTGGCGCTTCCGGTGTGAGGATGGTATATTCTACGCCATAACAGGCAATAGCGACCCACGACCACGCACAGTCATTACACAACAGATGATGCGGAGCAAGAAGTGGGCACACAAGCAAGAGAAGCGCGGACGGAGGCGGGGCAAATGAGCAAGACCAACGGTAGGCCAACAGACTACACACCAGAACTCGCAGCGACTATTTGCGAATGGCTGGCAGGCGGCAAATCACTGCGCTCATTTTGCAGAACAAAAGGCGCACCGCACGTAAGTACGGTCACAAGATGGATCGTTCGACACGATCAGTTTCGCGCACAATACGTACAGGCGAGGGAGGCGGCAGGGTATGCGCACGCCGATCATGTGGTTGAAGTGGTCGAGCTTCTGCGCTCTGAAAAGGTGGACCCGCAAACAGCCAAGGCCATGATGGATGGCTTGAAGTGGTCGGCGGAACGTATGGCACCAAAGGCGCATATGCCGCAACAGATCATCGATCACACGTCAACGGATGGTTCTATGTCTAGCAAGCCTACAGTTATTGAACTTGTTGCCGAGCCTATCCCAGATGACCAAGGTACAGATTAAGCTACCCCCGAAAATGGTTGCAAACTTTTCGCAGCCAGCGCGCCATAGGGTATTCAAGGGTGGCAGGGGTTCAGCTAAAACCGTCGGATGCGCAAAAATGAGCGCCATCAAGGGGTATCAGTTCGCAGAGGCTAACAGGAAAGGCGTGATCCTTGCCAGCCGAGAACACCTCAACAGCCTAGAGGAAAGTAGCCTAGAAGAGATCAAGGCCGCAATCAGATCCGAACCATGGCTTGCCGACTATTACGATATTGGCGAAAAGTATATCCGCACAAAGAATAGGCGCGTTTCGTATGCGTTTGCAGGTCTTCGACACAACCTCGACAGCATCAAGTCAAAGGCCAAAATCCTGTTGAACTGGACTGACGAGGGCGAAAGCGTATCAGAGGCCGCGTGGCGGAAGCTTATTCCGACAATTCGCGAGGAAGGGTCGGAGAATTGGGTTAGCTACAACCCCGAAAGCCCGGACAGCGCGACGCATAAGCGTTTCATAGAGGAAACGCCAAGCAACTGCATTGTCACGGAAATGAACTGGCGTGATAATCCTTGGTTCCCATACGTGCTGAACCAAGAGCGCCTAGACGACCAGCGGTTGCGGCCTGACACCTATGACCATGTTTGGGAAGGTGCATTCCTGACGCTCACTGAGGCGCAAGTGTTCGGCGGGAAATATGCCGTTGAGGAATTCGAGCCGCAAGACAATTGGAACGGGCCATATCACGGGCTTGACTTTGGGTTTGCCCAAGACCCCACGGCAGCGGTTAAGTGCTGGATACACGGCAAAGAGTTGTTCATCGAATACGAGGCCGGAAAGACCAAACTGGAACTGGATGCGACAGCAAATTTCGTGTGCGAGGCAATCGAGGATATCGAGTTGCACAGCATACGAGCGGACAGCGCCAGACCGGAAAGCATAAGCTATTTGAGGCGACACGGCCTACCAAGGATCGAGGGCGTAAAGAAGTGGTCGGGCAGCGTTGAGGATGGTGTAAGCTACATCAAGTCGTTTGACCGCGTAGTCATTCACCCGCGTTGCACTAGCACAGCGCGGGAATTTCGGTTATATTCTTTCAAAGTAGATAGGCTTTCAGGTGAAATAATGCCCAAAATCGTTGATGCAAATAATCACTATATTGACGCTTTGCGATATGCGTTAGGGCCTATGATCCAATCGCGCGGCGCGCCAAGTGTAAGGTCTCTGTAATGGGCATTTTTGATTTTATGAGACCGTCACCAGTAGAGGTGAAGGAAAGTGCAACAGGTTCAATCATATCCACACCGGGCCAAGCAAAGTGGAGCGATTGGGATAACCGGAAGGCCGCATTCGAGGGCTATCAACAGAACGTAGTTGTTGCCAGCGCGATCAATACTATCGCCGACGCTGTGGCTTCCGTTGATCTACAGGTATGGCGGGGCGACACACAGCTATCATCGCACCCGCTGCTAGACTTGTTTGAACAACCCAACCCGTCGCAGTCATACCCGGAATTTATGCGCGCCAAGATCGGCTTTCATTTGATCGCGGGGAATAGCTACGACGAGCGGCTAGAGGTAGGTGGCGTCCCAAAGGAGCTATACACCCTTCGACCTGACCGCATGAGCATTATCATGGGTGACGGAGCTTTCCCAGCTCGGTACGTCTATGACGTCAACGGCAAGAAAGTGTATTGGGATGTTGACCAAGCCACAGGGGAAAGTGATTTGCGCCACATGCTGGCATTCAATCCGCTTGATGATTGGTATGGCCAGTCGCCAATGAGGGCAGGCGGTTACGCTATCGACCAGCACAATGAGTCCATGGCGTGGATGCAGGCACTATTGCAGAATAGCGCAAGACCATCTGGCGCGCTTGTGAGCACGGCTGACACGGCTATGCCTGACGAACAGTTTAATAGGCTCAAGGCGCAAATGGAGGACCAGTACCAAGGCTCACAAAATGCGGGGCGTCCAATGCTTCTCGAGGGTGGATTGAATTGGGTGCAGATGGGGCTTTCTCCGTCTGACATGGGTACGGTAGACACCAAAAACAGCGCAGCACGTGATATATGCCTAGCCTATGGCGTTCCCCCTATGCTCTTAGGCATTCCCGGTGACAACACATACGCCAACTACAAAGAGGCTCGTCTTGCGCTGTGGGAAGACACCGTTATTCCGTTGTTGGATTACATTCTGGCAGAGTGGTCAAACTGGCTTGGCGATGGTGAGGTGATTATCAAGGCCGATCTTGAGAAGGTTCCGGCTATTGTGGATAAGCGGATGACGCTTTGGGATATGGCGGATGCATCAACTGACCTGACGATTAACGAGCGTCGCGCGCTCAAGGGTTACGAGCCTATTTCCGGTGGCGACACCATAGCGCAACCATCAAATGAGGTGGCTGACGACGAATCCAAGGGCCTAGACACGGAAACGCTCATGCGGCTTGCCTATGGAACAGATTGAACAGGTAATATCCGACGCCATGCTTGCGGCTGTTGAGCGGTACGAAGTAATAGGCGTTCCAGTGCTGCCAGACGACTATCGACAGTCCGTACTTGCGGCACTTGCTGGCATCTGGTCGCCATCCATCACGGCAGAGGCAACCGAAGTCGCAGATCAGTTTAAGGACGGTTTCCCCCAACTTGAGACCAAGGAGGCCCCAGAATTTTTCCGGCGTATTGTCGAGGAATTCATTGCGCAATATGGCGCGCAAAAGGTCACGCAGATAGTTGAGGCGACGGCAGAGCAAATGCAGCGGCTCATTTTGCAGGGCACAAAGGAGGGTCTTAGCGTTGCAGAGATTGCCAAGGCTATTCGGGAGAAAATCCCCGCAATTTCACAGTTACGGGCTAACGTCATCGCACGCACGGAAACGCATACTTCTTCAATGTATGGCAGCATTTCGGCGGCGAAGCAAAGCAGGGTTCCGCTTCGGAAAGAATGGTCAAGCGTAGACGATAGCCGAACGCGAGACTTTGGCGAGGGGGATGGCGTCGTTGATGAATTTAGCCATAGGGCAATGGATGGCGTCACGGTGTCTATGGACGATCTATTCATGGTCCCCGCCAAAAATGGGACTAAAGACCCGATGTCATACCCCGGCGACCCGGCTGGAAGCGCTGGCAACGTGATAAATTGCAGATGCTCACTTGTATACTCGCGGGTTGGAAGTTTCAGCGGTTTGTGATAAGTAATGTGACAAAAGGACGCAGGCATGACAGAGTTGACATATAAGAGCGCGGCTCTTGAGATTAAGAAAGAGCCGGATCAGGATGGCTACTTCGAGGGGTATGCCTCTGTCTTTGGCGTGGTCGATCAAGGGAGTGACGTTGTTAATCGCGGGGCTTTCGCGAAGTCTTTGGCGGCACGTAAGCCCAAAATGCTTTGGCAGCACGATCCGCAGCAAGTAATCGGCGTTTGGGATGACATCAAAGAGGACGAGCGCGGCTTGTTCGTCAAGGGTCGTCTATTAAAGGACGTTGAGAAGGGGCGCGAGGCAATGGCCCTCATGCGCGCCAAGGCGATTGACAGCATGTCGATTGGATACCGAACCGTTGAAGCCACGCAAGAGGGGCCGAGTGACCGCGTGCGTAGGCTTATGGAGGTTGATCTATTCGAAGTGTCCGTCGTGACATTCCCAATGCTTCCAGAGGCGACAATCACAGACGTGAAGTCGCTGACGACAGAACGAGAATTCGAGCGGTTTCTGCGAGATGCAGGGTATTCGCGCAAGGAGGCTACAGCTATCACGCTGCATGGCTTCAAGGGACTAACTGACAAGCGGGATGCTTTGGGCGGTAAAGTCGACAAGGATGCTTTGTTGAGTATCCAAGATCAACTTAAACAGCTACAGAGGACATTCACAAATGGCTGATGATTTTAACCCACAAGAACTGAAAGACGCGATTGCTTCTATTCAGACGTCGCAGTCTGAATTCCAAGAAGGCGTGAAGCAAAAGCTCGAAGCCAAAGGCTCGCCCGATCCTCTCATCGAGGAGAAGTTGCATCGCATTGAGGCGGACCTTGCCGAAAGTCGCAAGCTTATTGACCAAGCGGCATTGGCGCAGAAGCGTCAAACCAACGTGATTAAAGACGACAAAGGCAACATCGTAGACCTTGATGAAAAAGCCGCGTCTTGGGCTAACGGTATCGCGCGACGTGCGCAGCGAATTGCCCCTGAATCCTTTGGTCGCGAGCAAGAGGACGCATACAAGGCCGCGTTCAACACTCTTGTACGCAAAGAGGGTGACGGTCGTTTGCTTGGCGCTGACGAACTGAAAGCGTTGTCTGTTGGCTCTGATCCTGACGGTGGTTACTTTGTGCCTGACGACATGTCTGGCCGCATCGTTCGTCAAGTTTATGAGACATCCCCCATGCGCGCGTATGCGTCAATTGTCATGACAAGTCGCGACAGTATCACCGGAATGTATGATAACGACGAAGCTGGTGCAGAGTGGGAAGGCGAGTTGACGTCAGCCACAGAGACCAGCACACCCCAAGTTGGTCAGTGGAATATTCCAGTACACCACCTCCGCGCAATGCCTAAATCTTCACAGCAAATGCTGGACGACGCTGATTTCAATGTGGAATCGTGGTTGGCAGATAAGGTTGCTTCACGCTTCGCGCGTAAGGAAAATGCTGCTTTTGTCTCTGGTAATGGCGTTTCTAAACCTCGGGGGTTCCTCGACTATCCAAACGGCACCGACCTGACAAACTCTATTGAACGCATTAAGACTGGCGTGAATGGTGGCTTTGCGGCTGACCCAGATGGCGTCAAGAAATTGCTTGAGGCCATGTATAAGCTGAAAGCGCAATATCGCGCAAATATGGGTTGGTTCATGAATTCTGGCACGACTTCGGTTTTGCGCCAACTTCAAGACAATGATGGTCGGTTCTTGTGGCAGGATTCGGTTGCTGCTGGCCAGCCTGCAACATTCTTGGGGTATAGCGTGACGGCATTCGAGGATATGCCAGATATTGCAACAGGCTCACTGTCTATTGCCTTGGGTGATATGCGTCAGGCATACCAAGTTGTTGATCGTGCAGGCATTAGCACCTTGCGTGACCCATACACCGCAAAACCTAACGTGCTGTTCTACACCCGCAAACGCACTGGCGGAGATATGATCAATGGCGAAGCGCTCAAGTTGATTGAATTCAGCGCTTAACTTTCATGCGGGGCTGTGATGGCCTCGCTAATTTCCACGCTGAGAGAAAAGGAATTCTAGAATGCGTGATATGCTAAACAACAAAGTTGTGACCCACTTGGGCAACCTTACACTATCTGGAACAACCCCGGCTGCGTCTGCATGGGTCGACCTTAAAGGTTATGATGCTTGCACTATCATGATGGTCAACAACACCATTACAGATGCGGGAACAGCTGCTGGGTATACCGCCACAATGCAGCATGGTGACGACACTACGGCGGCTGGCGCTGCTGATGTCGTGGCCGCTGATAGCGTCAACGGTTCGATTACCGTTGCTGAAACATCTGACAGCGCAGATAACAGCGTTGCTGGTGGCTTGGGGTATCGTGGCGATAAGCGGTACGTTCGCTTTAACGTCGTCGGCACAACCGGAACAGATGCTGATGTGTCGATTGTCGCTGTGCAGAACAAACCGCACCGAGCGCCTACAACCTTTATTGGCGCGTCCGTAGCAGCGACTTAATGTTTCGATGTGGGGCTGGGTAACTGGCCCCCATTCCAAGCATTGAGGGTAAATCATGACCAAGGCTAAAATCACGAACAAGAACGGTTTCAAGTGTGCACCAGAAGGCCACACCGTTGTGACATTCCCGTTTGGTGAGATTGTCGAGGGTCAGGTCGCAGAGTGGGCAATTGCCGACCGTTCAGCGTCTGCGCTATTCCCGCCCAAGAAGAAACGAAAACCATCAACCAAGGCGCTAGGCGCTGCACCGGAGAATAAATAGATGGCGTTTCGCAGCCCGAAAAAATACTACCAATTTCGCGGCAATCGCATAACGTCTGCGCCAGCGGTAGAGCCTGTCACCTTGTCAGAGGTAAAGGACCAGTTGCGGATCGACGCAACCGAAACGGTTGACGATACGTTCTTGACGCAAGCAATCATAGACGCACGTCAGGAAATTGAGGACGTTACCGGATTAGCGCTTATCACTCAGTCATGGTTGATGACGCTTGACGGGTGGCCGTCGGCTCGTGAAGCGTGGTGGAATGGCACAAGACAGGGCGCTATATCAGATATGCACGCTTGGGATGGTACGGTATATCTGCCAAGGCATCCGTTGCAATCCGTGGATAGCGTCACAGTTTACGACACGTCAGGCACCGGAACTGTTGTTGATGTGGCCGCAACCTTTGACGTGGATACGCAGCAAGATTATGGCCGAATGGCGTTAAAGTCTGGCGCAACATGGCCCACGGCAACGCAATCTATCAACGCTATCGAGGTCGGTTATACGTCAGGATATGGCGACGCCGCGTCTGACGTTCCGGCCCCACTAAAGCGCGCAATTCGAAGCATGGTTGCCTATCTGTATGCCCATCGCGGCGATGATTGCAATATGGGTGATGCATACGCCGCTAGCGGTGCCGCTCAGGTGGCCGCGCGCTATCGGGTGGCGCACGTATGAACACGTTTGCCGAGACATTAGACCCAAATTCATGGACTGAAATTTTGCAGGGTAACGGTTTTTTGGCGTTCGATGTGGGCACCGCAGCCGATGCATACGTGTACTTTACCAACAAGCCAGACGCCCCAGCAAGTGATGACGCGGGGAACGTCATACAAACATTCAACGCGGGATGGGACTTTTCTGCCTCTGGTATGGATGGATTGACCCAGCTTATTTGGGTTAAAGGGTCTGGCGTTATAAGGGGGGTTCGCGGGTGAAAGTTGTAAACAGAACGGCGGGGCCAGATAGCACGCAACAAATTTCCTTGCCGGGGTCTTTGATTGATGCGTTTGGCCGAATTCGTGTGGCGAACCCAGCAAGCATATTCGACAGCCAACTACAATATGATGAACAGCCTTTGCTGTGGGTTACGAAGTCGGCAGGCACTGCCGCGCAGCAA
>Ga0193954_1000864_pt1 | contig 16661 bp, 13 predicted proteins | sample BB_5_MG_FD_140340 | JGI IMG/M metagenome (GOLD analysis project Ga0193954, IMG submission 140340) | Microbial mat bacterial communities from the Broadkill River, Lewes, Delaware, United States - BB_5_MG | ecosystem: Environmental > Aquatic > Freshwater > River > Microbial mats | place: USA...
AAGCATTCCCACCGAGGAGAGAATGTGAATGAGTAAAAATCATAGGTGTGTTATGTATTCTATAACTGCTTTAAAAGAAGAATATCTAGTTCTTTTTCAGTGATGTTCTCTAAGTTACTCTTATCATATATAAAGATAAGATGTATTTCATTCTCTATAATTTTGACATAAGAGATAAGCCTATAACCAGCACTTTTTCCTTTATTTTTATTACTATTTACTATGCGTACTTTATAGACATTATTTTTTAGTTCAATCCCTAAATCATCAAGCGAAGTAAGATTAAGTAGGAAGTTCTCCACATCACTTTCAATATTTTTGTATTTTTTAGAAAGTTTTTTACGAGCTTTAAGATAAAGGTCTTGTTCTACAATAGTATATGACATTAAAAATCAAGGGTAATATTTTTTTTGATGCCTTGTTTATTATTGGCATTATGGATAGCTTTAGGAATTTGTTTTATATCTTGAAGTAGCTCTTTTTCATAGCTAGTGAGTTTGTTTGGAGTGGTTACAACTTGAAAATCGTTAATCATATTATCTTTTTTAAGTACATTGAGTAAATCCAAAAAAATGTTTGACTTAGAAGTGTCAATATCTATATTTAAATGCATGTAAAAACCCCTTTTTGATATAAAAAATTATAACATAATCATTCATAAAAGTAAAGAAAAAGCTGAGAGTGAGACACTTTCCATATTGATACCTTGTCGTGCTTCTTCTATCGCTTTTTTGGTCTCATCATTGGGGATTTTGACTTCAAATGGTAGCCCTTTGTGTAAGGTAACTTGACTCAAAAACATATTTACAGCCTCACCCATAGTGATACCAAGCTCTTTAAATATCTCTTTGGCTTTGGCTTTGGTCTCTACATCTAGCTTCATACTTGTGGTTTCTTTTACAGATACAGTCATGATTATTCCTTATAATCCTTTAGTATTATTTTAACAGTTAGGAAATAATAAGTCAAGTTACTATATCGTTTCTTAAGCCAAAAGAGTATAAACTATAATACAAAGCTTTTTTTGAAGATTTTTAAAAGAGGCAGTAAGAAAAGGAGGAGTGAAGTCCCCAAGTTTCAGCTAACGACTTCACTCCACAAGCACGAGGCTCAATAGAATTTTAACTACTTTTTGTTTAAATCCCATTGAACCTACCATTATCACTGTTTTGTTTCCCCTAAATGCTTGGGGTCTTTCTTGCAGATACGCCATAAAAATCTTCCTCAGTGCCTTTGGCATATTTTCCAATATGCTATCCGTCTGTGTGTTCATCATGAGCTAAGTCGCCTAAAGATATGCTCTTTCAAAATCATAGATGAAAAAAATAGATGGGAGTAACCGTATTAATACGCAATATCCCGAGATAGAAGATGTTAGTAATTTGGGGATTTAGAACGATGATAGGTATAATCGAAAGATATATTTTGGATAAGGGTCTCCGTCCAATTGAAGCTATCGGGTTGTAAAAGTTACTCTCTCAACCCCTCCACGACGGACGACGCGATAGGTGGCGATATACGAGTTTTCTCTTTTTGGGGTCTCTCACCTCTTCAAAACTCTGCTCCTGATACTGATATATTGTTACTGCTATGTTATCATTTTGGCTTATAATCTCTATAGATGTATAAACATAGTAATAACCTTATTGGAAACCAAGGCATATTTAAACTCTTTTTTACTACTATGAAAAGAGTGTTTAGTTAAAATTAACTAAGGTAAAATTGATGGAGAATAGAGATATAGAGATAGTTGTTATTGAAGATGAAGAGGATATATTAGAACTTACAGAGTACCATCTGACCAAAGAGGGGTATAGTGTAACGGGGTTTTTATCTACACAAAATGTAGAGCAATTTATAGAAGAAGAGTCTCCTAGCTTGATGATTGTAGACCGTAATCTTTCGGGAATAGAAGGGAGTATTTTTGTAGCCTATCTTCGAGAACAGGGGTATGATATACCTGTAATTTTTTTGACTGCCAAAGATAATGATGATGAGTTAGAGGAGGGGTTTGAACGGGGTGGTGATGATTATATGACCAAACCTTTTAAGTATAAAGAGCTTCTTTTGCGTATTAAGGCTCTGCTCAAAAGAAGTGGAGTCAAAGAGAACAAAAAAGTAAAGTTCCGAGATATACAACTTAATCTTGAAACCAAAGAGGTGTTGGTAAATCACAAAATCATAGAGCTAACCAATCTTGAGTTTAAACTCCTATTTACTTTTATTGCAACTCCAAATATTGCCCTAGAACGAGAATATTTAAGAGATGAAGTTTGGGGAGATGTGGGGTCTGCATTTCATGATAAAACTATCAATGTAGCTATCAATAGACTCAAAAAAAAGATAGACCCCTATGGGGATAAAAACTATTTTGCTCCTGTATGGGGCGTAGGCTATAAGATACATTAATAACTATTTTCAAAGGATATTTTGATGAGTAAACACACTTACTACCTCTATGCTACAGAGTACAGCTCTTGGGTAAATCAATTTAGAGATACTCCTCGAACTACCACCATACACTACCAAACCTTTTCTGCCGAAGATGTTTTTCCTGCTTTGGAGTATGAGACTATTTCTCATATTATTGTAAGTGGTTCTCTCCTAGAGATTAAGATGGTTATCGAGATAGCCAAAGAGCATAATATCTCTATGGGGATTGTCCCTCTGCCTACACAAAACCATCTTATCAAAATATTAGACCTCCCCAAAGACCCCCATCAAGCCATCGAATTAGCTCTTACTCCTAGTAGCAAAAAGCTAGACCTGCTCTACTGTAATGATTTTTTGGTACTCAATGATATTCGTATAGGAGATGCATCGTTGATAAAAGAGTATGAGTTCCACTATGCCAAATACTCTTTGTTCAAGCGGATAAGACTCTTTGGTTCTACTTGGCGTAAAAAGAGCCTTTTAGCTCATAATAAATGTACCGTTACTCCTGACAATGAAAAAGAGATAAAACTCTCGTGTGTAGGAATGATAGGGTTAGGCTACAATAATCATAGTGCAATAGCAAAATCTATGAAGAGACACTTAAGTGCAACAGATGGACAATCCCTTCTCTTAATCTTGGCACCACGATCACTTTTACAATATTTTATTATCTCTCCATTACGCCTTATTTTCAAAAAAAACCCAGAACAACTCCCTACATCATGTGGCTATATCAAAAGTAGTGCAGTCTCTATTACAACACAAACCCCTCTAAAAGTTGTTATAGATGATACAAAAAATATCCAAACACCTATCAAAATTGAAACGCAACAAAAAGCACTCTTGCTTAGTGTAGGAGAGAAGTTTTGGGAGTCTCAACACTCTAGCAATAGTAGTAAAAGTAGTATCAAACTAGCAAATGTCCCAAGAGATGATGAGCAGATACGGTACCTACAAAAAGGTCTTCCACTCGTAGCCCATGCCTCACAAGAGCAATATGCCTCACTCTTTTCAACACTCCGCAAAGAGGGGTCATTGAATAGTACTTTTATTATTTTAATGATTCTTGCAACAATTATTGCTACTTTAGGACTCTTTATTAACTCCCCTTCTGTTATTATTGGTGCTATGATACTTGCTCCTCTTATGCAACCGCTTGTAAGTTTGAGTATGGGGATTGTTCGGCAAGATAAATCACTTATCTATAACTCCAATAAAACTATTGCAGTAGGTGTGCTTTTGAGCCTTGGTGTGGCTATGTCTATTGCCTACTTAACACCTATAGAGCAAAAGAGTATAGAGATGATGGCACGACTCTCACCTACTATTTTGGATATGTTAGTTGCTATTGCTTCAGGAGTGGCTGCTGCGTATGCCAAAAACGATGAGAGCATTACTGCTTCTTTGGCTGGAGTAGCTATTGCGGTGGCTCTTGTGCCTCCTTTGGCTGTATCTGGTATTGGGATTGGTTGGGGTGATATGGAGATGTTTACCAATGCATTCTTGCTCTTTAGTACGAACCTTATTGGTATAGTTATGGCAGGGGCTATGACATTTTTTATCTTAGGCTATGCACCCATAATTGTAGCTCAAAAGGGTATTATATTATGGCTTGGGGCTACTCTTCTTATTACCCTTCCCCTCTATCAATCTTTTGATGTAATGAAGCAAAATATAGAACTTACTACTACCTTGAAAAACCACCATTTTACACTAGAGAATCAGACAATTCAACTTACACAAGTAGAGTATCAAGCACACCCTGATACTATAGAGCTTCGCTGTGAAGTTGTATTAGATTACAAACTCAACAAAGCCCAAAGAGAAGAACTCCACCACAAAATTTCTACTCTCGTAGGCAAACCAACAGAGATTATAGCTACCTTTAGATACCGTCTTTAGGAGCTATCAGCAATAGTTAAGCAACCATATTGCATACTATACACTTATTTTATACATAAGGAATATTTATGAAAATTAGAACTATACTTTTGGCATCACTTCTTTTGGGTAGCTATACTTTAGCAGATACCAATAGTACAAAAAAAGAGGCTATAGGTTATATCAAACTCCTAGGCGGTACACTCAAAACTGAATTAGTATCTAAGATGCAAAAAGGTTCACAAGAGCTAGATGCCGTTACTTTTTGTACTCACAATGCAGAGAAGATAACCAAAGAGATTAATGCAAAACTCCCAGAAAATGCTACGGTAAGAAGAGCCTCTTTAGAGACAAGAAACCCTAATAATAGTGCAGATGCCACAGATACAAAAATAATGCAAGAGTATATAGCACAAATAGAATCCAAAAGCTTTGACCCAAAATCTCCAATTAAAGTTGTAGAAGATGCCAATAGCACAAGAGTCTACAAACCACTTCTTACAAAACCTCTCTGTCTTCAGTGTCATGGAGAACATGTAAGTGATACTCTTTCAAAATATATCAAAGAACACTATCCAAAAGATAGAGCTATGAACTTCAAAGAGGGAAGTCTTAGAGGCGTTATTGTTGCAGAGATTAAAAAATAGCTTACGATAATAGAGGTGGGGATTTCTCCACCTGCTATTTTTACTACGCTCTACTTTAATAAGACTATTCATTACTTATTCATTTTTTTTTCCTATGATTAGAATAAAATTTTAGGAAAGGAAGGTTTTATGAATAATCAAATAAAAATACTTTATGTTGATTCTGACTATGAAAATGCCAAAAAATGTTTGCATTATTTTATAGAAAATGGATATAACATCAAGTATATGGATTCTATTAAAAATGCACTTATTGAATATTCATTTAACAAACCTAATCTTATTATATTTGATGAGAGTATTCAAGATGGAAGTGGTTTGAGCTTTATCAAAAAACTCAAAAAATATAATGATGAATTCAAAACCATACTCTTTAGCCATAATAGAGAGCCTGATACTTTAATAAAAGCTATTGCTTTGAATATAGATAAGTTTGTATCAAAAGAAGATTCTTTTAAGATTCTTGAAAATGATATAAAGAAACTAAAGATTATCACGAAAGAACATAACAAAAACGAAGCCCCTATTCTCTTTGATCTTGGAGAAAACTGTATCTATGAAGAGCAAACATTTAAGATACTCAAAGAAGAGAGAGTTATACAGCTTACAAATCAAGAAAATGAGTTAATCACTACACTTATCAAGGCAGATGGAGAGTATGTAGCTATCAATTTTTTGCTCAACTCAATAGGTACTTATGGTGAAACAAGCATAGATACACTAAGAACCGTTATCAAAAAAATCCGTAAAAAAACATATAATGGTATTATAGAAAATCAAAGTGGCATAGGGTATAAGATAACTTTGTATAAAGATACTGAAATTTATCCTGAGCATATTATAGAAAATCCCCATTTGTATCATAAAATACTCATAGTATCAGGAAGAAAGCAAAATGCTGACCAACTCTCTTATCAACTCTCAAAATTTGGGTTTCATTGTGAAAATGCCTATACTATAGACCAAGCAAAAGAGATACTGCACTATGATTCCTACAACTATATTATCTCTCAACTTGATTTACCTGATGGGGATGGTATAGACTTTATTCGATATTTAGAAGATTTTAAAAACTCTAAAATAATTATTTTAGCTGATTTTGCAGATTTACACTACAAAGAATACCTCTATTTTAGGGGGATTTTGGACTATATTGTTATTGATAATAATTATAAATATCTTGCTTATAATATTTATAATACTATCTATAAAATTGAGACAAATACCAAGTATAATAATATACTTGTTATAGAACGCTCAAAAAGAATTTGTGAACAGATAAAAGACCTTTTGCTTCCACGAAACTATAATGTAGATATTTTATATGATGTCACTAAAGCATTTGAAGTGATAAAAACCAACCATTTTAATCTTGTTTTACTTGATATAGAGTATTCAGAGAGTTTTGACCTTATATCCACTATCAAGCATAATATCAATAAATCTCTGCCTTTTATTATGCTCACAGATAGCAAGAGAAGTTATGACATGGTGAGAGAAGCTTATAAACATGGTGCAAGTGAATGTTTGAGAAAACCTATATTTGCAGAAGAGTTTATCCTCAAAGTAGACCAACTTATAGACCAATCAAAACTTGTATCTCAACTCTTGGAAGAAAAAAACCTTATGCACTCTTATCAAGAAATTGTTGATATGACGACTATCGTTTCCAAAACAGACAAAGATGGTAATATCACTTATGCAAATCAAATGTTTTGTGATATTTCAGGCTATAGCATAGAAGAACTCATACATCGTCCACATAATATTATCAGACATCAAGATACAGAAAAAACAGTTTTTGAAGATATGTGGAGAGTAATAAAAAAAGAGAAAAAAGTTTGGCGAGGTATTATACAAAATAGAAAAAAAGATGGGACTAAGTATATTGTGCAGACATATATAATGCCTATGCTCAATCAAGATAATGAGATTATCGAATTTATTGCTTTACGAAATGATATTACAGACCTCTATCAAGAGAGAAAGTAGTTTATGTCCACAAAAAAAGAGAAATTTATTTATTTTTTGATTATCTGTTTAGTAGTAATTATTATGCCAATTATCGCCTATTTTAATATGGCAAGATATATAGAAGAGCTTCAAATTTATCACTTTATTATACCAACTATTATTGGTCTCTTGATTGGTTTTGGATTTGCAAACTCTTATTTATTGAGACTCACAAACAAACGATTTGAAGAGAGTCAATTAGAGTACAAACAACTCGTAGATAATATTAGTGGTCGTTTTGCACTCTATCAACATACAGGCTATGATGGTGTGCTAACTTATGTCAGTAAAGGCTCTACAACACTCCTAGGAGTCACACCCGATAACATTATAGGTAAATCATGGATGGAGATAGTCAAGTGGCTTCCTGAAACACTCAATAGTGTCCAAAAGAATATTGAGATTATGAGACTCAACCCAAATATAATATTTGAAAATGAAGTACAATTTATAGATTCTAATAATCTGTTAAGAAGTTGGAATTTGTTGGAGTCTGCAAAAGTTAATGAACAAGGAGAGCTTATTTCTATCAATGGCTTGGTTGAAGATATTACAGACAAAAAAACAAATGAACTCCAAATGAAATTATTAGCCAATGTATTTTCACATATCAAACAGGCTATGGTAATCACCTCTACAAAAGGGGATATACTCAATATTAATGAGACATTCACAAAACTCACGGGATATACACTCAATGAGGTACTAGGACACAATAGTAATATCTTACAATCGGGTAAACATGATAAAAAGTTTTATTACTTTATGTGGAAAAAAATATCTCAAACACATGAATGGAGAGGTGAAATATGGAACAAGAAAAAAAATGGAGATATCTATCTACAATCTCTTTCAATAAGTGCTATACTAGATAATGATGGTCAAGTTACCCATTATATTGGTCTTCTCTCTGATGTTACAGAGAAAAAACGCTATGTTGAGCAACTCAAAAAACATGCATATTTTGATAAATTAACAACTTTACCTAATAGAGTACTCCTTGAAGAACGCATTGATATGATGATACATCAATCTCGGGAGAAACATACTATAAATGCTGTGGCTTTTGTGGATTTGGATGGATTTAAGATAATTAATGATTCCTATGGTCATGAAGCTGGTGATTTTGTACTACAAAAAATTTCAAAACGGATGCAAAGAGTTGTTAAAGAGAGTGATACCGTATCGCGTTTAGGTGGAGATGAGTTTATTATTGTGCTTACAAATATTAATAATCGCAAAAAAGGTGAAGAGATAATTCAAAGAATTATAAAAAGTATATCCAAGCCTATGAGCTATCAAAATGCAGTTTTGGAAGTAACCGTAAGTGTGGGTCTCTCTTTTTATCCTGATAAAGACCCTATCAATAGAGATGAACTTATCAGGAGAGCAGACAAAGCTATGTACAAAGCAAAAATCAATGGTAAAAATAGATATGAAGTTTTTGGCTAAGCTCACTTTTTTACAAGCTATCAAACAAACCCATATTTTTTTAAAATTATTTCCAAAATAGGCTTTTGATATGCTCCTTCATGACGAAATACTTCTTTACCCTCAGCATCAAAAAAGAGTTGTGTTGGCATAAGAGATATTTTATAGATATCTCTTGTAATAATACGCTCTTTTTGTCCATCTATAGAGTAGATTTGAAACTCTGGATGACTCTGTAGCACTTCTGCAAAGAGCTTGGACATAGCCAAACAACTATAACAGTGACTCATTCCAAAAGCCAAAATAAGTGGCTTTCCATTTCCTAACTTCTCTTTTGCTTTAATATAAGAGATTACTGGCAAAGGTTTCATATCTAACATACTCTTACTCCTAACTATTTGCTATTGAGATGATATAAAAATTCATCATGACTCATATATCCAATATAAGCTTTTTGGACTTTTTCAGTTGTGCTATCAATAATATAGAGCGTTGGTGTAAGAGCATTTTCTTGCAACTCTTTTGGAAACTTTTTTGTATCAAAATTTAACATAAGCGGAATATATTTCTCTTTGATTTTAGCATGAATATCAGCTTTGGCTAGTACTCGTTTTTCAAGCTTACGACACCATGGGCAGTAGTTTGTTGTCATAAATACAAAAAGAGGTTTCTTTGCTTTTTGAGCTTTTTCCAAAGCTACTGTATACTCTTTTTCATATCCCATATTTGTCATAAACTCTTCGTGAGAGAGTATCTCTTTGGATTGAGATATTTTTTGATTATCATTTTCATACTGTGAAGCAAACTTCTCCAACATATCATCTACAGTATCTACAAGCTCCTCTTCTAGGTCTTTGGGCTTAAACATCTGTGTATCCGAATAGGTAAGACCAAATACTTTCTCTTTGCTACTCTCTCTTGTTACATATTCACCTAACTCCAATGAGACTTTCAATGCCACAGTCTCACCCACAGAAAAATCACTTAAAACCACTACTAATACACGAGAATCATGCAAAGATGTATCAATTTTTAATCTTTGGGAAAGCTCTTGCATCAGCGTTTGTATCTCTGCATCATATTTTTTATCTACAGACTTTGTCATATTTACCACCATAGGGTCATAACTCTTGACACCTGTAAGCGTATAAAAACTCTCTGCAAAGAGTGCAGAAAAACTCAAAACCAAAAATAGCATACTACCTATTACTCTCATTTATTATCCTTTATAAAGCCCACTCTATAAGAAAAAGTATAACTTGTTGAGTAATTATATCTTGAATATATAAACATTTAAAAGACAACTCCCTTCTCAAAGAGAATAGAGACTCCCTATAGATACACAAAACTACTATCTTAATAATCATGCAGTATAATGATTTATATTTATTGTATATTAAGGTAGTATAGATGAGTAATATTCTTAAAATTTCTGACATAATGACAACTAACTTAATAACTGTTAGCTTAGATACTACTATCTATGAAGTAGTACAATCTATGCAAGAGAAGAAGATTAGTTCTATTGTAATTATAGAAAATAATAAACCTATAGGGATTATTACAGAAAGAGATATTCTCAAAGCATCTTTATCTCCAGAAGAGAACCTCAAAAAACCTGTATCTGAACTTATGAGTTCACCTGTATTGAGCATTCATAAAAATATAGATTACCGTGATGCATATATGCAGATGACAGAGCATAAAATACGCCATCTCATTATAGTAGATAACCAAGAAATTCTCCTTGGTATGATAAGTGAAAGTGATTTTTTGAACCACTTAAATCCTGAACAACTTCTTGCCATCAAAGAGGTATCCAAAGTGATGACAGCAGATGTACTTACTAGCACTCCTCAAAATAGTGTACACTCTGTACTAAAACTTATGGCAGAGTATTGCGTGGGTGGCATAGTCATCCAAGAAAACAATAAAGCTATTGGTGTGGTTAGTGAGCGAGATGCTTTGAAGCTTATCCAAAAAAGTAGTACAGAACTCCAAAAACCAATTAGAAACTATATGAGTAGACCTGTAATTACTATCTATAAGAGTCAAACTGTTCTAAAGGCACAAAGCTTAATGGAAAATTCCCATATACGGCGTTTGGTTGTAGTCGATGATGATAACACAATAGCAGGTATCCTAACCCGTCACGACCTTATCAAGAATATCCCTGACTACTATGTTGAGATTTTAAAAGAGATGATTGAGAGACAAAAAGAGTTAGTCTCTCAAACACAACTCAAACTAAATGAAGAGACTATATTTCATAATGCTATGAAATCACTGCCACATAACTTAGTTTTTATGACAAATAAAGAGGGGATTATTCAATTTATTAATACCAAAGAGTCTCAGGCATGTCCCCTTCCTACTATAGATATGAAACATCAGATAGAGAACCTAGAGGGTATTCTCTTTGAAGTTTTTCAAAAGAAGCAATGGCAAAATCGTGTTATAAAGGGTGAAACACTCTACAAGATAGTAAAAGTCCAAAATAAATATGCAAAATTTTGTTATTTTAATACAAGTGTATCAGCAGTTTTGAATACAAAAGGAGAGTTTGAAGGATATATGTATATAGCACGAGATATATCACAACAACAAACTTTGGAAAAAGAGTTACAACGCCTCAATGATAATCTTCAAGAGGCATATAAAGTAGCAAAAATTGGGAATTGGGAACTCGATGCAAAGAGTTTGAATGCATATTGGTCAAATGAGATATGTGACATAGTAGGAGTAGAACATCATACTCAAGGTGGTTTCAATCTTTTGGAGACATTAGTGAGTCCTGAAGATTTTAGAATTATAAAAGACTCTCTACTCTCAGCACTACAAAAAGGAGGTACACATGAGATGGTATATGAAGTGTTTCCTCAAAACGGTACTGAGCCTTGTTGGGTAGAGTGTCGTGCTCGTCGTGAATTGGATGAAGAGGGAAAACCAAAGTCTTTGAACGGTACTTTACAAGATGTAACCCATCGTATCAAAGCTGAAAAACGGATTGTATACCTTAATAATTTTTTAAAGGCTATACGAAATATTAATCAGCTTATAGTAAAAGAAAAAAGTATTCAACCACTTATGCAAAAGATTTGTAATAAAATAGTGGAAGTAGAAAAGATTGCTAGTATATGGATTCTTTTAAATGATACAGAAAACAACTTTTTTAGTGCAGGAATTGATGCAGATATTTTAAAAGATTTTGAGGATACCATTGCCCAAGGTACGCCTCCTTGGTGTTCTAATATAAGAGACAGAGTGCAAATCTATAAAGAACTTCCCTTAAGTTGTGATACATGTACTTTGGCAAACTCTTATCAAACAAATAATGCTGTAGTAGTGCCTATTGTCTATGAAGAGAACTTTTATGGACATATAGGATTTTCTATTGAAGATAATCTTATCCAAAATAGTGAAGAGAAAGCACTCATCCAAGAGATGGCAAATGATATTGCATTTAGCATTTTTACAATAAAAGAGCGTGAAGCTTACAAAATAGAGCTTGAAAAAAGCTATGATATGCTCTACAAACTCACAGAAAATATCCCTGGAGCTGTGTATCAATTTGTACGCTTTCCTAATGGAAGCTCAAAATTTCTCTATGCAACTCAAAGTATCGAAGATATATATGGAGTAACACCTCATGACCTTTTTGAAAATTCAAACCTAGCATTTGAGAATATACACCCTGATGATATGAAGATGTTTTATGCATCTATTGAAGAGTCAGCAGAGAGCCTAAATGAGTGGAATGTAGAGTATAGAGTCAACCACCCTAACAAAGGTATCCGTTGGATTCATGGCAAATCAAAACCAGAAAAACTTAAAGATGGTTCTCTTTTGTGGCATGGTATCATTAATGATATTACCGAACAAAAAAATATTGAAAATACACTACGCCTATTTAAAAGAAGTGTTGAAGCTTCTAATGAGGGTATAGCTATTACTAACGCAGGAGATAATGAAACTGTAATCTATGTAAACCCTGCATTTGAACGATTAACTGAATATTCACAAGCAGAGGTTCTTGGAAAAAACTTGCGTTTATTAAATGAGAAAAATAGAGAACAAAAAGGGATACAACGCATCCGTGATGCAATCAAAAAAAAGAAATCTGTTGAGGTGGAGCTTATAAACTATACCAAAAGTGGTAGAGAGTTTATCTCAAATCTTACCATAGACCCTATCTTAGATGAAAACAAGAGAGTCACCCACTTTGTAGGAATACAAAAAGATATTACCAAAGAGAAAATAAAAGAGAGAAAACTTAGACAATCTGCAACTGTATTTGAGAGTACTACAGAGGGAGTAATGATTACAGATGCTCACTCTACTATTATTGATAGTAACGAAGCTTTTAGTACAATAACAGGATACAAACGGAGTGAAGTCATTGGTGCAAAACCATCAATACTAAAGTCAGGAAGGCATACACAGACCTTTTATACAGTTATGTGGAATAGTATTTGTACCCATGGTTCATGGAGAGGTGAAATTTGGAACCGTCGTAAAAATGGTGAGATATATCCTCAATGGCTTAATATAAGTAGTGTCAAAAATAACTTTGGGAAGATTGAGAGTTTTATCTCTGTATTTTCTGACATAACAGCACTCAAAGCCTCTGAAGAGAAACTAGACTTTCTAGCCCATCATGACCATTTAACAGAGCTTCCCAATAGAATTTTACTCAAAGCACGGCTAGAACATACCATAAATTCTGCAAAAAGAGACAAAACACTCACAGCTATTATCTTTATGGATATTGATAATTTTAAAAATATTAATGATAGTTACGGACATACATTAGGAGATAGAGTTCTTGTAGCTGTAGCCAAGCGTATAAATAAGATAATAAAAGAAGATGATACACTAGCTCGTATAGGAGGCGATGAGTTTATTGTTGTGATGAATCATTTTAAATCTCCTAAAGAGATAGGAGATGCCGTACAAAAGATTATGGATTTATTTGAAAAATCTTTTATTATTGAAAATAAAGAGTTTTGGATTACATTGAGTATTGGTATAAGTATAGCACCTCTTGATGGGACAACTACAGAGATTCTAATCAAAGATGCAGATACTGCTATGTATGAGGCCAAAGAAGATGGTAAGAATACTTATAAATTTTATAATGATAAGATGAGTGCTAGTTCTTTTGAACGAATAATATTTGAGAGTGCTTTAAAAATGGGTATTAAAAATCATGAGTTTGAAGTCCATTACCAACCCCAAGAAGATTTGAGAAATAATACAATTATTGGATTTGAAGCTTTAGTAAGATGGCATCATCCTACGCTAGGAATGGTATCACCAGCTCGATTTATTCCTATTGCAGAAGAGACAAAAATGATTTTACCTATTGGAGAATTTGTTTTACAACAGGCATGTAAAGATATTAAAAATTGGCATCAAGAGGGGCTTTGCAAAGGACGCATTGCAGTAAATGTATCAGGTGTACAGCTTGAACATTCAGACTTTGCTGAAATTCTAAAATACTGTTTGTCATACTATGAAGTAGACCCATCTATGATAGAGATAGAAGTCACAGAATCTATGGTTATGAAAAATCCAGAGAGATGGATTAGTATACTTGAAGAGATTAAACGAATAGGAGTCTCTATTAGCATTGATGATTTTGGAACAGGCTACTCCTCTTTGAGCTATCTAAGAAGGCTTCCTGCAAATACTCTTAAAATCGACCAAAGCTTTGTACAAGATACTCCTGATGAAAATGATGCATGTGCTATTGTAGATGCCATTATCAATATGGCAAACAGCCTTGGATTAGATACATTAGCCGAAGGAGTCGAGACAAAAGAACAACGAAAATATTTAGTCGATAAGAAGTGTAAGTATGCTCAAGGGTATCTACTCTGTAGACCTATGAGTGGCAAAGATACCTATAATTGGTTACAAGAGAGAAAAGAGAGGTTTAAGTTTTAAATAGGAAACAAAACTATATCATTGCTCTTTTGTTGCTTTTTTCTTTTTTCTCCTACGCAATTTAGCTCTTATCTTTTTGAACTTAGGACTCTCTATATAGTTCACTTCGGTTTTATCTATCTCTTGACCCAACTCAATATCTAAATTATCGGCTTTTTTGAGCAGTAGTATCTGTGAAGAGAAGACACTTCTATGACCTGTAATAAGAAATGTTATTATGCTTGTGAGTGCTGCATATTGGGCAACCTCTATACCAAATAACTCTACTGCCATAATAATTGAGGCGATAGGTGCATTTGTAGTTCCTGATAAGAGGCTAATAAACCCAAGTGCTGCAAAAAATGGGATATTCCCATCTATAACATACCCAAAAAAGTTTCCACTTGTTGCTCCTATATAGAAGATAGGAGTAATAATTCCTCCACTTCCACCACTCCCTAAAGAGAGTGAGGTAAATATAATCTTTAGTAAAAAGTCATACCAAGCAACTGTTTCATAGATAAGTTTATCTGTACTTAGACTATTTTTTATAGTTTCAAAACCAAGACCTAAATAACTATCCGAAAATATCAAAGTAAGTATCACAAGAACAACTCCACCCAAAAAAGCTTTTAAGATATTATTGAGGGGGATTAACTTTATAGATTTATGGATTTGTTGTAGAACAATAATAAAAACCGTAGCCACTACTCCAAAAAATATACCTGCAATAATAACATCCATCATAAGGTGCCAATCAAGACCTATATTTGAAAAGTTTACTACCTCAAAATAACTATACTCCACACCCCAAGCCCTAGCTACCATAAATGCCACAAATCCAGCAATAATAGAGGGCAATAATACATCATACATAATTGCACCAATAACTAAAACCTCTACACCAAAAATAGCTCCTGCAATAGGCGTTCCAAACACAGATGCAAAACCTGCACTAATACCACATACTACAAGCTTTTTTCTATCCCAATCACTAAACCTAAAAACTGTAGCAAACAAAGAAGAAGTAGCAGCCCCTATTTGAGCTGCTGGTCCCTCTTTTCCCACAGAACCACCTGCAAAAATTGTGAGGACTGTGGCAACTATTTTGACAGGAATCGTTGCTAGTTTAATTTTGCCATGATTTTTATGTATCGCTTCAATGACTTTTTCGGTGCCATGCCCTTGAGCATCTTTTGCAAATTTTTGTACGATATACACAGTAAGAGCAAGTGCAAAAGGTAAAGTATAGTAATAAGGAAAAGGAAAAATATCTCGTGAAGCTTCACTATACGCCAAAATATTCAAAAAGAGAGCAACCAAGCTTCCAATTAATACCCCAATAACAGAGGACAAAAAGACCCATTTTGTAACGCTTGTAAATACTACAGCTTGTTCGATAATATGTTTTTTTATAATATCTCCTAATAAATATATCTATGATAAGTGATTTGTGTAAAGAACAGAAGTCTTGAATAATAAAAGCTATATTTATTGTATCTTATTATCTGTTAAGAGTCTATTTTGTTAGTGCCTCTATTTTAATACTTTAATAATAAAATTATCAATTAACATAAATCAGATACCAAAAAACTTCCTTTAACTCTATAATAGCATCAAAAGAGCTGTAGTAAAGAGTAGTTTTTTACTGCTCTTAAAGTTTGTAAATTATAGGAGAAGAACAATGCAAAAAGAGAAAGTATTAGATGGACTTCGCAAAGCAAAGCAGGAGCATATCAATTGGATGCACCTAATTAAATTAATGGTTTATGGATTTGGGATAAAAAGAGAAGACGCACCTCTCAATCCTATAGAGAGTGGCTTTGGAAAGTGGTTTTATGGTGATGCTCAAAAACTAAAAGCACTGCCTAATACCAAACTTGAATGTATGTCGCATGTAGAAAGCTCTCATCTCAAAACACATGATATCTATTTCAAAATTCATGCCATCTGTTTCAAAAACCAATCTCATAGATTTGTTAGTAATCTTTTAAATAGGAAAGTAACCGAACAAGAGCGTGACCTTGTCCAAGAGTATTACAAAGAGTTGTCAGAAGCCTCTAAAGAACTTATGAGTAATACACTACGATTTGAAAAGCGTATTTTAGCCATCTCTTCTGAAGAAATAGAAAGGATATGGTAAATTAGAGTGGTGGTTTTGTAGCTCCAAATAAAAAATAAAACTTTAAAAGTATTTAAGAAAATAATTATAAGGAAGTTTGTATATGTAAGTGGTGCGGATGAGAGGACTCGAACCTCCACGCCGTAAAGCACCAGATCCTAAGTCTGGCGTGTATACCAATTTCACCACATCCGCATGTGGTA
>Ga0193954_1000865_pt1 | contig 16643 bp, 11 predicted proteins | sample BB_5_MG_FD_140340 | JGI IMG/M metagenome (GOLD analysis project Ga0193954, IMG submission 140340) | Microbial mat bacterial communities from the Broadkill River, Lewes, Delaware, United States - BB_5_MG | ecosystem: Environmental > Aquatic > Freshwater > River > Microbial mats | place: USA...
CCCGCGCACGCGCGTAGTGTACGGCGCCCGGGCGACCTGATTGAGGTCCTGCCCAGCTTTGATGCGCTCACCAGCGATCCCCAAAACCACGTGGTGGCCACGACGCGCTTCAGCGGGGTGCAGGGCCCGGTTCTGGACCCTCACACGCTGCGACTGCCTGCGCCCGATGGGGCCCAATGGGTGCTCGCCGTGGGGCCCGACCTGGTCAGCGCGAAGGGGATCCGGTCCGAAGGTGTGCGGGCGGTTTTGGCCCCGCTGCGCGTGGGAACCAGGCATGCCGGGTTTTCTCAGGTGCTCTTGGCGGCGATCCACCTGGACCGGGTCTTTGGTGAGGCCTGAGCCCACTGTTTTTGCTTGACCATTGTCCGTGCTCCGACGAGAACCCGTCCTCCCGAGCGGGTCCAGACCCGGCTTGGATTCAGGAGCCAGCTATGAATAGCGTCATCGACCAGATCGAAGCGCAGTACGTGCGTGACGACCTCCCTCAGCTCCGCGCCGGTGACACGGTACGGATTCACACGAAGATCAGCGAGGGCGACAAGCAGCGCATCCAGGTCTTCGAGGGCGTTGTCATTCGCTTGAAGCGCGGTGGCGCTCGAGCCGCTGTAACGGTGCGAAAGGTATCCCACGGCATTGGCGTGGAGCGTATCTTCCCGCTCTCTTCCGGCACGGTGGACCGCATCGAGGTCAAGTCTCACGGCCAGGTCCGTCAGGGTCGTCTGTACTACCTGCGCAACCTCTCCGGTAAGGCGGCTCGTATCAAAGAGCGTACCGACCGTCGTCCCCCGAAGAAGAGCTGAACAGCTTCGCTGCGCATTGCTCCCCACGCAAGACGCCTCCATGATCCCCGGGTGGTGACGCGCGCGACCTGCTGTGCGCACGAGCCCCCGGTGGATGCATGATTCTTGTTGAACTGGCGCTTCAGGGAGTCTCCGGTTTTCCGGGACAGCTGCGTCTGCCCTTCAAGGGAGGCGTCAATGTAGCTTGCGACGTTGATCCTCAACGTCGCGAAGCCATCATCGATGCCGTCTATCACTGCCTCTACCCCGATACGTCTCGCGCCGAGGCCACCGCGCATCTTGCGGATCCCGACGCCGCAGAGTCGCGCATCGCGCTGACCTTTCACGGTCGCGACCGGGTCACCTACCGCCTGATCCGAGACGTCATCAGCGGCGCCATCAAGCTCTACCGCTTCGATCCCGAAGCGAAGAAGTACCGCCTCTTCACCGCGTCGGCGGCGGAAGCTGCGCAATACGTGCGCGTTCAACAGCAGCTTCCGGATGAGGTGAGCTTCGAGCGCCTGTTCGTCTACGGTCCGAAGTCTCTGCCTTCCCAGGGGGATCGCGCGCGCACCCGCTCGGGCGCAGGCCTTATGGCCGCCCCGATCGCCCCCTCGGGTCCCGGCCTACCCCCGGCGCGATTCCTGTCCAGCGCCATGGGTCGCCCCGGAAGCACGCTGGGCCGAATGCCGCCCGGCGCGCTCGAGGGTGCCGACTCCGGTGGGCCCGGCTTCAACCCCACCAACGCGCTGGTGCTGTCCGAGATGCAGCAGGCCAATACGCCGGACGTGCCGCCCCAAGAGGTCCTGCCGGAGACCATCGCCGAAAAGAAGTCCCTGCTGTTGCGCCTGCGTGCAGACTTGGACGCCGTCATCCGGGCTCAGCGGGCCCAGCAGGAGATCGATCAGCTCGCGGCGCGCCAGTTCGAGATCTCCGAGCGCCTGCAGGGGCTGTCCAAGCTGGACGCATCGCTTCAGGCCCTGCTCGACGAGCGGGACGCGGATCAGGGCCTACAGAACATGCCGCCTGCCTTGGGAGAGCGTCTGCGCTCCTACGAGGCGCGGGAGGAGCGCTTTCGCGCCGACGAGCAGAAGATTCAGGACGAGATGATTCGGGTGGGGCGAGAGGCCGAGGAGGACCTGGTTCTGCCGTTGCAGCAGGACCGCTACTTCCTCATCTCCGTGGCATTGGCGGTGGTCTTTGTGGCGCTGGCCGTTGTCCTGGCCAAGCCGCTCATCGCGGTACTGAATATCCCTGCCGCTCTCGTGGCGGCGGCGGCGGCCTTTCGGTACATCGCGGATCTTGAGCGCAGCAAGCAGCGCGAGGGGCGCGTGCAATCCATCGAGGATCGCATGGAGCGACTGCTCAAGCAGCGGGATCTCGACACCGGGGTCACGCGCCGCATGATGGACAAGCTCGACGTCGATAGCGCTTCGACTTTGTTGGCCCGAGTCGAGACCTATGAGGCCCGAGAGGCCGAGATCCAGCGCCTGCAATCGGCCTTGCAGACGCACCGCTCTGATCCGGCTGCCCAACAAGAGACGCAGGAGCTGCAGCAGGTGGAGCAGCGCATTCAGGTGCTGGAGGAAGAGGTCGTGGCGGCCTCGGGTGCCATGCACAGTGAGGAGACGCTGCGGCGCCGGGTTGCTCACCTTGAGCGCGAGCTGGGCCCCGATGTGCCGCCCCGCATCAAGAGCCCGCCGCTGGGCCTGTCGGGCTCCGGTCGTGTGCGCGTGCAGACGCCTCAAAGTTCACCTGCGGTCGATCTTTCGGGGGACCTCGTGGCCCAAAGCCCCTTTTCCAGCCACGTATCCGCAGCCTCCCCGCTTCAGAACACCGGAGAGTTTTGGAACCCGGTGAGCACCTCGGAGCTGCCCGTGTCTCCGCCACCGCGGGCTCCAGGCCGCGGCAGCTCGAGTGTCTTCCCGGCCCCGGCTCGAGCACAGTCGGGAGACTTGGGGGCGAGCACCGGCGAGTTCCTCTTTCAGGGCAGCTCGGGTGTCTTCGCGGCCCCGCCTCGAGGCGGCTCGGGCGTGCATGCGGCGCGGCTGACGGGTGATCTGCGACCCATCACCTCGGACCTGCCCGTCGTACGTGGCACCGGGGAGGGCCATGCGCCGGCTCGTAATCCTTCGGTGGCGGGCGGTGCCCCCGCCCCGCGCGCACCTACGGCGGCGCCGCGCACGGGCTCTACGGCTCAGCTGCCTTCCTTTCCCAGCTCGGACTCGGGCGCTGTGCATCCCTCGGCTCCCGGCATGCCCGCGGCCCCATCGGGTCCCGTGGTCCCGCCCGCTGCGGCCTCCGCTCAGGACGCTATGTTCGACTACGGCGGCGGGTACATCGGCGATGACGAAGAGGATGATGAGGTCTCGCCAAAGAGCACCAAAACCAACGGCGGCTCCGATGATGGTGCCTCCACGGCAGGCTATCTTGCGATGGGTTCAGGCATGTCCGGGTTCGGTGGCGGCGGCATCGGCGGCTATAGCGACGGCGGCGCCGCGGCACCTGACCGCTCCAGAGAGCTGGTCCAGGCGGCCGTCGATCAGCTCTCGGTGACCGTAGATGACCTCGGCACGCGCTTAGTACCTAGGCTCGGCCAATACTTGGAAGCCTTCACCGCCAAAACCGTTAAAAAGGCCAAGCTGGGACCGCGCGGCGAGGTGACGGTGATGCCGGAGCAGGGCGAGCCCATCGCCTATCCGGACCTCGGCCCCGACCTGTTGGATACCGTTGACCTGGCGCTTCGCTTCGCCCTCGCCGAATGTGTCTTGAGGAAGTTCCGCATCCCCGTCTTTGTCGACGACCCGTTGTGGGCACAGGATGACAAGCGTCGCCGCCTCTTTGGCCAGATGCTGGGCTACTTCGGCCGAGCCAGCCAGGTGGTGGTATTGTCGGGTCAATCTGACTTGCAGGGCTCGCCCTTGGATCTGGGCCCCGGCGCCTGAGGTTGCTCTGGCGATGGGCCAGGGGTGGCGCAACGGCACGCCGGTGACCACCACCTGAACCCAGCCGCGCGAGATCAGGCCGCTTCGGTGAACTCCGCGTCGATGACGTCCTCAGCCTCGCTGGTCTTCGCCTCGGGCGCAGCCGCCTCACCCTGAGGTGGGCTGCTCTCGGCGTACATCTTCTCAGCCATCTTGGCCGACGCCGCCGTGAGGCGCTCCTGAGCCGCCGTCCATGCCTCCTCATCATCTTGCTTGAGGGCCTGCTTGGCGTTCTCCAGCGCCTCGGCCACATCTCGGCCCAGCTCCATCGGCAAGTTGTCTTTCGCCTCGGCGAACGTCTTTTCGACCTGGTAGACGAGCTGGTCGAGGCCATTTTTCGTCTCCACCTTGGCGCGCCTGGCCTCATCCTCCTTGGCGTGGGCCTCGGCGTTTTCGACCATGCGCTCGATATCCGCCGAGGACAGCCCTGAGGAGGACTCGATCTTTACCGACTGCTCTTTGCCGGTGGCCTTATCTTTGGCCGATACGTGCACGATGCCGTTGGCGTCGATGTCAAACGTGACCTCGATCTGCGGGGTGCCGCGTGGCGCGGGCGGAATCCCGTCCAGCGCGAACCGCCCCAGCGTTTTGTTGTCGCCGGCCATCTTGCGCTCACCTTGCAGCACATGCACCTCGACCTGAGGCTGGCCATCCGCGGCCGTCGAGAACACTTCAGACTTCCGCGTGGGAATGGTCGTATTGCGCGAGATGAGGGGCGTGAAGACGCCGCCCAGGGTCTCGATGCCCAGCGACAGCGGGGTCACGTCCAGCAACACCACATCCTTGGTCTCGCCCGTCAGCACACCGCCCTGGATGGCCGCGCCTACACTGACCACCTCGTCCGGGTTCACGGAGCGGTTGCTGGCCTTGCCAAACAGCTCCTGCACCGAGGTCTGCACCAGGGGCACGCGGGTGGAACCACCAACCAAGATGACCTCGTCGATGTCCTTGGCGGCCTTCTTTGCATCCGACAGGCAGTGTTTGGCGGCATCCAGCGTGCGCTTGACGAAGGGCTCGATGAGGCTCTCGAACTTGGCCCGCGTCAGGCTGAGTTGCAGGTGCTTGGGCCCGCTGGCGTCCGCCGTCAGGAAGGGGAGGTTGACTTCGGTCTCAAAGGCCGAGGACAGCTCGATCTTCGCCTTCTCTGCAGCCTCCTTGAGGCGCTGCAACACCATGCGGTCAGCGCTGGCGTCGATGCCGGAACTCTTTTTGAACTCGGAGATCAGGTGGTCGATGATCGCATCGTCCAGGTCGTCGCCGCCGAGGTGCACATCACCATGGGTGGCGATGACCTCCACGACGCCGTCTCCGACCTCGAGGATGGAGATGTCGAAGGTGCCGCCACCGAAATCGTAGACCGCGATCAGCTCTGATTCCTTCTTATCGAGGCCGTAGGCCAGGGCCGCTGCGGTCGGCTCGTTGATGATGCGCAGCACCTCTAGACCTGCAATGCGCCCTGCATCTTTGGTGGCCTGACGCTGGGCATCGTCGAAGTAGGCGGGCACGGTGATGACGGCCTGCTGCACCTCGACGCCCAGGTGCTGCTCTGCGGCGCGCTTGAGCTTTTGAAGCACCTTTGCTGCGATCTCCGGGGGCGCGTAGCTGTTGTCGCCGATGCGGATGTGGGCGTCACCATTGTCGGCCTTAACGACCTCATAAGGCATGCGCTGAGCCTCGGCCTTCACCGCGTCATACTTGGTGCCCATGAATCGTTTGACGCTGAAGACGGTCTTCTTGGGGTTGGTCACAGCTTGGCGCCGCGCCACCTGTCCGACCAGGGTCTCGCCCTTGTCGGTCCACGCGACGACGGAGGGCGTGGTTCGGGCCCCCTCTTCGTTCACGATGACTTTGTGCTCGCCGCCCTCCACGTAGGAGACGACGCTATTGGTGGTGCCGAGGTCGATACCAATGACGTGCTTTTTCACAACAAGACTCCTTAGAGGAACCAAGAGGAACCCCAGCCCTGCGCCCCATAGGGCCAGGGAAATGAATAAATGTTGGCTCGCGGCCCGCTGCGCAATCGCGCTTGCGTTCCTGCGACACGGCAGTGGTGTGCACCACGAGTGGGGCGTCAAGCGCGCGCTGAACGGCGCTTTGATGTCGGGAGAATCTGCGGCCTGCGGGAATAAATCTCGAGCCGCAGCGCGGCCACCGCGCCGTCAAGGATTGCCGAAGGGCCGCGCAGCAGCCTGAAAGGCTGCGAAGGGCGACCCCGCGAGGCTTGCCTCGCCCTCAAGTCTCCAGGACCCCTTATCCGGCGAGGGCTTTATGCTGGGGGTCGAGCAGGTGGTCGAGGGGGGCCATGCGCTCGGTCAGGCCACGCACGACGTCGCTGACATCCTCTTGGTTACGCTGCCCAAGGAGGGTGATGTCCAAGATGAGGTTGTTGATGGCCATCTCGACCAGGGTCATCTCTTCCGTCACTACGGAGCGGTTGTCCTCGGTCTTGTCCGCGCCGCCCACGAGCAGGCGCTTGTGGTCCGTGATGAGGATGAGCTTGTGGTTCCAGTGCTGCTCCAACTCGGCCTCGTCGATGCCGTAGCAGCAGATGCGACCCAGCTCTGAGGGCAGGGCGTTGAACGAGAACAGGCAGACCTGCACCCCCCGAGCGCGGGCCTCTGCGATCGGCTTTTCGAGCGCGAGCGCCTCTCGCCTCCACACTGAGGCATAGACCGACTCTGTAGCCTCCCGGATCAGGGTCTGGGCCTGCTCTAAGGTGGCGGGGTAGCCGCGGATCGACCACATGGCCGCCTCTTCTGCGGGCCGAGAGAAGTCCTTCAGCTCAGACCTGAGGGCCTCGAGGTTCTGGTTGAAGCGGCTCTCCAGCAGCTGGAAGAGCCGATCTGGGGACAGGGGAATGAACTTTGCCGGCTTCTTCTGGACCGCATTGATCAGGCCCATGCTCTCCAGCCGGTGCAGCACGTTGTAGATGGCGCTGCGGGGCACCCCAGACTTGGTCGCCAGCTCATAGCCGGTGGCGGGGTGGATCTTGAGCAGCGCGATGTACACGCGGGCGTCTGATGCGTTGAAGCCCAGCTGCTTCATTGCGTCGACGATTCTGCCTTCCAGTTGAGAACTGCTCACCATGTTGACTCCGTAGCGGACGGCTCGTTTTCCCGGCGGATTGTCAGGGCCGGGAAATTCTGCACAATCCGTGACTCAGGCATGAGTTACCAGATTCGAAGCGACTTGGGGAGGGCTGTTCTTGCGAGTTTCCCTGGGTGGGTGCTGGGCGCAGGCCTCGTGGCCTGCGTGGCTCAGGCTCCCGAACCCAATCAGGGTGAACCACCCCACAGTACCCCCGAAGTGCTGGACGGTGCCACTGTCTGGAGAACCCAGTGCGCTTCCTGCCACGGTGACCTCGGCGATGGCGGCGTCGCGCCCGCTCTCACAGCGTGGGCCCGCGATCGCGCAACGCTGGTCCGCATCATCGACGAGACGATGCCGCTGGGAACCGCGCAGACCTGCCAAGGCCCTTGCTCCGAAGCCGTGGCGGACTATGTGCTGGATGACTTGCAAAAGCCCCCGGTGGACTGCACGCAGCCCCACTTTCCCAGGCGTCAACTCAGACTGCTGACCCGGGCGGAGTACCAAAACACGGTTGAGGACCTGCTGCAGGTCATGGCTCCGGCCCCGGTCACGTGTACGCAGCTTTCGCAATGCAACTGGCAGGCTGAGTCCTGTGTCAGCGGTGAGTGCGTGGCGGATGCCTGCGGCCTTCACACCTTCTCATTCGATGCGGGCGCCGAGACCCTGAACTCAGTTGTGGTGGCGGGTGACTTCAATAACTGGGCGGCGCGCCCCGAAGATGGCGCGTGGCCCCTGCGCTTCGAGGCCTCATTGGGGCGTTGGGTGCTCAAGCATGAGCTGATGCCTGGGCGACACAGCTACAAGCTCGTGCTCAATGGCGACCGCTGGGTCCCGGATCCGAGCAGCGCAGAGTCTGAGCCGGATGGGTTTGGTGGGCAGAACTCGGTGATGAACATTGAGTGCGGATCTGGGACGCCCGAGCCCCTGCAGTTCAGCACATTGACCGCGGGCTTTCCGGTGCAGAGCCGCCCCTCCGGCTACCCTTATGACAACGGGGCTGAGGCGGGCTTGGTCAGCTCGGTGCACCTCGGTGAGTACATGACCGCAGCCCAACGCATCGCGGATCACCTGCTCGCGCAGCCTCAAACGCACCTGGGCTGTGCGCTGAGCGACCGCGCCTGCATCCAAGCTCAGGTCCTGGCGCTGGCGGCGCGCGCTTTTCGCCGAGACCTGCTGCCTGATGAGCAGGCTAGGTTGCAGGCTTTGCTGGCCGCGGAGCCCGACGTATCCGCAGGGGCTCGGATCGCCATCAGGGTCATCTTCACTTCCCCGAGCTTTTTGTATCGCTCAGAGCTGGGCACCGCCCAGGAGGACGGCACCTACCGGTTGCAGGATCACGAGATTGCCAGCGCGATATCCTACCTCTTCCTGGGCTCACAGCCCGACGCGGCGCTGCGGCTGGCCGCGGCCGAGGGGCGCCTACAGACCCCACAGGGCCGCCGCCTGGAGGCCGAGCGATTGTTGCAGGACCCACGCGCCAAGCGCGTTGTCGCGGACTTCGCGGTGCAATGGCTAGGCGCGGACCGGATCTTGGGCAAAGACAAACACCCCGGCACGCACCCCGGCTTCGACCTTGCCCTGCGTCAGGACGCGCTCGATGAAACTCGTGCCCTCGTTGAGCACGTCGTCTTCGAGGGCAGCGGCAAGTTTCAGGACTTGTATCAAGCAGACTACAGCTTCCTAAACCAGCGTCTGGCTGACCTCTACGGTCTCGACGCCACGGGGGCCGACATGCAGCGGGTCGCCTACGGAGACGCGCCTCGCTCCGGAGTCTTGGGCCATGCAAGTGTACTTGCGACCTATGCACACTCGGATCAAAGCTCGCCCATTCTGCGCGGGCTGTTTGTGAGGCAGCGCCTGCTCTGTCAGAAGTTTGGCCGCCCGCCGGCGGACGCGGGCGGTGTGCCCGACGTGGACCCCGAGGCGACCACCAGGGAGCGCTTTCGCCAACACACGGATGACCCGGTGTGCAGCAGCTGCCACCAGTACATCGATGACCTCGGCTTTGGTTTTGAGCGTTTCGACGCGGTGGGGGCCTATCGGGAGACTGAAAATGGTCAGCCCGTCGACGGCCTGGGCAACCTCAATGACGTCGAAGGTTTTGGACAGGGCACGCAGGCGCCCTTTGCTTCGCTGGCGGAGCTGGGCGACATCCTAGCGGCCAGCCGGTCCGCGAAGGCCTGTTTCGTGACCCAGTACTGGCGATTTGCCTACGGGCACCTGGAGCGCCCAAAGGACCAATGCGGGCTCAGCGGGCTGCTGCAGGACTTTGCCAGCGGCGGCGATGATGTGCAGGGCCTGATGCTCGCGCTGGTACAGTCCCCCAGCTTTGTGACGAGGCAGTGAGGAAGAGGCTATGAACCGTCGACAATTTCTACGCACTCTCTCCGCGACCGCGCTCTCTGTGCCTATGCTGCAACGTGGCTTGCTGTCCTCAGCCTTGGCTGATGAGCGGCGGGCTCGGCGCATCATCTTCTTCTACTACCCAGACGGGGTGGCGGGGCCCTCTCAGGATGGCGACCCCTCGCTCTGGCACGCGAGGGGCTCTGAGAGCGACTTTCAGGTCGGCGAGCTGACGCGGCCCTTTGAGCATCACAAGGATCAGACCCTGTATTTCAACGGGCTGAGCATGGGCGGCACCGATGCGGGCAGCCACCCCGGCGGGGCCAAGAAGCTGCTCACCGCGGTGGATGGCGGCAACGGCAGCTCCATCGATCATGTCCTGGCTCAGGCCGTGGGCGCGGACCGGCCGCATCGCCACCTCTACCTGGGGGCGATGGCCAACCAAAATAACGCGTCGGGGGACAAGCATGTCAGCTACCCCTCCGCGGGCCAAAGCCTGGCCCCTGAGGATGATCCCATGCGGGCCTTCTCTCGGCTCTTCGCCGGCGGTAGCACGGGCGGTTCGGGGGATCAGCCCAGCCCGGAGGCGCTTAGGGAGGTCAGCGTCATCGATGGCATGCTGGACGAACTCAGGGCCTTTCAGGCCAAGCTCGGTGCTACTGAAAAAGCGAAGGTAGACGTGCATTTGACCTCGCTCAGAGAGGTCGAGCAGCGTATTAAGCAGGACCTCGGGTCCAACATGCCGCCCCCGGCGGCCAGCTGCGCGCAGCCTCAGCTTGATACCCGCGGCTTAGAGCCCCAGGCCCTGTACGAGCCGGCCCGCTTTCCGGATGTGCTTCGCACCCAGATCGACCTGATGGTCTTGGCGATGCAATGCAACCTGACGCGTGTGGGCGTGATTCAAGGCTCTCATCATACCAGCGAGCTGATTATGAGCCGCTTTGAGGGTACCGACATGCACGACCCGGGCTTCGACATGCGCAGCCATCAGGCCTCACATTATGGCCCACACCATGATCGCGCCCGTCGTGAGTTCAGCGATTACGTCAAGCAGCGCACCTGGTGGTCCACCCAGTTTGCCTACCTGCTCGACAGTCTGGCCTCCCGACCAGAAGGGGCCGGCACGATGCTCGACAATAGCATCGTCGTCATGTGCACCGAGGTCTGCGACGGCAATACTCACTTGCACGACGACATGCCGATCGTTGTCGCAGGCGGCGGCGGCGGCGCCCTGAGGACGGGCCGGCTCATCCAGCCCGGCTACCGGCGGCACGGACAATTGTGGGCCGCTCTGAGTCACGCGATGGGGCACCCCATCAACGGCTTCGGAGACGCTGGCGATGGTGTGCTCAGCGAGATACTGGCCTGAGCCAAGTGGTGCCGAGCTATGGTCGAGCAAGGTGAGGGAACAGCGCCTGCGATGCAGGTCGTCGTGGATAGTGAGCAGCTGCAGGCTGTCTTGCGAAGCTACCCGGCGGTCCTGGTGCTGTTTGGTTCACCCACTTGCGGGGTCTGTACCGCGCTGAAGCCGCGGTTATTGGATCTGCTCGAAGAGCGCTTTGCCCAGCTGATGCCGGTCTATGTCGATTGCGCGGCCAGCCCCAAGCTCAGCGCTCAGGAGGGCATCTTCACCCTGCCTGTGGTGCGGGTCTATTTCGAAGGCCAGCGCTTCGTGGAGCGGGTCCGAGTCTTCGCCGTGCAGGCCCTGGCGGAAGACATTCAGCGCCCCTACGATCTGATTAGCGCGCCCTGAAGCTGGAGGTGCAGCGCTCGTTGGGGTAGCCCAAGACGGTGCCCCGTAGCCTCCGTCTGACCTGCGTCACCAAGCGCATGCCGCACCACGGCGCACACGCGGGGTACTCCGCCTTGCTGGAGCACCTAGGCCCCGCCCACGTGGTGCAGGTGCCCACAGGTCAGGCCACGCGATGGTTGGGGGCGGCCACTCGACGGCTTAACCTCGGGCGGCCACCGGGCTCAGATTGGTGGGGGCTGCCCAGCTTCATGGCCGAGATGCAAGGTGTGCTGCGGTCCCTGGGCGGCCCCAGTGTGCTGCACCTGATGTATGGCGAAGACCTGCTGGGGGTGTCAAGCTACCTTGCCTCGTCTCAGCGCAGGGTGGTCGCGACCTTTCACCAGCCCATGTCGCGCATCGAGGCCCTGCGCGTGCCCGTCAGTGCGGTGCAAAAGCTCGACGCGCTCATTGTGCTCGATGAAGCCTCCGCCGAGGCCTGGCGCCACAAGTGCCCCGGCCTGGCGGTGCACGCGCTCAGGCTGGGGGTGGATACGGACTTTTGGTGCCCACCCGAGCGGCCTTTGCGTCGACGCTCCGTGCTCGTCGTCGGCGGGCACCTAAGGGACCTAGAGGTGCTTACGCAGGCCCTGAGGGCCTTGGTTCAGAGTGGGCTGGAGGTGGACCTCGTAGGCGTGCCGCCGCGTTGGGCTGAGACCCTGAGCGGGCTGCCCGGGGTTCAGCACCATGTGCGCATCGACGATGCAGCGCTCAAGGGGCTGTATCAGGGCGCCGGGGTCTTTCTGCTCGCGCTGAAGGCTGTGAGCGGCAACAACGCCTTGTTACAGGCCTTGGCGACCGGCTGCCCGGTGGTCGCGACGGACCTGGCCGGGCTGCGCTCCTACGTCGGCCCGGAGGCCGCCCAGCTCGTCCCGCCGGGGCAGGCTCAGGCCCATGTAGACGCCGTCATGGCCTTGGTAGACGACGCGGATGCCGTACAGCCTCAAGTGAAGCGCGGCCTGCAGAGGTCCCAGCAGTTGTCGCTGAGAGCGCTCTCGGCCCAACACTGGGCCATCTATCGTGGGTTGATCTGATCGAGGATTGGCAGGCGCTGATGAATGGTATCTCGGCCGGCTGAGTAGCGCCCGGTGAAACATGCATTGCAGAAGGTGCGGGCCTCCTCCGGGCCGTCATGCACCGCTGCGTGCAGCCCAGGTTGCGACAGGTATTGAAGGCTGTGCGCCGTGACGTACTCCGCCGTCTCTTGGACGCTGTGCTTGGCGGCGATCAGCTCTTCACGGTTGGGCGTGTCGATGCCGTAGTGACAGGGAAAGGCGGTCGGCGGGCTGGAGATCCGCAGGTGCACCTCGGCCGCGCCTGCGCTCTTGAGGATGCCCACAATTTTGCGGCTGGTGGTGCCACGCACGATGGAGTCATCGACCACGACGACCCGCTTGCCCTTCAGCACGCTGCGCACTGCGCTGAGTTTGAGACGTACACCAAAGGCCCGGATCGATTGCTTGGGCTCAATGAAGGTCCTGCCCACATAGTGGCTGCGGATGAGGCCGTGCCGAAAGGGCAGCCCGGAGGCCTCCGAGAAGCCCAGGGCGGCCGGCACGCCCGAGTCCGGCACCGGGATGACCAGGTCGGCGTCCACGGGCGCCTCCTTGGCGAGCTGGCGGCCCATGCGCACCCGCACGTCGTATACGCTCTGGTCGAAGATCCGGCTGTCCGGGCGCGCGAAGTAGACCATCTCGAAGATGCAGGCCCGGCGCTCCGCGTCTGGCATGTGGTACAGCCGCTCGCTTCGCAAGCCAGATTGCGTGAGGTGCACCATCTCGCCCGGCTCCACCTCGCGCACCAAGGTGCCCTCAACCAGATCTAGGGCGCAGGTCTCTGAGGCCAGGACGTGCGCATCCCCCACCTTGCCGAGGATGAGCGGCCGAAAGCCCTCCGGATCCCTGAGGCCAATCAGGCCGCCCTCGTGCATCACCAGTAGGCTGTAGGCGCCCTCAAGCTGCGCGGTGACCTCCCGCAAGCGGTCTTCCAGTCGCGGGGCGCGGGCCCGCGCGAGCAGGTGCACGATGACCTCTGTATCGCTTCGGGTGCTGAAGATGGCGCCCTCGCGCTCCAGGCCGTCCCTCAAGGCGTCTGCGTTGACGAGGTTGCCATTGTGCGCGATGGCCAGCGGCCCTCGGGCCGTCGACACGGAGAAGGGCTGGGCTGCGTCGGACTTGGGGCCCGAGGCGGTGGAGTAACGCACGTGCCCCATTGCACAGGTCCCGCGAAGCTCCCCGCCGAGCACCTGTTCATTGAAGACGTCGGCGACCAGGCCGCGCCCTCGGTGCAGGCCGAAGGGCTGCTCGCCCTCCCGGGCAACGATCCCCGCCGACTCTTGGCCACGGTGCTGCAGCGCGTGCAGGCCGAGGTAGGTGAGCTTGGCCGCTTCGGGGTGACCGAAGATGCCGAATACGCCACACATGCGGCCTCGTGTGTGAATCGCCTGGGGAGTCAGGTCAAGCCGGGCCGGTCCACCCGTGATACATAATGCGCCATGCCAGTGACCTATGGTGGAGCGGCCGCCCTCGATCCTGCCCATGCCGGGAGCATGGCGGCAGGGGATCCCGGCACAAGCGAGCGCTTCTCGGACCGCGCGAGGGCGCTGTTCTACGCGCGGCTCGCGTTCTTGGCGATCGGGCTGTGCGTGCTCGCGGTGCCGGCCTGGTCCCGCTTTTTGGGCATCACCGACACTGTCGCCTTTGTCGTCTACTTCGGGGTGATCGCCTACTCGGTGACCAACTTCGTGCTCATCGACCACCCCAAGTATGGGCGGCCGGTGACCTTCGTGACGCTGTGCCTGGATCTGGTCGCGCTCGCGGCCTTGGTGATGCCCAGCGGGGGCCTGCGCTCGCCGATGATGGCCGCGCACGTCATGTTCACGATCTTCTTTGTGCTGTTCTTCCCTCGGCGCAGCATCATCGTGCCTCCGCTGCTGATCCTGCCCGTGGTGGCCTTCATGCAAGAGGGTTCGCTGGTGAGCCAGGAGGTCTTCATGATGGCCTGGTACACCACGCTGAGCCTCATCGCGGCCTACGTGTTGCTGTACCTCAACTCCCGGGATCGGGTGCGCATCGACCAGCTTCGGGTACTGTCGAAGTCCCAAGAGGCGGCCATCATCACCGAGGAGCGCCTGCGTCTGGCACGAGAGATCCACGACGGCCTGGGCGGCTACATGTCGACCCTGATCATCCAGGCCGAGTTCATTCAGCGCATGGCCAAGGACCCCGGCCTCAAGGACGAGATCACGGAGCTCAAGGGCATGGCCGAGGAGGCCATCGATGAGCTGCGCCGCTCCCTGACCATGATGCGCCGGGACTTCGATCTGCACAAAGCCCTGGAGGACTACTGCATGCGCTTTCAGGAGCGCTCGCGGGTGTGGTGCAGCTTCAAAGTCCGTGGTCGGCAACGTCGCTTGCCCAGCGAGATGCAGCTGACTCTGTTCCGCATTCTGCAAGAGTGCTTGACGAATACTCAAAAGCACGCCGAGGCCAATAACGCGGATGTGCGCCTCAAGTATGATGGCGAGATGGTCTCCTTGGTCATCAGCGATGATGGCACGGGCTTCGACCCCGAGGCCGCCAAGAAGAAGAGCGGGCACTATGGGCTGACCAACCTCCTAGAGCGCGCCCGCAAGTTCAGGGGCACCGTCGACATCCAGTCTGCGGCTGACAATGGGGCTACCGTGCACGTGACACTCGTGGTACCTGCGGAAGGGTCCCACGTGGCCTTTATGCCGGACATTCAGCAGGCCTAGGGATCAGAGCCGGGATGGCGGAATGGTAGACGCGGAGGCCTTAAAAGCCTCGGTCCGAAAGGACGTGGGGGTTCGAGTCCCCCTCCCGGCACCACCATCGTGAAAGACAAACACATCCGTATTCGTGTTGAGCAGTGCCTGGCCCTTGCCAAGGCCTCCAACTGTCCACGCCGCACCTTCGGCGCGCTGCTGCTCGACCCGGCCCGCAACGTCATCTTGATGGATGGCTATAACGGTGGGCCGCGGGGCGGCGGTCACCTCTGCGGGGGCGAGACCTGCCTGCGGGATACCATGGGCATCACCAGCGGAACCCGGATGGAGATTGGCTGCCATCACGCGGAGATGAACGTCATCTGTAACGCCGCGGCCGGCGGCGTGCCTACGCGGGGGGCCTGGCTGCTGGTCACCGGTGAGCCCTGCCTGATGTGCGCCAAGCTCATTCATCACGCCGGCATCGACAAGGTCATCGTAGTCAAGGGCGGCTACGCCGGCGAAAACGGCGTGACCTACCTCGAAGACCACGGCGTGCAGGTGGCCCAGGTCGACGGTCCCCAAGACCCGCGCATCGAAGCCGCCGCAGAGTAGCGGCAATCAGGATTGCAAGCCGCTAGGGCAGGTGCAGAGTGGACTCGCCGCTGCCGTCTACGCCGCTGCCCAGCTCAATCAGGTTCACCATCGGGTCCATGTTCTCATTGGAGAGCCAGGCGCTGTCGTTATCGCGCCCCTCAAAGGCCCCCATGCCGTCGATCTCGTACAGGTCGTCGCCCGCCGCGTCGACAAAGAGCCCGAAGGTATCCACCTTACGCCGCGGCGAGCCCGGGTCATCGGCTTCGAGCACGCCCGCCCCACCGATGCCGTAGGTGCTTCGGGTCTCGTAGTGGTCATCACCTGAGTTATCTACGAAGACGCCAATACCGTTGAGGTTGCCGGCCCCCACGGTGATGCGCGAGCCATAGTAGGTGTCATTGCCGGACTCATCGATGAAGAAGACCGATGAAAAGTCGTGCCCGCCGCCCATCGTGACATTCACGCGGGGCAGGGCGGCGCCATAGATGTCATTGCCGCCGCCTTCAAAGAAGTAACCCATCGCATAGTGCGCCGCGGCGCCCATGGCGTACCAAAGACCATCGAAGGTATCATCGCCGCTTTGATCTGCGAGGATACCCGTACCGAACCAAAAGCCGCCACCCTGGGCGAAGATGCTGCCCTCGTAGCGGTCTGCGCCGCGCTCATCCAAGAGTATGCCGAGGCCCCCGGACATGAAGGCGCGGTCTGTAAAGTCCGCCCGGCGCCCAAAGGCGAAGCCTTGGCCCAGCGTCGAGTTGGCGCGACCGGGTCGCTGCGCGGAATAGTATAGGGGGTCGCCGCCCACCGACGGATCACCGGCGTCCATGAGGTACTGGTCGTCACCATCTTTGTCGAAGAGCAGGCCGGCGGCGCGGGCATAGGCGAAGCCTTGGCTCATTGTATAGGCACGGCGCACGTCGTCCCCTCCGGCGTCGTACAAGAGTCCCAAGCCAAAGGCGCTGCTTCCCTGGCTCACAGACTCTGCAAGGTAGGTGTCATCGCCGCCTTCATCCACGAGAACACCCACGCCAACAAATCCCGCGCCTTGGGACATGCGCAGGGATTGATAGTGATCCTGCCCGGCGCCCATGTCGATGAGTGCGCCTATGCCCATGCGTCCCGCGCCCTGCCTCGCCGTCTGACTGAAGCTGATAGGGCCGTTGTCCTCATCGGGTCCGGCCTGAGGCGTGTAGCGCCCGTCGCTATCTGAGGGCAGGCGGCCCTCATCGCCAGGGTCCGGGCTGGTGACGTAGCCATAGGCATCATCGCCAGCGAGGTCGACGAGTAGGCTCACCGGGTTATCGACGCTCTGTGTGCCGCCTGCGGGCACTCTGTAC
>Ga0193954_1000866_pt1 | contig 16643 bp, 18 predicted proteins | sample BB_5_MG_FD_140340 | JGI IMG/M metagenome (GOLD analysis project Ga0193954, IMG submission 140340) | Microbial mat bacterial communities from the Broadkill River, Lewes, Delaware, United States - BB_5_MG | ecosystem: Environmental > Aquatic > Freshwater > River > Microbial mats | place: USA...
AAGGCGATATTCAAATAATTGTAGCTACAAACGCTTTTGGAATGGGGATTGACAAGCCAGACGTTCGATTTGTATTACATTATGAAATCCCTAATAATTTAGAAGCATATTATCAGGAAGCCGGAAGAGCAGGTCGAGATGGCAAGGAAGCTCAAGCAATTGCTTATTGGGAGCAAAAAGATCTTGACCTCATGCAAGACCAACTCTCTCAAAAATATCCCGATTTAGATCGTGTCAAATACATATACAATTCGGTTTGCAATTATTTAAGTATTGCAATTGGTTCGGGTAACCAAGAAACATATGAGTTCGATATTAAAAAATTTCATCAAGCATTTGAAATCCCAATTACCGAGACTTATTACTCATTAAAATTGCTCCAATTAAATGGCACTATTAGTTTTACAGAAAACGGTTTCCACCCTACTCGATTAAAAATTGCCATCGGAAATGCTGCTCTTTATAAGTTTCAAGTAAGTCACGATAACATTGCAAATCTTGTCACATTACTTACTCGAAGTTACCCCGGAATATTTGATCGATTTATTGCTATTGATGAATTTGAATTATCAAAACGTTTAAAAATTTCAAAAGAAGAATTTATTAAAAAACTCAAGTTTCTTGAGCAATACGGAGTGATTGATATTAACTACCAATCATACTTACCAAAGATTACCTTATTGATTGAACGATTGCCTGAAGGTCATTTAACAATACGAACTGATGTATACGCAAATCGTAAAAAGGTAGAAGAAGACAAGTTGACTTCTGTTGTGAATTACATCAAGGAAAACAAATGTAGATCACAACAAATTAGTCACTATTTCAACTCAGACTCAATGGAGTGCGGAAAATGCGATGTTTGTATTGCCAAAAAAGGTTCAAACCATAGCTATGAAGAATTACTTGAAATAATCCCAACAATTCTTCCTTTAAGCCTTGAGGAAATAACAAACAAGCTTTGTATTGATGGCGACTTGGCCCAGCGTGCTTTAAGAGAACTGATGCTCGACCAACGCATAGCATTCGAAGAGAATAAATTCATCTCAATTCGCTAGTTTTTCAACATTGATTTAAGGTCATGAACTTCCTTTTGAAGTGTTTTCAAGGACTTTGACAAATCATTATCATCCAATCGTACATCAGGCAATTCGGGAGAAATATAATTCACGAATTTCCATATCTCAAGGATATCATTGGCATGAACTAAATAGGGTTGATAAAATGTATTTGTTGAACATAACTGAAAAGACTGTTCTGAACTTAGCAAGTTATGTACAACTTTAAAAACGATTCCCTCATCTTTTGTAACCACTATACAAGGAGTACCGCTTCGAATAGACATCCAATTCTGAATAAATTCACCAACAACAAACGAGCCTTCTACTACCGGCGGCATTGAATCACCTTTAATTGGAAAAGATCTATACTTTCTATCCTTGGATAAAAAAGGCAAATGAAATGTTGGCAGCACTTTTAAATAATCTGGATCAGCATAACCAGAAGTATAACCAGCACTCGCTTTTATTGGCACCAATTCAATAAGGTCATCGTTATTTTCATCAACCATAGCTGTAAGCACGCGTAATTTACTCCCTTTTACATCAGCGCTCAACCCCTTATCGATTTTCTCCCATTCACTCTCCTTATATTTTTCAAAATCCTTTCGAACCAAATCATCTATGGAAACCTTAAAGTAATCACTAAATAAAACTAGGCTTTCTAAATTTGGTTGGGCAACATTATTTTCGTAACCCGAGTATGAACTACGTGTTAAACCTAATTCTTTCGCTACTTCTTCTTGCGATTTACGCAATCTATTTCTCAGTAATTTGAGGTTTTGTCCTACTACCATGTTTAATATATCGTCAATGATTTGTCGGAAAATTAATCATTTCTTAGATTACAAACAAGTTTTGACAGTATTTTAATCACGAGGAGAAATAGGAACTCCTTTTACTTGACTTATTACAGCTATAAATTTCGCTCCAAGGAAAATGATTTGAGAAGAATAATAAACCCAAACTAAAATAATTAACAGGGCACCTGCTACCCCACCATTTGCAGCAAAGAAAAAATGGGTTAAATAATATTTCAAAATTAATTGACCTAAATACAGCAATATACTCGTCACAACTCCACCGCGAATTGCCATTTTCCACTCTACAATGCCGTCATGTAAATACTTAAAAATGAAGCTGAAAACAATGATATTTGTTAAAATAGGAATTCCATGTTGAGCAAAACTGGAAAAGAACCAGCTAACCATTTCAACTTCCTTGAAGAAATCATTACCTATCGAAAGGAAAATCGTTTCAGCGAAGTACAACACAACAAAAAGTACAGTAAAACCAACAATAAAACTCATTGAAATTAACCGTGTCAAAAGACCTTTAATAATCTTTCTTTTTCTACCAATTTTGATTTGTTCGATACCGTAGAATGTATTGATACTTTTTTTAAGTGAGTTAAAAATGACTGAGCAAGAAAACAATAAAGTAAAAATTCCAACCATTTGTAAAGCAAAATTTCCACCAGCAATATCGACCTCATCAAGAACACTAATAATACCACTGACATCTTCAATCCCTACACGTTCTTGTAACAGTTCGGTAATCAATTCAATAATCACTTCTTGACCAATTAATCCTCCGATATACGTCACACTTAAATACAACAAAGGAACAAGCGCCAAAATTGCATAATAAGCCAATGCTGCACCGTGCATTAATGGTTGCTTTGCAAAGAACTCTGTAAACGTGGAAAGAACTAGATCCTTAATCTCTTTAGCACTCATAGTTTCTTTTCTATAGAAATTCTTGTAACATCTTTTAATTCATTCAATGAAGTTAACAGTAATTCTTTTTTATCTTGGGTTTGGAAATAATTCAAAGTAATTAATCCTGTATCCACAGACTTCAAAAACCCAACTTCAATCCCTCCATCTAGTGAAACCTGGTATTCATTCGGACGAAACAAAACGGTACTTCCATTTAAGTCAATCTCATTGATTGGTCCCATTAATTCTGCCTCCAAAACATCATTTGGTAAATAATAAAATGACGATATTGATGCTCTACGTTGTACATTACCATCTTTCAAATAGATAATCTGATTAGCAAAGCCCATCAACTCTGCCCCATCATGAGAAACAATAATGATTGTAGTACCCTGAACCTTATTTAATTCCTTTAGATAATTTAGAATCTTGTACTTCAAACGCTGATCCAGGTGAACAAATGGCTCATCCAATAATAAAACTTTCGGTTCATTCGCTAAAGCTCTAGCGATTGCCAATCGTTGCTGTTCACCTCCAGATAAAAATCTTGCCTGACGATCTTTAATATCTGTCAATTCAACCAAATCCAAATACTCTTCGATGAGTTCAATTTGAATGCTCTTTTGACGTGACAAAATTTTCTCTTTGACATTTTGCTCAACAGTATGATACGGTTCAAGTGCAAAATCTTGATTTACTAATTGTACATCATCATATCCGGGAATTAATTTTTGAGCAGGGCCAATTAATTTCTGCTCATTAAATATAACTTCTCCTTCAGTAATATTCTGATAAGCTGAAATCACCTTCAAAAGCGATGTCTTTCCTGCGCCACTTCGTCCAACTACCCCATAAATATTGGCAGGTTCGAATTCGATATTGATGTTATTCAATACCCAATCATCATACTTTAGTCCAACATTTACAAGTTTAAGCATGTTCAATCAACTCCTTTGGAAAATCTTGAGCTGCAATATAAATTCCTGGAATCGGATTCGACATTGGCTCATAATCTTTAAGAAAAACTTTCAACACAAATCCCTCACTATCATCCAGTTCATATGAACTCATCACACTAGCAGAACAACCAACATATGTGGAAGCATTTGATTCCGATTTCAATTCGAATAAATTCATCCCTGAAACATCATAAGAAAATGGACCATCATCGGTTTCTCCACTTAACGGATATATAACCTTTTCATGAAACACAACATCTTCAACGTCAGTTGTGATATTCAATTCATCTTCCCACTCATACCTACGATTCAATTCAGATTCTTCACCATTATAATTCGCATCTGCATGCTCCTTTGAAAAATGGTCGTTCAACAGGTAAAAGTGTATTGTACATTTCATAAAACAAGTATATACTGCAAAAATATCAACTTTCTTTAGATAAAACCTAAGAATGTAAAGCGATGCTGTAGGCTTTTATTACATTTGCTTCCATTATTATCAACTGATATTACCATGATTATTGAAATCCGTAAGAATAAAATACATTCTATAGAACGAAAGCATCCTTGGATTTTTTCTGGAGCCATAAACTCCGATGTTTCAGAAATTCAAAATGGAGATATCGTCACAGCCGTTGATAAGAAAGGAAATTTCTTAGCCCGTGGTCATTTTCAGCACGCTACAATCTCATTGCGCGTGTTAACTTTCGAGGACGAAGTGATTGATCAAGCATTTTTTAATAAGAGAATTGATAATGCGATTGACGTAAGAAAAAAACAAAATCTTTTTCGTGCGGATAATAATATTTGTAGGCTAATCCATGGTGAAGGTGACAATCTACCGGGACTTATTGTTGATTATTATGCTGGAGTTGCAGTAATTCAGTGTCACAGTATCGGTATGTTCCATTCTATAGAGTTTATTGCTGAAGCATTAAAATTGGCAATGAAAGATGATTTAATTGCTATTTATTCAAAATCATCAGACACCTTAAAGAAAGATGTTGAAGACAAATACCTTTTTGGACATTGTGAAACACCTCACCTTGCATTGGAAAATGGAGTAAAATTCAATATCGATTGGATAAACGGACAAAAAACAGGCTTTTTTATTGATCAGCGAGAAAACAGGTTACTTTTAGCTAAGTATTCGAAAGGTAAAAAAGTATTAAATACGTTTTGCTATTCTGGAGGATTCAGTCTATTAGCATTAAAAAATGGTGCAAATGAAGTTCATTCATTGGACAGTTCTAAAAAGGCAATCGCACTTACAGATGAAAATGTAATTCTTAATAATTTTGAAGATGAGCATACTTCAATCGTGGCAGATGCTATGGAATACATGAAGGATTTAAAGAAGGAAAAATATGATATTATTATTCTTGATCCTCCTGCATTTGCCAAACATCGAGATAAAAGACACAAAGCAATTCAAGGATATAAAAGACTAAATGCACATACGATTCGACAAATAAAACCAGGGGGAATTATATTTACCTTTTCTTGTTCTCAAGTTGTAGACAAGTATCTATTTACAAATACGATTATTGCAGCTGCAATCGAAGCAGGAAGAAACGTTCGCATTCTTGAACAACTTCATCAACCATCAGACCATCCAATTAATGCATTTCATCCAGAAGGAGAATACTTAAAAGGATTGGTAATTCAAGTAGATTGATGTTAGACCTTAGGTATAGATCAATTTTGGGGATGGCGTTACCATTAATGGCCTCCACTTTCATTCAATCTATTGTCTTAATAACGGACTCTTCGTTTTTAAGTCGCTATGACACAATTGCCTTTGATGCTGTCGGTAATGGTGGTTTGATATACATCACTTGCTTTATGGCTTTGGTTGGTATCAGTGATGGTGCACAAATCTTAATGGCAAGAAGAATAGGAGAAAAGAAAGAAAACAGACTAGCCCGTATTTTTGGCACAACAATTCTGGCAAACTTTCTAGTATCGATACTTCTTGTTGGACTTATGCTTTTTATTATACCTAGCTTAATCACTGGATATTCTAAAAGTCTAGAAATAGCGAAAGGTCAAGTTGATTACTTAAACATCAGAACATACGGTCTCTTCTTTGCAATGATTTCACTGGCTATTAACGCCTATTTAATGGCTATCGGAAAAACCACTATTGTTTTTATCAGTGCAGTATTTATTGCTATTTCTAATATCGGACTTGATTATTTTTTGATTTTTGGGACAGAAATAATTCCTGAAATGGGATTGAAAGGAGCGGCACTAGCATCGACTCTATCCGACGGAATTGGAATGACATTCCTAATTTTCGCATTAGCTTTAAATAAGAAACAAAAGTCGCACAAGCTATTTGCAGAACTTTCATATAATATCGATTCCTTAAAGGAAGTCGTACGAATAGGTTTCCCCATTGTGTTTCAAGGAATGATTGCATTATCGACATGGACAATATTTTTCACTTGGATTGAACAGATTGGAGAATATGAACTTACAATTTCTCAAACCATTAGGTCATTATACTTTTTAGCATTTGTGCCGATTTGGGGATTTGGAGCAACAACTAAAACTTATGTAAGTCAATATCTGGGTAAAGGTGAACTGAACCAAGTTAAAACGGTAATCAAACGGATTCAACTTCTATCTATATTGTTCTTATTTATATTCTTCCATGGTGCTATTTTTTATCCTGAAGGGTTAATTGGATTGATTAATCCAAACGAAGTTTATATGCAAGACAGTGTAGATATACTGAAATTCATCACAGGATCGGTGGTCATTTACTCTGTTGGAAGTGTTTTTTTTCAAACAATTAATGGAAGCGGAAATACAAAATTCACTTTCTACATAGAGTTAATCGCCGTTATTGTTTATATTATTTCTGCATATTTATTAATAAAAGTATTTGAGGTAAGTATTTTCTGGGTATGGTCGGTGGAGTATATATACTTTATAACAATGAGTTTATTTTCAGTTATATATTTAAAGAATTTTAAATGGCAAAAGAAACAACTATAGAAAAAAAGCAAAGTATCGTTTTTATGGGGACTCCAGAATTCGCAGTGGAAATCCTAAAGTCGTTACATGAAAATGAAATTGAAATCAAGGCTGTAATAACTGCACCAGACAAACCAGCTGGAAGAGGACGAAAAATTAACCAAAGTGCAGTAAAGATTTACGCTGAAGAAAACAATTTAAATATAATGCAACCTTCGAACCTAAAAGACGAAGAATTCTTATCTGATTTAAAAGAATTGAAAGCAGACCTATTCGTTGTAGTAGCTTTTAGAATGTTACCCGAAGTTGTATGGACCATGCCGCCTAAAGGAACCATTAATTTACATGCATCACTACTACCTAATTATCGTGGAGCCGCTCCAATCAATTGGGCTATTATAAATGGAGAAATAAAAACAGGGGTTACAACATTCTTTATAGAAAAGGATATTGATACAGGAAAAATCATAGATCAAGAATCGATTGACATTGGTTCAGATGAAAATGTAGGTAGTCTGTATACTAGATTAATGGTGCTGGGATCTGATGTTATGCTGCGTACCGTAAACAATATATTCAACAATAAGGTAAATGCAATTGAACAAGGGACTTTTACTGAATCAGCGATGAATCCTGCCCCTAAAATATTCAAACAAGATTGCAGAGTTAATTTTGATAGATCTGTCAGCGATACACATAATTTCTGTAGAGGACTATCTCCCTACCCTGCTGCATGGGTAAAACTTACAGATAACGATGGTGAATCTTCCAAAACAATGAAACTTTTCAGAACTAAACCAACTTCAATTAGAGTGAAAGACAATAAAAACATTCTTAAAGGTGAAAATGGTCTTTTATTTCCTTGCTTAGATTTTTATTTGGAAGTGGTTGAAATTCAAATTGAAGGAAAACGTAGAATGCACTACAAAGACTTTTTAGCGGGTAACTCAATTGAAAACCTTAAAATCATTGAAAATTAAGATGATTATTTTTAAACGTGTTTTTTTATACGTTGGTCGAAAACACCTTTATTTATCTTGATTTCAGAGGATGTTATCAACAAAAAAGTACTTTTTTCAACAAAAAACGTCATTTTTTCGCTAAAACCCTTGTGTCATAAGGATATTACAATATATTTGTTAAGACAATTTTTTTTTAACAAACTAAAAAAACCAAACTATGAACAAAGCAGAATTAATTGATGCAATTGCATCTGACTCTGGATTATCAAAAGCAGACTCTAAAAGAGCATTAGACGGATTCGTAAACGCAATTTCTGGAGCGTTGAAAAAAGGAGATCGTTGTTCTTTAGTAGGATTTGGATCTTTTTCAGTTTCTAACCGTGCGGCTAGAACTGGACGTAATCCTCAAACTGGTAAAGAAATCAAAATCGCTGCTAAAAACGTTGTACGTTTCAAAGCTGGTTCTGATTTACAAGGAAAAGTAAACTAAGAATATCTTATTTTATTTAAAAGGGAATCTTTGATTCCCTTTTTTTATGCCTAAAAATTACTTTATGACAAAAGATGAGAAAGTATTACACGAATTTTATAAAATAATAACCGAGAACAAAATTGAAAAATACGAGTATATAGCGTCTGAGCGCACCAAACACATCACAATTGTCATGGAGAATATCCAGAAAAATCACAATGCCTCTGCGGTTTTGCGAACTTGCGATTGTTTTGGTATACAAAACCTTCATGCAATTGAAAAATCAGTTAACTATGAAATTCAACGTGATATAGCGCTTGGTGCAGGTAATTGGGTTGACCTCCATTCACACTCTGAAGGTGAACCTCCAACTGTTGAATGTTTAAAAAAACTGAAATCAGAAGGGTACAGAATAATTGCAACTTCCCCCCATACAAATACAAGTATTCAAGATTTAGATATAACAAAGCCCATTGCCTTGGTTTTTGGCACTGAAAAAAGAGGTATTTCAACAGAGGTAAAGGAAATGACTGACGAATTAGTGAAAATTCCAATGTATGGCTTTACAGAAAGTTTTAACATTAGTGTCTCAGCCGCAATTGCCTTAAACATTTTAAGATCTAAACTTCAACAAAGCGATATTGACTGGAAACTAAGTGATAATGAACAAACACTTTTAAAAATAAAATGGTGCACCAAAATACTACGAGATGGAGAAAAAATCGAGAAAGAAATTCGTGCACGTTTGATTGAATCGGAATAATATTATATTTGTATATCAATGAATTACTAATCAATTTATATTATACCACATTATGGGGAAAGGAGACAAAAAATCAAAAAAAGGAAAAAGAGCAATGGGATCATACGGAGTATCTCGTAAAAGAAAGAGTTCTACTCCAATAGTTGAAGCAGCTCCAAAACCAAAAAAGAAAGCAGCTCCTAAGAAAAAAGCTGAAACTGAAAAAGCTACGACGAAAAAGGTAGCAACAAAAAAAACCGCGGCAAAGAAAACTACTACAAAAAAAGCAGCCGATAAAAAGCCTGCTGCTAAGAAACCTGCAGCAAAAAAAACAACGACTAAAAAGGCCTCCGATAAAAAAGAGGATTAGATATTTTGGCTGCCGATTCGGCAGCCTTTTTTTTTACATACATTTAGATTTTATTTAATGAAACATAATTTTGGAGCTGGTCCTTGCATTCTTCCTCAAGATGTATTTCAAGATGCAGCTAAAGCAGTAATCGATTTTAATGGATTATCAATATTAGAGATTTCTCATAGAAGCCCAGACTTTGTCCAGGTCATGGAAGAAGCTCAATCACTTGTCAAGAAAGCCCTCAATGTCCCAAATGGATATTCAATTTTATTTCTTCAAGGTGGAGCATCACTTGGCTTTACAATTTCAGCATTAAACATGATGCGTGAAACCAAATCAGCTGGTTATATTAATACTGGTACCTGGGCTAAAGGCGCAATAAACGAAGCTAAAGCTGTTGGAATCGATGTCAATGTATTTGCTAGTTCAGAAGATGAGAACTTCAATTATATCCCAAAGGGGTATGTTGTCCCAAAAAACGTAGATTTTATCCATTACACCTCAAATAACACCATTTTTGGAACTCAATTCCAAGAAATTGTTCATACGGATTTACCTTTAGTTTGTGATATGTCTTCGGATATTTTCTCAAAGGCCATTGATGTAAGCAAATTTGATATTATCTATGCTGGAGCTCAAAAGAATCTTGGTCCTGCTGGTGCAACATTATTTATTGTAAAAGATGAAGTGTTAGGAAAATCAACATCTCCCTTCATGCCTAAGTACCTGAATCTTAAAAATCATGTAGACAAGGGTTCAATGTTAAATACCCCTCCTGTTTTCTCTATTTATACGTCAATGCTTAATTTGAGAAACTTAATCAAAAATGGTGGTGTTGATGCTGCGGCAAAACGAAATGAATTAAAAGCAACTACACTTTATAATGAAATTGATTCAAATCCACTGTTCAAATCTGCGGTTCAAGGTGATGATCGATCTGTGATGAATGCGACTTTTCTTCTTACAAATGACGGTTTAAAAGAGCAATTTGATCAAATGTGGAATGAAGCTGGAATTGTTGGGTTAAAAGGACACAGGTCAGTTGGTGGATATCGTGCCTCGATGTACAATGCACTAACAATTGAAAGTGTTCAAATTTTGACCGAAATCATGAAAGAATTTACTAGAAAAAACGGATAAATGAATATATTGGCAAACGATGGTATTTCTCAAGCTGGAATTAGTGCTTTAGAGAATGCAGGGTTTAAAGTAATAACTTCAAAAGTAGAGCAAGATGATTTGATAGACTATATTAATTCTGAAAAAATTGAAGCTTTACTAGTGCGATCGGCAACTACTGCAAGAAAAGAATTAATTGATGCTTGCCCAGAATTGAAATTGATTGGTCGTGGAGGTGTTGGTATGGATAATATTGATGTGGATTACGCCAGATCAATTGGTCGAATTGTAATTAACACTCCAGCAGCGTCATCTCAATCTGTAGCTGAGCTTGTTTTAGGACATATGCTGGCCATCTCAAGGTCTTTAAATGATTCTTATAAGCAAATGGAATTAGGCGACTTTAAAACGCTTAAAAAACAATATGCAAAAGGAGTGGAATTGCGCGGTAAAAAATTAGTCATTGTTGGATTTGGTAGAATCGGCCAAAGCTTGGCTTCTTACGCCATTGGAATTGGGATGAATGTATCTGCCGTTGACAAGTTTACCGACCCTCGTATAATCGCATTGAAACTGGGAAATGGAATAGAAACTAGCACTACCATTACTCCAACATCTGACATGATGTCGGAGTTAAAAGATGCGGATTATATTTCATTGCACGTACCTAAGCAAGAAGATGGGTCTGCTGTTTTAGGACACAAAGAATTCAATCAAATGAAGGATGGTGTGCGAATTATAAATGCTGCGCGTGGAGGTGTTATCAATGAAACTGATTTAATAGAAGCTTTAGATCATGGGAAAATTGCTGCTGTTGCCTTGGATGTTTTTGAAAATGAACCTAATCCTAACAAAGCATTGCTTTCTCACCCAAAAATTGCTTGTACTCCACATATCGGAGCCGCAACATTGGAAGCTCAAGATAGAATCGGTACTGAATTAGCAGAGAAAATTATTGCTGAATTTGGACAGAAGTAGTTTCTTTGACCTATATGACAAAAATTAGCCCATTTAAGGCAATTCGACCGATGAGAGATAAGGCACATTTAGTTGCCACACGCCCTTATTATGCATATAAAAAAAGTGTATTAGAGTCAAAACTTAAACACAATCCATATACTTTTTTACATATTATCAATCCAGAATTTGGAAATGACACCATTACAGATATCGAGTCTGAAGAACGTTTTAACTTGATCTCAGAAGCTTACCGAGATTTTTTAGAAAAAGGTGTTTTAATTCAAGATGAAAAACCTCATTTTTATATCTATCGACAAACAAAGGGTAATAATGAATATCTTGGAATCGTTGCCGGAGCGAGTATTGAAGAATACAAAAATGAAACAATAAAGAAACACGAAGCGACAATTACAAAGCGTGAAACAATGTTTAAAAATTATTTAAATATTGTAGGGTTTAATGCAGAGCCGGTTCTCCTTTCCTATTGCGACCCAAAGGGTGAAATTGATGTATTACTGAAAAAGAAAATCGTGGATCGGCCTGAATATGAATTTAGGACTACAGATGAAGTGAAACACGAACTTTGGCTCTTTCACTCCACTGAATCTGAACAAGTCATAAAAGCTTTTGAAGCAATTCAATCTGCATATATCGCTGATGGCCACCATCGTTCCGCTTCATCTGCTGGCTTAAAAGAGTTTAGAGAACAAAAAGGATTAAAACATTTCCCAAATGAAGATTTCTTTTTGGCTTTTTTCATCAATGAAAATAGGTTGCAAATCATGGAGTTTAATCGATTGGTTAAACACTTAAACGGAATAACTAAAGAAGAACTTATTTCTGCTTTGAAGAAAAGTTTCTTAATTGAAAAGCTTCTTAGTGCAGAAAAACCAAAAAAGGAACATGAATTCACGATGTTTATAGATCAAGAATGGTTTCGCTTAACCTGTAAACCTTCAATCATTGATAAATCTCACCCGGTAAAAGGTTTAGATCCTGAAATTCTTACACAATCTGTTTTAAAACCTATTTTTGGAATTTCAAATTTAAAATCTGATTCAAACATTGATTTTGTGAGTGGTAATGAAGATATCTTCGTAACCGAAGAAAAAATAAAATCTGGAAAATATGATGTTGGCTTTTTCTTATTTCCAGTAAATATAGAGCAAGTTAAACGTGTTGCAGATAACAATATGACTATGCCGCCAAAATCGACTTGGGTTGAACCAAAACTACGCAGTGGATTAACTATTTATAACATTAACGAATGATTAAAGATCAATTACTAGAAGTTAGGAAAAATATACCTGACTCAGTTGTACTTGTGGCAGTATCAAAAACGAAACCTGTAAGCCATATCCAAGAAGCATACGACCTTGGCGAACGAGTTTTTGGCGAAAACAAGGTTCAAGAGTTAGTTGAAAAACAAGCGGCTTTACCTCATGACATCCAGTGGCATTTAATAGGTCACCTCCAAACGAATAAAGTGAAGTTTATTGCACCATTTGTAGCGATGATTCACTCTATTGATTCTATGAAATTGTTAAAAGAAGTAAACAAACAAGCCTTAAAAAATAATCGTGTTATAGATTGTCTTCTTCAATTCCATATTGCAGAAGAAGAATCAAAATTTGGACTTACACTCGAATCTGCAAAAGAAATTTTGGAATCTAAAGAATTTGCCGAAATGAGGAATATTTCTATTGTTGGAGTAATGGGGATGGCAACATTTTCAAACAACGATAATCTCATTCGCGAAGAGTTCAGAACATTGGAGAATTATTTCCACGTCATTCAAAGTCATTTTTTCAAATTCAATCCAAATTTTAAACACATCTCTATGGGCATGAGTGGTGACTATAAAATCGCTATTGAAGAAGGCAGTACCATGGTACGCGTTGGTAGTTTAATATTTGGAGAAAGATGAATCTTTTAAGTTTTCTATTCATCCTCCTCTCCTTTTCATCATTTGGACAACTTTCAAAAGAAGAAATTTTATCTGGTAGAAAATCGCATAGTGATGAACTTCTAGATCCCGATAAAAAGATTTTAACACCAGAAGAAATCGAATCCTTCAATGGCTTAGATTATTTTCCTTTCGATTCAACCTATCAAGTTACTGCAGTTTTTACAAAAGCAAAAGGACCCAAATTCGAAATGCCAACCACTACTGAGCGAAGACCTGTTTATCGAAAATATGGCGAAATCAAATTTACTTTTGCAGATAAAGTTCACGTGTTAAATGTATATCAGAACATTGAGTTAAGTAAATCTAAAGAATATAAAAACTATCTTTTTGTTCCGTTCAGAGATTTAACTAGTGGGAAAGAATCATACGGTGGTGGTCGTTATTTGGATTTAGAAAAACAGAGAGGGAATAAATGGTTGATTGACTTCAATCTTGCCTACAATCCTTATTGCGCATACTCGTACCGCTATTCATGTCCAATTCCCCCAAAAGAGAATAGGATTACAACCCCGATCCAGGCGGGAGAAAAAATTCCATTTGGACATTAGTCTATTCTATATTTTTTTTACCTAAATTGAACTACTTTAGGAAATTATCCAACTGGTATGAAACATTTATTACTTCTTTTTTTATCCTTCGTAATCGCTAATACCACATTTGCACAACCTTATAAAACGATAAAAAAATATACACCTTATAAATGGATGGTTGGCGTAAGCTGGAATGCGATTGATGACGATGGAAGAAAGTTCTCCAGTATGTTTGATTATGCCAATTCATGGAACATTCTACCTTACCCAACAAAAGTTTCTGTTGATCGGTACTTACGCCATGGATGGAGTGTAGAAGCATCTGCAACATACAGCGAATATAATGCTACAAAAATCATTCAAGATACGATTGGTGTAACAAGTATTCTTGCAGCCTTTGATTTAAATGCAAAACATAGTTTTTATGCTTACTACGTACCTCGATTGCGTTGGATAGAACCATACTTTTCAATGGGAATTGGGTATACTTATCGTTCGTCGGCGTTAGTTGCACAGCATGTTCCTACAGTAAATTTAGGTTTCGGTCTTAACTTTTGGTTCACAAAAAACATTGGTCTTCAATTACATTCCAATGGTAAACTTGGAGTTTATCCAGGGTTCTGGGATTCACACACAAGTTATTTTCAACATTCAGCCGGGGTAATGTTACGTTGGCATACTAAAAAATCACGTAGAAGTGATTTTGGCAGAAGAAAAAATAAATGGGCACACGGAAATAAAAGATACAAACAAAAAGGTGGACATTAATTATCACTCCTGCCCTTTATAAACTAGTAAATTATACCTTTGTGCACTATCGCGATAATTTATTCGTTTTAAGATAACAACAGATAATCATCAATAATGCAAAAGTCTCTCCTATCATTCATATTTATTTGTCTTGTACATTCCTTATTCGCACAACCGTACAAAACAATCAAGCAATATACACCTTACAAATGGATGGTGAATGTGAGCTGGAATGTCATTGATGATGATGGACGTCCATACACAAATATGTTCGATGTTGCGAACACTTGGCAAACAGAATATTATCCAAATAAAGTATCGGTTGATCGCTACTTAAAAAATGGTTGGAGTGTGGAAGCAGCAGCTTCATTTGCTCAGTATAAGGCTGGAAAACTAATAAATGGTAATTTTGGAAATGCAGGTATATTTGCAGCATTAGATGTGAATGCAAAATATAGTCTTTACCAATTATATGCGCCTAGAATGCGTTGGGTAGAACCATATACTATCATGGGACTTGGTTATACATTCAGATCTATTGGGAGTACTGCGCCTCATACACCTGTACTGAATTTAGGAGCCGGAGTTAACTTTTGGTTTACTAAAAACATTGGAATCCAAATACAATCTACTGGTAAGTTGAGTATTTATCCATTCTTCATCGGATCTGATGGAAATTATTTTCAGCATTCTGCAGGAATTTCATACAGATGGAATGAGAGCAAGCGAAATAAATCTGATTTTGACAAGAAAAGGTACCCTTGGACACGTGATAATAAACGCTACAAATCAAAAGGAGGTCACTAATCCTTAATTATTTTGATAAAAAATTCATGATTTAATCTTGGTTGGATTGAGTTTATACACTCTTCTATCATGATATGTCTAAATTGTTGTTCGAAATAAGTCAAATATTCTTCTTTAGTACCTCCATATGGTGGTCCAGATTCAAATTCACGATTAAACAAAACACCAATAAGTTTCCCTTTTGGTTTAAGGATATCTAGTACTTTATCTGCGTATTTTTGACGTAAGACAGGATCAATTGCACAAAACATGGTTTGTTCGACAATTATATCGTACTCACCTGTATGACCAAAGAAATCTTCTTGATGAATATGGGATTTAGGAAACTTTGGATTTCGAATTTGAAATTGCCTCAAAGGTTCTTCCGCTAAATCCAAAATATGTACATTTATGAAGCCTTGCTCGAAAAGGTATTCAGCTTCATGTCCGTTTCCACATCCAGGAATTAATATTTTCACTTCTTTATTCGATACTTGATCAAAATACGCTTTTATGGGTGTCGATATTTCGCCAATGTCCCAGCCTGTTTGATTTGATTGATATCTGTTACTCCAAAATTCTTTTGATAAGTGCTCCATTATAGAATTGTAAACTTCAAAGATAATGATTCAGATTCTGAGAAAAATTGAATCGAATAGACGCCAGCTTGTAGATTTGTCAAATTCAATTCTTCAGTTCCAATAATTGACCCCGAAAATATGATTCTCCCTTGCGTATCAAAAATATGGTAATTTAGTTCATTTTGTGATTTCAACTTGAAGCTTCCATTCGATGGATTTGGAAATAACTGTACATTCAGTTTTGATAACTCAGCTAAACTCTCGGTTTGACTATGAATTACGGCAACAGCATCCAAATCAAATCCACTCGATTCAAACTCAGTTGGAAATGGATCATTTATAATATTTCCATTGCTATCAAATGTTCCAATGGTTGGATCAATACTACCTATCACATCGATAATTTTAACATGCGTAATATGATTGACATCTAAGCCCGGAATTCCAACTAATTCTTCCAAATCGAAAGGTGTTCCAAAGCCAAACCTATATTTTCCTGCGAGATTATGAACATATCGACAGTCGGTATATGAAAAGTTTGTAGTTTGATTTTCCGTTGGAGTTTCGCTGATCGCTTCGAATCTGAAGTAATTTATTCCATCTGAACTCACTTCAACAAACGCCAACTCGATATAATCATCTGCAAACCCATTTTCAAAAATGGCGAAATCCGGTCCTGTACCGTTAACAATGG
>Ga0193954_1000868_pt1 | contig 16627 bp, 22 predicted proteins | sample BB_5_MG_FD_140340 | JGI IMG/M metagenome (GOLD analysis project Ga0193954, IMG submission 140340) | Microbial mat bacterial communities from the Broadkill River, Lewes, Delaware, United States - BB_5_MG | ecosystem: Environmental > Aquatic > Freshwater > River > Microbial mats | place: USA...
ATAGCATTTGCAATAGCTACACCACTACCAGTTGATCTAAAATCACCAGATGTTAAAGAGATCAGTAAGCGTTTTGTGTTGTCCGCTTGTAAGTTAAATGCCAAAAGCAAAGTTATGAACAATGCACCGATTAGTTTGTTTGTTTTATTCATCTTTATTTTCTCCTTTATAATGAATATGGAGGAAGTTTAAAATAAAACAAACAAAACTTATGTGACTTAGATCACAAACTCAACTTTCTATTTTTTATAAACTCTTTTTATGGCTTTAAAAGCTAATACTATATTAGGAGTGAAAGATGGAAAATATGCGTTTTTTCTTAGACACACATGATCAAGCGAATGGAACTTTTCCAGCAGGGATCAAACCTCATGAGCTTGAAGGTTTTTATGAATCGTATGAACAAGCATGTAAAGAAGAAGGGGTAATCTCTTTAAAAATATATGCAGGTTTTAATGAAGGTAGAGCTTTTTGTATAAACATGGCACCAAATGAAGAGGCTGTATTTAATGTGCATAAAAAAGTTGGTCTGCCTTATGATACTATCACTGAAGTAAATTCGATATCTCCATTGGATTTAGCACGTTTACATGATTAATGGTATTGGTATCAACTAGAAAACATCTTAGTTGATACCATATAAATAATTATTCATAATACTCAGGTGTATGTTTTTGAGAATCAAATAACGCCTTATCGTGCGGAATCCAAAGTGTTGCTTTTGTCCTTTCCAATAGGTTGTCTATCTTTACAAAAGAGTGAATAGAACTTTTTTTATCTCCCCATATAGGAATACCATAGTTCTCTTTATGTTTATATGTTACAAAACAGTCTCCTGAAATAAATACTGTTCCTGTTTTTGGAAGTTTAACTATAAGTGATTGGTGTCCAGGGCTATGACCGGGAGTAGAGATAAGAAGAACACTACCATCATCGAAAAAATCAAAATCGCCATCTAGTAGTTTCATCTTTTGAGCTGAATCAAACTTATAAAAGTCTGGGTTGTAACCATATTTTTTTGCCATAGGACCAAAAGCTATTTCATACTCTTTTTGTTGCATAACCCAAATAGAATTTTGAAAAAGTTTCGCATTTCCCGTATGATCATTATGCAGGTGAGAAAAAACCAAATAATCTATATCTTTTGGATCGACACCACTCTCTTGAAATTGTGAAGTGAGAGTTTTTTTAACTTGCATATTAAAACTGCCATTAAACCAGTTTTCACCACCTTTTACTCCATACAACTCATCAGGAAGACCTGCATCCCAAAAGATTTTCCCTTTTGGGTGTTCAATAAGATAGCAAGTGTTTGCCAGTTCAGCTTCAATTCCACTTTTGAGGGTAGAATCAAACAAAGACATATTTTTAGCTTGTATATGCCCACAATCGTAAACATACAATTTGATAGGTATTTTAGATTCATCTACAGCTACTTGTCCTATAGTAGGCTTTTTCATACATCCACTAAAAACTATTAATACTAAAAACAATAAACTAAATTGTTTATACATAATTGACTCCTATATATTAAAGTAAGTCAAAATATTATGTAAAACTAAAAAATACGAGCGTGATAGCAGTCACATACAAATTTATACAAATACGATAATATAAGCGATGGAAAAAAGGAGATAAAAATTGATCGACTTTAAATTTATTGATGAGCAAGATATTTATTCAATTATTCCATTGCTAAAGATGTTAAACGAGACTATCGAAGATGATATTTTAAAACAAAGGCTCGATGAGATGCTCATACAAGGGTATAAATGTATCGGCATATTTGATGGGGATAAACTTGTAGGAATATGTGGAGTTTGGATACTGACAAAATATTATGTAGGCAAACATATTGAACCTGATAATGTGTTTATCTCTCACGCGTATCAGAACCGAAACATCGGTACAAAGCTGATGGCTTGGATCACTAAGTACGCTAAAGAAAACGGATGCGTTGCAAGTGAGTTAAATTGTTATGTCAACAATAAAAGAGCACAAAAGTTTTGGGAAAAAGATGGGTATGAAGTTATCGGACTTCATTATCAAAAGAAGTATTAGTTTTTGTAGGTTTATAATGAATAGCTTAATAAATGACTTTTTAAAATTTTTAAATAATATCACTCCAATACCTGAAAGTGAACTGCAAAAACTAAAAAATATTTCTAATATTAAAAAAATAAAACAAGGAGATTATTTTTTAAGACAAGGAGATAAGTCTTATGAAATAGCATTTATTTGTAAAGGTTTATTTCGTATTACTTATTTAACTGAAGATGGAAAAGAATTTACTAAAAGTTTTTTTGATGAACAAAGTTTCCTTGTTTCATACAGTGCTTTATTAGAAAATAGAGAATCTTACTTTTCTATAGAAGCTTTAGAAGATTCAACTATTGTTGTTGTCGATTATAATGAATGGAAAGCTTTTTTTGAGAATGAAATAAGTTGGAACAAACTACTAGTAGTTATTTTACAAAAAGCTTTTTGTAACAAAGAAACAAGAGAAAGAGAGTTTTTGATTTACGATGCTAAAACTAGATATTTATCTTTTATACAAACATATCCTAAGCTCTCTAAAAGGTTAAAACAACACGTTATAGCTTCATACCTTGGAATTACACCTGAGGCTTTAAGTACAATCAAAAAGCGGCTAAAACTTAATCTAGATTAATGCAATAAGTTTTTATCTAAACTACAATACCCCAAAATAAATAGGAATAATGCATGAAAGATAAAACTGTCCTTATAACAGGTGGAACATCTGGAATTGGTTATGAGATGATTAAAAGCCTTTACAAAGATAATAAGCTTATTGTAGTTGCTAAAGATAAAAAAAAGTTGGACAAACTTTTAGATGACTTTGATAATATTTCTATATATCAAGCAGATTTATCAATCATGGATGATATATCAAATGTATCAAATAAAATTATGGATGATTTTGAGTTTATAGATGTACTGATCAATAATGCAGCAATCCAATATAGTCCGGTATTTTTTGATGCTGACTTTGAATATGAAACAATAGAGAAAGAGATAACCGTCAATTTTACAGCAGTTTGTAGTTTAACTTATGTATGTTTACCACTTTTATTAAAAAGTAAAGACGGAATTATATTAAATGTAAATTCTGGTTTGGCATTAACACCTAAAACTACTTCGGCAGTTTATTGTGCCACTAAAGGTGCAATAAATATTTTTACCCAATCACTTCGTAACCAACTAGAATATACAAATATTAGTGTTTTGCAAGTATTTTTAGAACTAGTTGATACTCAAATGACAAAAGGTCGTGGAGAAAACAAGATGGAAGCTAAAGAAGCCGCAAAACAGATTATATATGGGATCGAAAATAAGATAGAAGACCATGATATAGGCAAAGTGAAATTACTTAGACTACTTCTGAGGTTTATCCCATCAATATCAAAAAGTATTATGAAAAAATACTAATAGGAGTACACGGTGAGAAAATTTTTTCTATGGAGTATATTTATGTTAAGTACAACAAGTTTGACGGCTACACAAATAAATATTTCAGTAAATGATATTGACACAAAAAGAGGTGGATATATTAGAGTATATATATTTGGTGAGGACGGTTATCCAAAGAAGCATGAAGAGGCTTTATATGCTCAAAATAAAAAAGCCATAGAAAGTAGCATTTTATTCACATTTGAAGTGGATAATACATTAAAAGAGTTCGCAATAAAACTGTTTCACGATGAAAATGGTGATGGTAAAGTTAGTAAAAACTGGACAGGTATATACCCGAAAGAGGGGCTTGGTTTTTCAAATAATCAAAAACTAGGTATGTTCGGTCCGCCTAACTACAAAAATTCAAAGTTAAGTCGTGACGAATTCTCGGAAGTAATAAATATATCAATAGTGTATCCATAAGGTAGTGTCATGAGAGAGTTGTTAAAAGTTTTTTTAATTATAGCAGCTATATTTGCAAGTACATTTTTGATTATAAAATCAACAGGTATTTTAACAGTAGAACAGATAGAAAATTGGTTGATTTCTGCTAAAACTTTATCACCTGTATATGTAGGCATGATTATATCTACATTGCTTTTTGCAGATCTCTTTATAGCTGTACCAACACTTACTATTATTATCCTTTCAGGGTATTTTTTAGGATTTACTTATGGAGCGATATCATCTATAACTGGAGTGCTGTTAGCAGGAATTTGTGGGTATATTTTAAGTAGTTTTTATGGAGAGAGAATCTTAACTTACTTGATTAAAAATAATAAAAAAAGAGAAAATGTTGTGGATATATTTAATCAACATGGAGTTATGATGATACTTTTATCTAGAGCAATGCCTATATTCCCTGAAACGACAGCATGTTTATCGGGCATGACAAAAATGGGCTTTAGAAAATTTTTAACAGCTTGGATAATCAGCTCAGTTCCTTATGCATTAATAGCTTCATACGCAGGTTCTATAAGCTCACTTGAAAATCCAAAGCCCGCTATATTTACAGCTATTGGGTTGTCTATGTTTTTTTGGAGTATATGGTTCTTTTATCATAAAAAATTTCAAACTAATATTAAATAAAAAAATTGTGACCGTAATCACTTATCAAATTTAGAGATCTATCTATACTGTGAAGTAAAATAAATTAAAGGAGTATTTTAACAATGTCAAAAAATATATTAATAGTTATAGCACATCCTAAAACGGAAAGTTTATCATATGCTATAGCAAGAAAGTATTTAAAATCAGCACTTGAACAAGGTTGTTTTGTGCAAACAATTGATCTGTATAGAGATGAAAATCAACAGCCATTTTTTAATTATGACAATGATCCATATGAAAGAGAAGCTACAAAGGAGATGCTTTATTATCAAGATAAAATCTCAAAAGCCGATGAGATAGTTTTTATTTTTCCATATTGGTGGGGAAGTATGCCCGCTATTTTAAAAAACTTTTTTGACTGGAATTTTTCTATGGGTTTTGCAGCGACTTTTGAAAATGGACGACCAAAAGGACTGCTTAAAAATAAAAGTGTTAAAGTTTTTACAACAACTGGAACACCATCGTTTTTATATGCCATAACCGGTGCGAATAGACGTCTTAAAAATATGTTTAAAGAGCAGATTTTCGATTTTTGTGCTATGAAACTAGAAGGCTTTCATATATTTGGAGGCGTTGATAGTAGCACAAAAAATATAGAAAAGATTTTAAAGAGAGTAGAGGCATAAATATATTATTTACTAGTTCACAGAGATTATTTTAAAAGGAAAGAAAATGATATTAGAGGTAGCAACTTTGGATATAAAAGTTGGTCAAGAAAAAGATTTTGAAAATGCTTTTAAAAAAGCACAGGCAATTATAATGCAAATGAACGGTTATGTTTCTCACAAGTTGCAAAACTGTATAGAAACACCAAACAGATACATTTTACTGGTAAATTGGGAAACATTAAGGGATCATACAGAAGGTTTTATGGGTTCTAAAGAGTATCAAGAGTGGAAAGCATTGCTTCACCATTTTTATGACTCTTTTCCTATAGTGGAACATTATCAATAGTTGACTGCTTTATATAGATTTTCTTGACAAGCTTAAACAAGAAAAAAACATTTTATGATCAAAATAAAACTGCTGTACTAAATAGCTTACTACAGCAGTTTTACCAACTTAACTTAGTAGTGCCAAATCAGCTGGTGTAATTGTATGAACTTCTGTAATGCTATCAAATGGAAGTCCAACTTTCTCATGCGCTCTTTTTACAGCATCTGCGCTTGGTGCTAAGTTAAAACAGTAAGCTCTTCCATCTCCAAATCCAACATGAGTTCGGATAGAAATAACTCCTTCTTCATTACAAGCAGCTTGATATTTTTTATAAAAGCCTTCTAGTTGTTTAGGTGTTATTCCATCAGGAAAAGTACCATTCTTTTTATCATGGGTATCCATATACAACTTTAGTTTCTTTCCAGAAATAGAGCCGAGTGGAGTCCCACTTGCTTTAGTAGAACAAGCAGTTAAAGCTGGGGATAATACAATTGCTGTTGCTGCCATACCAGCTGTTTGTATAAACTCTCTCCGACTAAATTTACTTTCATCTTTATGACTATCCAATGATTTATCTTTCATTTTTGTCTCCTATATTTATGGGTGATTTAGCTAAGTAGTGCTAAATCACCAGGTGTAATAGTTGAAACTTCCGTGATACTGTCATAAGGTAGTCCTACTTTATCATGTACTCTTTTTACAGCTTCTACGCTAGGAGCCATATTGAAACAAAAAGCTTTACCATCTTCAAAACCTACATGTATTCTAAGTGAAATTACACCCTCTTCAATACATGCCTCTTCGTACTTCTTATAAAACCCTTCTAATTGCTTAGGTGTTATTTCTGCCGGAAAAGTTTTATTTTCCTTGTCATGTGTATCGATAAAAAACTTCATATTTTCCATCTTATTTCCTTTTATTATTTATTTTTTGATGAACATCAGAAAAAATTTTATTATGAATTTAAAGTTATTTATGTGATGAGAATCACACAAAGAAAAAAATTATATTTTTAAACAGAGATATCAATAGAAGTTTGTTTGATTTTTAAAGACTCCTCTGGTAATGAGAGAAGTATATCTATGAGACTATCTATATTTTCATGTATTTTTGGATGGAATGAATGGTTTTGAAATTCATTGGCAGCTATACTATTTAGATCTTTCATTAAGTTAAAAGGTTTGTTGTTTTGTAAAGAATGATCAACAGGCTTGTTTGAAGTATTGTACTCATGTGTAAATCCAACTATAAACATAGTAGCTAGTTGATAAGCATTTATTTCGCCTTTTTGATAAAGCTCATTTGCTAATGCATATGTTTCATGAGGTGTGATGTTTTCTAAATCATAACCTTTAGTGTATTCAATCTCTGTAGAGTCTATCTCAATATTTGGAGATTTTTCTGTAGTGTTTTCAGCACTTTTATTGTGTGAGTTTTTTTGTGCCTGATTAAACGTTGATGCTTTGAATGTAGTATTTGTAATTTCCATGGTATCCTCCAAAATTTCATAACTCTAACAAAAGATTCATCTCCAAAACAGTGATTTCAGTCACATAAAAAATCAATTTTTTTAATTATGATGGTGTAAAAAAGGACATAAAATGAATGTATCTTCTGTAACCTCTTCTTATACTAATACATCTAATCACATAAAACAAACCAACTCAACAAAAATAGACCTGCACAATATATCTCAAAATGAGGTAAATGAATTGATACGTACAGGTATATTGGATGTAGATGCAAGCACACTTATACTTATTCCTGATGAAGTTATCCAAAAGTATGGAAAGGAGTACGCTGGGAATATAAAAGTCGATCTTATAAAACAGACTGAAAATATCATAGCATACAACAAAAGCATCAATGCCTCCACGGAACTTGCTGAAAAAGCTCTCGAACGTTTAAATAGTGTTCATGGAAAAGATATAAGTGTATTTAGTGAAATTCTTACAAATGATTTTGAAAAAGAAAATAATGTTAACAGGCAGCGTGAAGTGCAACAAGATAGTGAATCTGCTGTTGAAAAATTTTTAAATGATTTAAGAGAAAAGGGAGCTATTAAATTTCTTGCAGAGCTTGATAAAGAAAAAATAGAAGAGCAGGTTGATGAGTATCGTAAAGGGCTTGAAGAAAAATACAAAGACGATCCTGAAATGATGGCAAAAATTGATGAGCTTGTAGAAAAATTCAAAAAACAACTAATAGAAAAAATTGAAGAGAAAATAAAACAAGACACGAGTGATGTTACAAAAAAAGCAGAAGCATCGATAGCTGTTATAAAGGATATGAAATCAACAGCTAAAAGTAGTCATCTAGAAGAGATAATACAAAACAAAGATGAAAAAACTAGAATTCAAGAAGCACTTCAAAGAATTAAAAAAGCTGAAAATGCATCACCACCTGAAATGATTTCTGGTTATGATTTACAAATAAAATTTGGAATGATGGCTATAGGAGGAGAAAAACAGATAGATATGTGGAAAAGTAAAGGGCTTGAAATAAGTGAAAAAACACTTTTGGAGGCAAGTCATATTTACAATACTGGCTTCAAAGCACTTTATGACAGAGGAGAATCCCCTCTGGGTGGTGTCGCTTATAACCATCATAAAATCGTCATGAGCTTTCAAGACACTCCAAAGTGGTTTGAAGATGAATTTAACAACAGACTTTCTCAGTTAGAAGAACCGATTCGCCAAGAGTTTAAAGAGGGTGCTTTGTTTTATATAATCTAAGAGGCTACCTTTCGTAGCCATCTTATACAGAGCAACCGCAACTCTCAGTTTTTGTAGTGCAACATCCATCTTGAGTGTTCTTTGCATCTAATCCAAATACTTCTATATCATCCATAGAATGATAATTTTCCCAGATTATATTTGTAGGATCTGTTACCCAGTATTTGTTTGATTCTTTGTAACAACAAGTGGCACCATCTTCTGTTTTACCTCCAATGCCTGCTGTCTCAAACGTATGTTGTGCTTCAAGTAAAGCCGCATCACTTTCATACTGTACTCCAAGGTGATTGAGTCCTTTTTCATATCCTCTTGTTGATATGGCAAAATTAAGAGAAAGGTCATCTACTAACCACTGTACATAATCTTCTTTTATTTTGGTTGGTTTAGCACCAAACTGTGTGTTATAAAATGCCATACTTTTTTCTAGTTCTTCTACAGAAATATGTATATGCAGTCTTCTTTTTTTATCCATTGTGGATCCTTTTTATTAAAATTCAATATACTAAGACGATAGAAAATGAAAAAAGGTTGCAACTATTTTTAAAAAAATACCGTCTTATATAAAAAAAGATGTAAGGAATACAAATGAAAAATACAGATGCTTCTGATTTTATAATTTTATACGAGCAATTAAAAAAGCCACTACTTCGGTTTATACGATACAAAGTAACAGATCCCCATATTGCAGAAGAGATACTCAATGATGTTTTTTTTAAAGCTTATAATTCAATTGAAAATTTAGAAGAGAAAAAAAGTTTAAAAAGCTGGCTTTATACCATTGCATCAAATACTATTATAGATTTTTACAGAAAAAAAAGAGCTGTTGTTTTAGAGCTAGAATATGAAAAAGCAGTTGATGAAAAAGAGTTGGATTCTGTATATAATGAGTTTGATTGTTGTTTAAATGATTTTTTAAATAGATTATCACCACCAAGTGCAAAAGCATTGCAAGCAGTTTATTTTGATGAGATGACACAACAAGAGTATGCAGAAAAAAATTCACTTAATTTATCTACAGTTAAATCACATATTTTTAGAGGTAAAAAATCACTAAAAGAACTTTTTGAACAATGTTGTAATTTTGAAAGAGATCAATATCATAACATAGTAGATTTTCAGAAAAAATGAAAATCTTTATGTGATCTAGGTTACAGAAAGATAGAGTGGTTTGTTTTAGAATCTTTTTATATTCATTAAAAGGATCTATTATGAATCTACTTACAATAACACGAGTATTTTTAGGCATTATATTTGTTTGGTATGGGACACTCAAGTTTTTTAGTGGGATGAGTCCAGCTGAAGGTTTGGCTATAGCGACCATAGATAAACTGTTTTTTTCGCTTATTCCAGCAAAGATTTCAATAACTCTCTTAGCAATTTGGGAGCTCATTATTGGTATAGGTTTTTTATGGGGAAGATGTTTAAAATATATCTCTATTCTCTATCTTGTTCATATAACGCTTACCTTTACCCCACTTATACTACTTTCGGACATTTGTTTTACAAATCCACCTTTTGAATTTACGATCGTAGGTCAATACATAGGGAAAAATTTAGTGTTTTTTATGGTAGGATTAATGATCTATAAACAGAGTAAGGAGTTGTAATGAAAAAGATAGTTTTTATACTTTTGATGAGTGTTTCATTCTTATTTGCTGAAGGTTTTACATTAAAGAGTGACGATATCAGCGGTCAGCTGACAATTAATCAGGTTTTTAACGGTTTTGGATGTAGTGGAAAAAATATCTCTCCGGAGTTAAGTTGGGAAAATGCTCCCAAAGAAACACGAAGTTTTGCGATCACAATGTACGACAAAGATGCACCAACAGGTAGTGGATGGTGGCACTGGATCGTAGTTGACATTCCAAAAGATGTAAGAAGTTTGAAAAGTAACAGTGGAGATATTAGTTTAGACCTAATGCCAAAAGGTGTTGTTCAAACAATGACAGACTATGGAAAAGGTGGTTTTGGCGGAGCATGTCCACCTGTAGATGATAGTGCTCATCAGTATGTGATCACAGTATATGCGTTAAATGTTGAAAAATTAGGTGTCGGCAAAGAAGCATTACCTGGTCTTGTTGGTTTTATGATCAATGCCCATACGATTGCAAAAGCATCTGTAATCGCTTATTATGGCAGATAAAATCTAAATTTAAAAAAGAAATTTGATTTATATACGAAACTACATAGACAAATATAGTTATAATTTGGTAATATTAATTGTTTAATATTTTCATTGAAAATATTTTTAAGGAGTTTTGTGTCCCGAAAGGGTCTCTGTTTTCATTGTTTCATAAGGAGAAAATATGAAAGTTCTTAGATTGACAGTTATTGTTTTGATGATGATTTTGGTAGGATTAATGTTCACTGCCTGCAGTTCAAAAAACATGTTAGATCAAAAAAAGACGATGGGTTATAAACTTCAAGCTCGATATTATCCAATTGACAATCCTGTTATCAAAAAAATAGCAAATCATACTTATCCAGAAGCTTTTGACAATGATGGTAAGCGTCATGCATGGAAAGCTCTTGGTGGTGACAGTGGTGGTAAAATACTTTCTGATACTACAACTGAATGTGCTAAAAAAGAAAAGTGTATTGATATTTCCACGGTTAATTACATTATGACGGAATCACCATGTATTTGGCCGTATGAAAATTATTATGCTGTAGTTGGTGTTTGTTGGAATGCTACAAATCGAGGGTTGTTTTATACTGGTAAAACAGTTCACAAGATCAAGTTTTATCCAATTATAGAGATGATGTATGGAACTTATGGTTTAGATTACAATACCCCGTGTTGGCGTAATTTACATCCATTTAAATGTAAGGAAGCACGGAAAAAATATGCTTGGTCAAAATGTTTAAAATCAGTTAAGGAAAATGAACCTTGGGAATCAACTGCATCACCACTTAAAGATCTACAAGTACCTGACCCAAGGATCGAACTCTATTATCGTTATACTAAAAAAGTGGAAGCTTCAGATCTAAAAGCAATACCAAATATAGAACAAGAGTATCTTGAACAGTTGTTTGAACTAAATATACGTGAGCGTCTTGGTAGTATTTCTGATGAAAAGAAAAAACAACTTATGGACATTGACAAAAAGTTTCGTGAACAAAGAATGGTATTTTCTACTAAAGAAAAGAAAAACTTAGAAAGTTTTGATCATGAAGCATACATGAATGAACTCAATACACAGATCAATAATGAACTAGATGTTTATGCAGATGTTCTAAGTGATGATGAGTATTTCAAACTTTTTGGAGCAAAAAAAGGGGAACGTTTCGATATTCGTGATAATCAGTGATCTCCCTTTTTAGATTTATGGAGATGAACTAAGTAATGCTTTTCTCCAGATTTCTGCCAAGATCTCCATGACCTCTTTGAGTTCTTTTTCACTAAAGCCACCAAAGCCAAGTCTCAGTGCATCCCAACTGCCTCCTGAGACATTTTTGGCAAAGTAGAGTTTTATACTCTTTTGCTCTGCCAAGGCTTTAAACTTCTCCCAATCAAATGGCACAATAGGGTTAATGAGTATGGCAAGACCCGCACCTTGTGCTTCGATCTTCATAGTGTTGCCGAGTTTTTCTTCTAGCAAGGTTTTTAAAAGTTCGTGTTTCTTTTTATGGAGTGTGCGGATCTTTCGTATATGTTTTTCAAAGTGTCCATCTTTCATAAAGTTTGCTAGCGTGATCTGCGTGTCTAGCGAGACTTTACAAAAGTGACTGTCAAAATGTTGTTTGTAAGTATTTATAAGATGTTGCGGTAGTACCATATAACTCACACGTATAGCTGGGGAGAGGTACTTGGCAAATGTACCAAAATACACCACTCGATCGTATCTGTCTAAACCCTGCAGTGAAGGAATAGGGCGGTTATAGTAAGTCAGTTCACCGTCATAATCATCCTCTAGTATAAGTGCATCTCTTTGTTTTGCCCATTCTAACAGTCTCAAACGATTTGCGATCGGCATACTGTATCCTTTTGGATACTGGTGTGATGGGGTAATATAGACAAGTTTTGCATCACTTTTTTCAAGCTGATCTAGTACGATTGCATTCTTATCAACATCTATCTTGTCTATTTTATAGTTGTAGCTTTGAAACACTTGAGAAACGATGTGGTAGCCCGGATCTTCCATGGCGATTTGGCTATGGTTTGTTTTTAGCATTTTTGCCAGTAGTTGCATAGACTCTCCAAAACCGCTTGTAATGATGATCTGCTCTTTATGGCAGTTTGCTCCTCTTGAATCGTTGAGGTATTTTGCTATTTGTTCACGTAGGATCTCTTCCCCCTGACCATCAGGATAAGCTCCAAAATCTAAACTCTCATCGATCACCTTTGTGTAGATCCTTTTCCAGAGTTTAAGTGGAAAAGAGTCTTTTGGCAAACGGGCGGGAAAAAAGTCGTAGAGGTAGTTTTTTTGTCTCTTTAGAGTTGAGGTTTTTGTAGAGTTTGCAGTACTAAACTCTTTGAAGTTTGTATCACTTACAAAGTAGCCGCTTTTTGGATAACTTTCAACAAACCCCTCAACGTACAACTGTCTAAATGCAGATTCGACCGTGTTTTTACTGAGGTTGTAAGTGGTGGCTAACTTTCTGATCGAGGGGAGCTTTTCTCCAACCTGCAAGTTATTTACAATGTCATCTTTTAAAGCAGTATAGAGTTGAATGTGCAGAGGTGTTTTTGAGTTTTGATCGATCGTGTACATAAATTATCTTAACCTTCCTAAAACTTCCAAAGCTTCTATCTCAAACTTTGAAAATGCAAACCATTTTTTACCTAAATCTTTCAAACTTGCTCCAATATGGTAAATCTCTGAATTGTCGATTATCAAAAATCTATCATGCGCTTTTTTGAACTCTACAAGTTCTATATTTTTGTATTGTGCATCGTATTTTTGAAAGTCTAAACGAAGTTGCTTTGAGATGGTATGTGTATAAATCTTGATTTTTAGATTTGGATATTTACTAAAAAGTGTAAACACACTCTCATCGATGTAGTTGTCTATCAGTACCACTTCATTTTTTGCACTCTTGAGCAAATCGTTTACAAAGGCATAGGCATCATAAACCTGACCATCATAAAAGATACCGTGCTTTGGTTGGATAGTGCTATTTTCTAATCCTTTTGAGATATTTGCCACTTGTGATTTTAAAAGTGAAACATCACTCTCAAGCTCTTTAAATCTTTGGTGAGTAATTTTTTCTGAGTTTATTGCATAACCGTTTTGGATGTAGCTTTTAAGTACATTTGTCGCCCATTGTCGAAACTTCACACCTTTTGGAGACTTGACTCGATAGCCAACTGAAATAATTACATCTAAATTGTAGTATTCTATCTCTCTTAAAATTTCTCTTCCACCTTCATTTTGAACTGTTGCGTTTTTTGCAACAGTTGAAATTTTATCCAGCTCTCCATCGCTAAAAACATTTCTAATATGTCTTGAGATGACGGATTTATCTCTATCGAAAAGGTGACAAAGCTGATTTTGACTAAGCCAAACAGTTTCATTTTCTACAGAAACATTAAGCTCCAATTCACCATCGTTGTAGATAATCATATTTGAGTTGGTTTGTGTATTCATCGTTTTACATCCCAAAATTTAATTTCACCCATATTATCAAAATCATTTATTCTCATTGAAAAATATGTCATTTTGAAATATCCTTATCTTGTTCTTTATTTTCAAAGTAAATCCAACTCTTCGCTTATGTCTTTTATGAGTTTGCTGAGAGGGCGTTTGTGGATCTCTTCGTTTGTTATGTAACCACAAGTGATGAGACGCATCAAATCTTCACGATTTTTAAAAAGTGTTCCCTCGTAACGATTGAAAAGTTCGTCTATGTAGCTTTCATTGTAGATCTCTGCTTTTTGAATCAATTCTAGAACTATATCTTTATGTTCACTGTATAGGTCTTTTAATTTAAATAATTCGATTGAGTCTTTTGCTTTTTTATTTTGTTCATCTATTAACAATTGAAATTTTGTTTTATCATTCAAAAAATCTACATTTTCTATCTTAATTCTAAATTTTGTATTGTCATTTAGATTTTCTTCATAAGGATATAAAATCTCTTCTTGAAATGTATCTTTATCCCCTTTTAGTTTAGAGTTACAAGTTTTGCAAGAAGGTATCAAATTAAAAAAAGAGATTGACAAAAAAGGATACAAACTTCTAGGATAAAAATGATCTAATTCTGCTGTTGTTTTTGTCTCACTGTTTGCAGTGTAATTTATAATATATTCTCGGTTACAATAAAGGCAAGTTCTTGTATCAACAGCATCCACAATCTGATTATTCCATATTTTAGAAAAACTAGTGTAATAGTTATGTAAAGCTAGTAAATCTTTAAATATTTTTTTTCTTTTATTCTCTTTTTGGAGTTTTTCAATACTCTTGAATTCATATCCATTAGTTTGTAAAAAATCTTTATATTGTGAGATATATTTTTTTATTTCATCTCTATCAGCTAATATGATTTTTTCAAAAAGTTTGTTATCTGAACTCTTAAATATCTTTTTTAATGTATCGTTGTGTTTTGAAAAGGGGAAATCTTTAGCATATGATTGATCTTTATTTTTTTTTGAGTTTAAAAACATTGAAACTAAAATATTTAAATTATTTTGATTTATCATTTTCTACCTTCAAGCTTTTTAAGCTTTTGATGAAGTACTGAAATGTCAGCTTTTAATCTATCTATTTCATCCATTTTATGGAGCCTTTTACTGTCTAGCATTTTTTGAAGCTGTTTTTTGAGAATAGGTTCTCCAATAACAGATATGATATTCTCACAATATTTTATGGATTGTCTACTCAGCCTTTTAGGTTGATTGAGGAGTGTAATAGTTTTATTGATTTTCTCTTTTGCAAACTCTCCCATAAGTCCATCTTTCATAAAAAAACCATGAGATAAAAGAGTGTGGATATTCGCTCCAAAAGTTTCTATACCTGGATCGAACTGTTTTCCATTTTCTAAAAATATTACATTTTCTTTTGGTAAATCTGAAAGAATAAATGGGGAGTGGGAAGTAATTGCAATATGGGCTTCTTTATTATGTACATTTAATAGTTTTATCATCTCATGTAGAAATTTTTTTTGCCATTCAGGATGTAATGTATTATCTGGTTCATCCATAAATAATAAAAAATTATCTAAAGGAAATAAAACAATATGAAGTAAAATTCCATATATTGTTTTTTCTCCATGACTAAGCGAAGAAAAAGTTGCTTCATTATTAGCAAACAAATTAAATTCTAAGATGATTTTATCTCGATCAAACAATAGTTCAATATAGTTATCTCCAAATTTTTCTTCTAATTTTTCAATAGGAATTTTTCTATTTTGATTATCCTTTACAATTTGAAAATCATCTTCAGGTAAAAATGGTAAATTGTTTTCACTTAAAAATTTAATAACATCATGTTTGCTAAATATTAAATATCCATCTTTAGGATGTATCTTTTCTGAAAGTGAAAATGTATCAATTAGTATAGAAATATTTTCAAAAAAATAAAATAAATATAAAAAATATTCATCATCTATTTTTCGTAATTCTTGAATAATTTTGTAAATAGTATCTGAGTCAGTCTCTGTTTGTATTATGATAGATTCCATTAAGCCATCAATAAGTTCATCTTGAGAAGGAATGATATCATTATCAACAATTGTATAAAAAAGAAACTCTGGTTCAAAATTATAAATATTAAAACTAAGCTCTCTTATTCTAAGATAGTTCTCTACATACAACTGTACTGTTTGTTCAATATGAATCCATTGATTATGTCTTTTATTTGCGAGTAAATAATCACTATCCATTGCATAATACAAAATGTTTTTATTAAACTTTGAAGTTAATCTTAATTGTTGTAGTTGTGTGTTAATTATTACATTTTTATTGTAAATTTTTAATTGATTATTCTCATTTACAACAATAAATCCTCTTTCTCTAGCTAACAAACTTATTAAAAGACTACTCTTCCCACTCCCATTCTCCCCAACAATAGCAGTAACATTAATATTGTCAGGAAAAATGCTTACATAATCTTTATTTTCATTGATCGTAAGCTCTTTTGTATCTTCATCATACTCACACCTAAACCGAGGCGAAAAATTAAACCCTTGGCTTTTTATATTTTTATAATCCGCAACCCACAAATAAACTAGTTCCATAAAACTGTCCTCATCATCTTTTAAAAATTTGGCTCTTGTAGTAGATACACATAAATGATACTATATCATAAAAAAAGGAGTTATCAAATGAGACATTCCCAATTTGCCATCAATGATCAAGATAAATTAGAAGCTATACTTAACACTGTTTCTTACGGGACATTGGCACTTTGTAAAGATGAAAAACCTTATAG
>Ga0193954_1000869_pt1 | contig 16615 bp, 15 predicted proteins | sample BB_5_MG_FD_140340 | JGI IMG/M metagenome (GOLD analysis project Ga0193954, IMG submission 140340) | Microbial mat bacterial communities from the Broadkill River, Lewes, Delaware, United States - BB_5_MG | ecosystem: Environmental > Aquatic > Freshwater > River > Microbial mats | place: USA...
ATCCACTGGAAAATGTTCATCAGCATCCCATTGAACAAGATGTGGTCTAATTTTTTTTTCAGCAAAATCACGAACCATTTGAGCGATCATTTTCTGATTTTCATTCATTTAGAAATTGATTAGCTATATGTTAACAGTTGATTAGTACTTATTAATAGGCCACTAAATTAGTAATATTGTCAGAGAAACCAGTCAATTTTTTTTCTCCCTCTAAAAAATCCAAGGAAACGAGAAAGTCAAAACCGTAAACTGTCGCCCCAGATTTCTCAACCAAAATCCCCGCAGCCTCTGCTGATCCACCGGTTGCTAATAAGTCATCATGGATTAATACACGATCCCCAGCCTTTAAAGCATCCGTGTGCATTTCGATAGTTGCACTTCCATATTCAAGATCGTATGCATGACTAATTTTATCATACGGAAGCTTTCCTTTTTTTCTTATCAGAATAAACGGAACACCTAATCGCATTGCTAAAGGGTAGCCAAAAAGAAACCCGCGACTTTCAATTCCAGCAACAGCGTCAATTCCTTTACCTTTATATTTATCAAAAAGCGTATCCACAACTTCATTAGACAAAACAGGGTTCATCATAATTGGTGTTATGTCTTTAAACACAATTCCCTCTTTTGGGAAATTCGGAATGTCGCGAATAGCATCTCTTAATTTACCTTCTATATTATTCATTCTACTTTAATATAATGTTTGATATCATCAAACAATTCATAATCTATTAGTTTTGACTCTAAAATCTCATCAATATTTTTGAAACTACCTTTTTGTCCCCTCATTTTAATGATTGAATTCGCCACCGAATAATCGATATACGGGTGTGCTTTAAGTTCTTCTGCACTTGCGGTATTTATATTTATTCTGTTCTGTATTTCTCCATCTGCAATTACAAAGTCTTTAACCTTATGAAATTTATGAACGTCAAACTTCCATAATTCCATCAATTGTGAGGTTTCCTTATACCCTCCAAGTTCTTCTCTATACTCAATGATTTTCTTTGCATAGAAAGGTCCTATACCGGGTAACGCAACCAGCTCATCAATATTCGCATTATTTAAATTCACTATTTGCGGAATATATTTATCCGAGGAAGATTTTTCAACTTCTACGTCTTGTATATTATGAGACGGGTAGAATGTAGAGTCTTTGATTAAATTGTATAATTCTTCTGGAATTACAAAGATTTTTTTCAACTGTTTATTCGAATTTAAGCCATTTGCAGAGAACTTAATCACTACATCAGCTTGTCTCCGCGAAAGCCCTAAATTAACCCAGTCATGAACATTATAAGTATTCGGATCAAACTTAGTGGCAGGCGCTTTAAAACGGCTCTTCTTTGCCTTTTTCCTTTTATCTTGGAAAAGTTGTTTTTCCTTTTTTACAAACTCATTGTGCAGAGTAACAGCCTCTTCAGAGGTAATAATTGGCTTTTCAACAGCAGAAAACAAACTAATAATACGAGGAATGTACGCGATTACTAAAGCTACAATAAGTAAACTCAGCAACCCTTGTTTATTTCTCCTTGAAAGCGGCATGCTTTAATTAACAGTCTTTATTGCCTTTTTGTACTTAGTCAGCTCTCTTTTTACTTTAGGAGCCAACAGCACCAATCCAATTATATTAGGAAAGACCATTGCAAAAATCATTGCATCCGAGAAATCAATAACAGCACCGAGACTAATTGATGCTCCAACGATAACGAACATTAAGAAGATTAATTTATAAACAGTATCAGCTACTTTTCCTTTTCCAAACAAATATTTCCATGCTTGCAAGCCGTAGTATGACCAAGACAACATTGTTGAAATAGCAAACAACACAGCTGCAAACATCAACACCCAATCAAAATACGGTATTGTTGAATTGAACGCTGTCGCTGTTAATTCGATCCCTCCCATTCCGGAATCGCTACCATACTCGATAAAACCACCATCGATATTTGTAATAATCAATACCAAAGCTGTCATTGTACAAATAATAACAGTATCAATAAATGGTTCAAGAAGCGCCACGATACCTTCACTAGCAGCGTATTTAGTCCTTACCGCTGAATGTGCAATTGCCGAAGAACCAACACCAGCCTCATTTGAAAATGCTGCTCTCTGAAATCCTACAATTAATACTCCAACAACACCACCTAATGCCGCGCTTGAGTTAAAAGCACCGTCATAAATTAAACCAAAAGCCGTTGGAACGGAAGCATAATGAATACCAATTATAATTAAAGCAGCGCCGACGTAAATCACAGCCATAAAAGGCACAACCTTCTCTGTTACAGAACCAATTCTTTTTATTCCACCGATGATAACCACACCTACGATTATAGCCATAATAACACCAATAACAACTCCAGCAGCCCCTCCTTCAAGTCCTAATTTACCCGACAACTGTGCTGCCGCTTGATTTGCTTGAAACATGTTTCCACCTCCAAACGAACCACCAACACACATTATAGCAAAGAAAATAGCCAACACCTTACCCAGTCCTGCCATACCTCTTTCCTTCAATCCTTTAGAAAGGTAATACATAGGTCCTCCGTGAACCGTTCCATCTTCACTCACCTCTCGATATTTTACCCCTAAGGTACATTCAGTAAACTTTGTTGCCATACCGAGAAAGCCTGCAAGAATCATCCAGAAAGTTGCCCCTGGCCCACCAATTGAAATCGCAATGGCTACACCTGCAATATTTCCCAGGCCTACTGTAGCCGACAAAGCAGCAGTCAGCGCTTGAAAATGGGAAACCTCTCCTTCTGCCTCCACACCGATAGTTTCAAAGACATCGCCCCCTGGCGTTGAATCTCCCTCTGCCGGATCGGCTGTATGATGATCAATTTCATCATAATCACCTTTTACAATTTTAATTGCCGTTTTAATAAGAGTGAAGTTTGCAAACTTGAAGAAGATTGTAAAAAACAATGCTCCTAGGATTAATATAATTAAAACCACTGGCACTTGTTTTCCTGCTATTTCTATTGGATAAAAAATGAAATAACCGACAAAATCCGCGATTGGTCTGAAAAAATTATCGATCTTCTGATCTAATCCTTCTTCCGCTGCAAAATTTACAAATGGTAAAATTAATGCCAGTAATCCTATTAGATATTTCATTTTAGTTTTAGTTTCGGTTCGTTAAAATCTGAGAAGAACAAATATAACAATAATAAAATTGTACAATTCTCGCTGTATACCAGGCGTTTACCTTATTCATACATCAATCCCAAGGTCTCTTCAAGCGTATGTGGCTCATACTTTATTTTCGAATACGCTTTCTTAAGATTAAAACCTGTTCGAGGCGGACGCAATGCCGGTTGATTCAATGTTTCGCTTGAAATCTTAGTAACGATACTCATATCATAGTTAAAATATTTCGCTATTCGTTCCACAATCTGAAAAATTGACATAGTTTCAGGACCTGAGATATGAAACACACCTTCTTCATTATTTTCAATTACCCCCATACAACCAGCTGCTAAATCGTCAGCAAATGTTGGTGCACGAAACTGATCATCTATAATATTGATTGGCTCTCCTTTCTCTAAAGCCCCTTTCGCCCAAGCAATGACATTTGAACGAGACAAATTATTGCCTGGTCCATAAACAATTATAGTTCTGATGATAGAACTCCCAAATTTGGATAGTGAATTTACAAGGTTCTCGGAATCCACCTTTGACTTAGCATAAAGGCTTAAAGGATTAACTTCGTCCTCTTCAGAATAATTGCCTTTTTCACCATCAAACACAAAATCTGTGGAAATAAATTGAAAATGGGCATTCACAAGATTCGCAGCCTCAATCAAGTATTTCGTTGCTGTGACGTTAACCAATTCACATTCCTCCGGATTCAATTCACAGTAATCAACATTTGTAATAGCTGCTGTATGAATTATATGAGAGGGTTTTTGAACTATAATAAGGTTATTGACTTCTTCTTGAGAAGTTATATCTAATTCAAAATAATTGACACTCGGGCAATCTTCATTTCTATTCTTCCCTTTAGAAGTAGCAACAAACTGAATATTATTTTTTAGACAATATGCAACGAGCTTCTGTCCTAACAAACCATTAGAACCAGTTATAAGAATCTTCATACTAATGATTTAAATGGAAATGTTCTACAAGTTTTTTTATCTGTTGGGCATTTCCTAAAACAAAGAGTCTTGAACCAGGAACTACTTTTGTATCAATTGCTGGGTTTATCACATAATCACCATTAAGCTCCTTGTAACCAATTATTGTAACACCTGTGATACGTTTAGCCTCCAATTCTTCAATAGTTTTGTTCTGATACTGTCCTGGAAGTTCGTCATAACTAATTGACTCAATATTTGCACCACTATAACCTTGAACTCGAATAATATCGAGGAACTCCATTACATCAGGATTAGCAATTAGAGAAGCCATATGCGATCCACCAATAGAGTCTGGCATTATAACATTGTTTGCGCCAGCCATTTTCAGTTTAGAAACAGCAGAATTATAAGAGGCGCGGCTCACAATTAGAATATCGCTTTTAAAGTCTCTTGCCGCTAAAACAACATAGATATTATCTGCATCTTTTGGTAAACAAGTAATAATTGCTTTAGCATTTTTAATACCTGCCGCAATTAATGTTTCGTCATTTGTACTATCACCCTGTAAGAACGTAAAGTCAGCATTCTCTTTTTCATGCATAACGATATCTTCACTTAATTCCACTATGATAAAAGGTGTTCCATGCGCGCTCAAGTCGTCTGCAACTTGTTTCCCAACTCTACCAAATCCACAAATAATAACATGATCCGTCATTTTTTTCAGTTCTTGCATTGTTTTATATTCTTTAAAATATTTCTTGTATTCACCACCCACTAAATATGATGTGATTGAGGTGATGGCGTAGGCGAACGTACCAAAACTCGACATTATCAAAAAGGAAACAAATAGTTTACCATAAGTAGTCAATTCATTGACCTCACCAAAACCAACCGTTGAGATTGTTATCGTGGTCATGTAGAATGAATCCACAAATCCCCAACCTTCGATGATCATAAAACCTATTGTTCCTCCTGCAGTGATTAGAATTAGAAGGATCAAAAAGTAATAGACTCGAGAAAATAATCTATAATTAAATAACATAAGCTATAATTCCCAAATTGTATTTCTCTTTTTACGTTGAAATTTGAAATAATGTTTGTGTTCAAGAATCCATGCCATAATTAAATAGATTAACAAGGGCGACCCTAATGCTATAAACGAAGAATAGATAAACCCAACACGTACTCTTGAGCTACTGATTCCAAGTTTGCTTGCCCACCACGCACAAACACCGAATGATCTCATCTCAAAAAAAAAGATGATTTTCTGTATCATATACTTCTATTTAAAACCTTATTCCCGACATGGCAAGATAAGCATTTTTTACGAGAGCAATAATAACGATTAAGCGCAATTAAACCTTGTGTTTCAAACGCATTTTTTGGTCTACTGATTAAACATGAAGCTTTTAAAACCTCACTATTTTTTTCTGCTGGAATTGAATCCAAAATCTCGAATGCCTTTTCTTGATAAACTTCATTCGAATAGATCTCTCCAAGCTGCCACAAAAAAGGAGCAAACACATTTATTAGGAGACTATTTTCGAACTGCTTTGACAATACATTAGAAACATCAAGTTTCGATAAAACAACTCGGCAATGTTTGATGTCAATTCTTTGAATATCACTCCACCAGTTTAATTCCAGGCAAGCACCTGAAATCAATTCTGCAAATTCTGCAATCCTTTTCTTAGGGAATGCATTTGGCCTAGTACCTTTCATGTGCCACAAACTATCTTGCGTCTCATTAGACATTATTTCAGCTTGTAACAATACAAACCTGCGTCTTTCAGACTTAGTCAATGGTAAAATTAGATTAAATGGAATTTTTTTAATCAACTCTAGAAAGGCATTTTGATTAATTTTCATTCCAAAGCCGAGTGCAAGAAAATGATAAAACAACTCAAAATCGCTTGTACTATTCAGTTCATTTATTTTTTTCGTTTTGAACGAAAATTTATCTAGCAACGCATTATTAAGCATCTGATTTAAGTAATATTCATCTATCTTCTCAATCGCATTTGCACAAGGGTAATTTCGACTAAAGAAGGCATCAACACTCTTCTTTTCAGCAGTACGTTTTTCTACATAATCTTTCAATTCCAATGTTGGAATAGCCCTTCCGCTTTGAATTACTTGCTTATCATTTTGATACACAACATGAAGAATTACATTATCATAATTCGGATCTAGATGATGGTTATGCGCGTACCAATCAGAGCTATTAATGTGTATTTCAATTGAACCATATTCAACAGCTTCGCGATATTGAATTGAACCGAAGCTAAAATCGGGACCTTTAAGATGCTCATTATATTCACCAACGTTCTTTACGATGATTTCTTCCCCATTGGTCAATGTAGTTTGGGGCAAAGGGAATTGTTTACTCTTCCAGAGGTAGTGTAGGTATTTTTCAGTCATTTTGGTTAGGTTTCCCTTTAAGATACAAAAAAAGGCGCTTAAAATTAAGCGCCTTTTTAAATTATCTAGTGGAAATCCATTAAGGATACTTCACAAATTTCAAGTGTTTAGGATCTGCAGCTGGTGCAGTTTCAGGATCAAAGTCCATTGTAACTACCCTACCTTCTGTTCGTCTATTGAACTGGTGAAGCAATTTAAAAGTTACCTGATCACTACGTCTAAACTTATTGATATAAGACTCAGTCAATTCAATTTCTTCAACTCCATCCATATCAGCAGGTTTTACTGCTAAGTAAACATCCCCTTTTTTCCAGATTGTTCTTGGCTCAGCTTCACCTTTACCAACCGGTATAATTCTTCTAGGATCAACTCCTTTCTCTTCAACTAAGTACTTATAACAAGCTTTTGCTCTATTTTCAGACAGCTTCTGGTTAGGAGTAGCTCCACCACGAGCATCTGAATGAGAGCTCAACTCTAACACCATTCCTGGGTATTCTTCCAATAAGTTATAAACGAATAACAAAGAATCCGGCGAATTGATTGTAGAATCAACTAACAAATCCCATTTATTAAGAGGGTAACGTACCTCTGGAAGACGAATTGGTTTTTTAGGCAATAACGCCATATCAACTACGAAGTTCTGACCATAATCTAATCCAACTGTTGAAATTGTTGTTCCATTTTTATCTTCGTGGAAACCTTCTTTAGAAATATTAATCTTGTATCCTGACTCTTCGTTGATGTAACGATCTCCAGTAGGTTTCTTATCCCAAAAAACCCCACCATTTTCGTCAGTATAACCTTCCCAAGTTGCACCATCTGTTGCCGTTACAACAACCTTAGCATCTTTAATTTTTTGATCAGCGTTTCCTAATTCAGAAACAACTACTTTTAAATCATAAATATTTGGAGGTAAAACGTAAGAATAGATGTCTGGCACATACTCTCCATTACTTGTTTTTCTTTCAGAAGTAAAGTAACCTTTCTTCTTATCGTATTCGATAAGTGCATAATCGTTACTAGTACTATTAATAGGTGCACCTAAGTTAGTTGGGTTCTCCCATTTGTTTTCCTCCCCAACACGAGCAGCTCTGTAAATATCAAGACCACCCATTCCCATCAATCCATCTGAAGCAAAGATTAAATCTCCGTTCAAAGCAAACGTTGGAAATAACTCATTTCCTTTCGTATTGATCTCTGGCCCCATATTCGTTGGTGCAGACCACGTATCCGCTTTTCTATCGTACGTTGTATACCATAAATCACGTCCACCGTATCCACCTGCCATATCAGATGCAAATATTAAATACTTACCGTCCATTGTAGCTGGGTGACCAACTGAAACAGAATCATGAGCCTTTAACTCTAATTTAACAGGCTCTTTCCATTCAGTCTTACCTTTTGCTTCAGACACCCAAATATCACAACCCAAGTTTGTTTTCTTCAAGTTAGGACATCTAGTGAAGAACATTTTCTTGTAACGATCATCGAAACAAACTGTACCTTCATTATCAATTGTATTGATTCCATCTCCTTTAACAAGGTATGGCTCAGTCCAGTTTCCTTTCTTATCCAAATCAGAAACCCATAAATCCATATAACCTTCTCCAGTTCTTGGATCTTTATCTTTTCCAGTACTTTCATCTCTTCCTGAACCGAAATACATTTTAGTCATTTTACGGTCTCCAAACATTGGAGCCATGTCAAACTCTTTCTTGTTGATTGCGGTTTGGTTTTCGATTACGTGACGTGTCTTTTCAGCAACGAATTCTTTGTTCATTTTACACGACTGAATTCCTTCAAGTGCTCTTTCGTCACCAGGAACCAATTTCAAATACTCCTCATAATTTTCAACAGACTTATCAAATTCTGACATCATGTGAAGCATATCTGCATTGTACAAATAAACTTCAGGAGTAGCGTTTTGTTGTTCTAAAAGGATAGCACGATCGTACCATTCATTAGCATCTCTATATCTCTCTGTCAACCTGTAACATTCTGCAGTTTTGAAAGCCATATCAGCTTTTTTAACTTTAGCTCGATTACCTTTTCGACCAAGTTTTTGGTATGCCTCGGCACATTTCTCCGCTGCTTCACTGTAATTCTCACTTGCATAAGCCAACTCTGCTTTTGCAATTACTTTGTTTTGAGCTGTTACAACTGTAGCGAAAGTCAATAACACAAACGTTAAAGCGATTTTAAACTTCATAAAATATCTTTTTCAAATTGATGTTTATTTACCTAACTAGGTCAGGAATAGTTTTTCACAAACGTAAAATTAAAAAAAAAAGCGAACGGAATCACGTCTGTTAAACATAATTCAAATTAAACTTGGATTCCAATTATTTTGAACGTTTAAATAATAATGTACTTCTCCCATTTGTTCAGCACTTGCTGAAAACCAGAGGGTAATACAGAATCAAGTCGAATATACTCATCTTTTGTTGGATGTTGAAACCCGAGCGTCTTTGCATGAAGTGCTTGTCCATCAAGCAAATCAAAACAATTCTCAATAAATTTTTTATACTTAGAATTTGAAGTCCCTTTCAGAATTGTATCTCCACCATATTCCAAATCATGGAATAAAGGATGACCAATATACTTCATATGGGCACGAATTTGATGAGTTCTTCCAGTTTCCAATTTACACTCGACTAGTGTTACGTACCCAAAGTTTTTCAACACTTTATAATGCGTTACTGCATGTTTTCCAAAATCACCATCTGGAAAAACAGTCATTACCTTTCTGTTTTTCAACGATCTTCCAACATGACCGGTTATCGTGCCATCTTCTTTTACATCTCCCCAAACAAGTGCATGATATCTTCGTTCTGTTGTTCGATCAGCAAATTGTTTTGCAAGGTTTGTCAATGCATACTCCGTTTTTGCCACCACCAATAAACCAGTAGTATGTTTGTCTAACCTATGCACTAAGCCAGGTCTTCCAAAGTAATCTTGAGTTTTACTCGGCAAGTTTTCTATGTGATAAACCAAACCATTGACTAACGTTCCTGTGTAATTCCCATAACCTGGATGCACAACCATATTCGACTGCTTGTTAACCACAATCACCTCGTCATCTTCATATACAATATCCAACGGTATATCTTCCGGAATCAACTCTAATTCTCTGACTGGATATGGTAGAACAATGGATATTTTATCTAATGGTTTTATTTTGTAGTTCTGCTTAACCTTAACATCACCGACAAGAATATTTCCATTTTTAGCAGCAATTTGAATTTTGTTTCTAGATGTATTTGGAATACGATCCATTAAAAACTTATCAATTCGAACAACCTCTTGACCAGGATCTGCTTCGAAACGATAATGTTCAAACATTTCTTCTGAACCAGACTGATCTTCAGTCTCGAGTATTTCTTCGCTCATTATTGCTTAACTATTTTGTATGTTTTTGTCGCCCCTTGTAGCTTAATAAAATACACCCCAGAAGGCGCATCACTTATATCTACTTTAGGTTCATTTGAAGATTGTATCAACTGTCCTTGAATACTGTAAACCTCAAGCCCATTAAACTCCCCAGAATTTACACGTACATTCAATATTCCATTCGTGGGATTCGGGTAGATTGTAGCTTCGAATACTTCCTTAGCCTTATCTTCAACACCAAGAACGACATTATAACTTGTAGAAAAAACTGGACGTATCATTACTGAACCTTCAATATTTGAACCATTCCAAGATGCCCCACCATCTACACTATAAAATGTATGATTATTATTTATAATATTTCGATCTAAACCGACACCTAAACGCTCCGCATCAAACTGCCTCCAACCTACGTAAAACGTACCTGCTATAGGTAATCGCACAGTATCTTTCAAGTAATAAGTATAAAAACCATTTCGACTGCTCTTATATACAGGTTGACGTGGGAAGAAAAGCTCATCTTCATATAAAACCGCTCCTGGTTCCCCTCCATTATCCTCCCAGACAGTCAGTAAAAACAACTTATCTGAAACATCTTGAACAGTTGGTACAAAATGCATCATTACACCAATCAATGAATCGTCTTCGTAAGCCGTATATTGAATTGCCAAACGCGATTGACTTCCTGTTGGTCCATAAGCTGCTTCAGCCGTTCCATCATCATAGCTATAATAGTTTTGAAAGTATTGTTTACTATGTGTTGAATCATTTAATGTGAAATTCGAATTTTGGTGTGTTGCTTCCGAGACAATATCAAATTCTTCTGCAATTCCTGGTTTAGTTTCATCAAAACGGTCTCCCCCAGAAAAATCATGTAAAGAAGTATACTCTGTCCAAGGCAAATAATTAAGATCGCTGTTATTCAATAAGCTTTCGAGCAATACAAAATTCCCTTCGGTTACCCCAGAATATTCAATTTTCGTAGAACCATCCTGCTCATTTTCTGGCACATTATCACTATTCCTAACAACAACCTTAACCTCTGATGACATCTTTCCAATCGGATTGTTCTTATAGTGATCCCAAGGCACTGAAGTAAACGTTTCAAGCAAAGTATGAATCGGGTAAACAAAAGCAAAATCATGAATTACTGTATCCTGGTATCCAGATAGCGTTCTAAGATTTACATAGTCAATATGAAAATGATCTAAACTTCCAGAAAGTCCACCATAATTCTTAAATCTAAATTTAAATCCATCCTTAAAGTAATCGGAATTATCAATACGAATATGTTGATGTTTAAACCCCTCTACTGGTCCCCCAGAAGTACTCCAGATCCAATTCCATTCACCTAAATCTTTCGCATAAAACTCAAGAATTAAAGAGTCTGTCGTTTCAGGCTCATCACCAAAACCTTGAGGCTGATACAAGAAACTGAAATAAACTGAATCTCCAGCTGTAACTGCACTCATATCGATGGCTTTCGAAGTCAAATGATCTGCATAACCTGAAGTTGTTGTTCCAATTGCATAAGGATAACCCGACTCATCCAGTCCATCAAACGTAGCAACTCCAAGCGACCAAGGACTAACAGCCATTGAATAATTATGATATGCCTCACTTTCCATCCAGATTTTTGAAGGATCGTTTATTGAAGTAAAAAACTGTCTTGCTGAATCTTGAAAAACTTCAGCATCTGTAATCCATACCGTATCCACATCATTTACAAAGTCAACCGTATCATAAATATAATAAGGTGGATAAACATCTGTCATGATGTGTGTTACCGGATAAGTTGACAAATCTCCAAGCATAACTTGAATCGGTGGAAAATATTCATCGGTAAAATCAGAATTCCCAACATCAACCGTTCTTTTAAAGGTTGGTTGAAGCGAATACACCTCTCCTCCCAATAACGGAACATTGGATGCATCGTGCAAATGGTACACCAAATCAGAAGTCACTCCCGGATCCGTGTATCCCGCATTATATGTTTGGAATTTATTTGTAGTGAACTCATCAAAGACTGGTAAAGTCAAAGTATCTAGCGTATAAATAAACGTACTATCAAAAGTATTCGCATTCGCTTTTGATAAATTGTAATTGGCTTTTGATTGTAATTGAGGATTCCCCGCCATAGGCACTAAACCTTCATCTTGCCCAAAACCAGTATGAGTTAGAAATGCCAAACAAATTATAATTCCAAAATTTTTCATTCAGTAATCGTATTAAGTTTATTGTCCGTTAAATTCGGTGGTTGCAAAAACGGAAATTGTTGTTCCCGAAGCAACCATTGCCCCTTCAAAAAACTCTGGGGATTGGGATTCTACACGAGCACTTAAAGAATCTGCGCTTGTTACACATGTAGGACAAACGGCAAAAAACTCTACACTCCCCATTCCCTGAACACGTTCTCTAGCTTCAGCGATGGTTAAACCAAATAGGTTTGGAATGACTACAGCGACCCCTGCCTCATCTCGTCCTACAACCAATGTAATTTTTGATCCGATAGGTAACTTAGTCCCTCCTATTATTGGTTTTCCTTTATAAAGTTGTTCAATAACCGCACCGTGAGCTTCCGTTGACGGTTTGTATTCTAGTTTATATCGGAACTCTCGATTATTCAAAATCCCTTCAGCAAAACGTTGTGATTTATCTACTAAATCAGGCATCTCAACCAATTGCGTTCGTTTAGATACCCTAACCTTAACAATTCGACCTTCCTTTACATAAATATCTGACAATTTAGATGGAGCAGGATCTTGTTCAAGGATGGTTCCAGCAACTTTTGTTGGATCATAAATAGAATCTAGAACTTGATATGGCAATCCTGAAGGCGCCATTAAATTCTTTAAGTTGTTTTGATTTTCTCCGATTAAATTTGGCACTTCAATACGCTGTCCGTAATTTGTTGTGCTTTTCAAATACCATTGAAGAATAAAAACTCCCACAACATACAACACCACGATTAAGCTGATGTTAATTAAGAACTTTTTACTCCAAATAAAATTTCCAATCTTCTTAAGTAATCCCATAATGCTTTAAAACTAACGCAAATATACGTTTTTAGAAGTTTGGTGAAAGATCATGCGATTTATAGAAATCATCCACTGCTTTATAAGCCTCTTCAGCGGTATCCACAATTTTAATCAAGTCTAAATCTTTCTCTGAGATATTATTTTCCATTCCAAGCATTGCAGATTTAATCCAATCTATTAAACCAGTCCAGTATTCAGAACCGATTAAAACAACGGGACGATTATTAATCTTCTTTGTTTGAATCAACGTTAAAGCTTCGAAAAGTTCATCCAAAGTTCCAAATCCACCTGGTAAAACAACAAACCCTTGTGCATATTTCACAAACATCACTTTACGCACAAAAAAGTAGTCAAATTCTAAATTATGTTCTGGATCGATGTACGGATTGTGGTTTTGTTCGAAAGGAAGGTCGATATTCAAACCAACAGACTTTCCTCCGCCATCTTGAGCACCTTTGTTTCCTGCCTCCATTATCCCAGGTCCACCACCGGTAATTACTCCGTAACCTCCTTCAGCTAATAAGCGAGACACATCCACACCCAGTTGGTAGTACTTATTATCTGGTTTTGTTCTAGCTGAACCGAACACAGAAACACACGGACCAATTCTAGCCATGCGCTCGTACCCCTCAACAAATTCGGCAATTATTTTAAAAATCGCCCAACTATCGTTGATTTTAATATCATTCCAATCCTTTATTACTTTATTCATTTTAATCTTTATTTAAGTTGGAGACCGCTCCGAAAGTAGTAGTATTCAAAATAAGCGTTCTAAAAATAGAAGAACGTTTAAACAAGGCTAACAAAATTAGCACATTCTACCCTATAACGTTGAAAATTCACGAAAATTATACCATAAAAAAAGTCGCACTGTAAATGCGACTTTTCAATTTCAATTTCAATTATTTTTTAGGAATCTCGCCAGCTTCAATTAATTGACCAAAAAACTCATTGACTGTTGTCTTTAGCGGGCGATAATTCATCCCCAACTCATTTATACTTTTGGTATTATTCGCTTTCCATGGGTAACCTACATTTTTAGAAACTTCCTTTCTCGTCATACCTACTGTGGGCGCAATCAACCACAACAACCATTTCGGTAATTTTCTAGAACCTATTGGGTAAGTAGGATATTCTTCCTTGATATATTGTGCTATTTGGGAGAAACCAGAATTCTCACCAGAGAGGATATATCTACCATTCGCTTCAGGAGTATAACCAGCTTGGAAATGACCAACAGCCAAATCACGCACATCTACACAACCAATATTGAATTCTGGTGCTCCCAATTTAAAATCACCATTTCCAATTTGTTTCATTATTGCAAAGGATTCGGATGTTCCATGTGGATTAATACCCGGTCCAAGTACAAACGAGGGGTTAATAGTAACTAAATCCCAACGATTTTGATTTTTATTTACGGCCCACGCCTCCTTTTCCGCTTCAGTTTTGGAAAAAGAATACGGTTGATGACTCAATGATGACGTAGTATTCCAAACCTCTTCAGTTAATTCTTTATTTGGCATAGACAACACATCGATAGCATCCCCATAAATAGAAGCACAGCTACTTGTCACCACCACTCTTTTTACCGATTCGACTCTGTTTACGGACTCTAAAACATTTCGCGTTCCTTTTTTCGCTGGATCTACCAAGTCTTTTTGAGGGTCTTTTACCGAACGTACAAATGGCGAAGCGGTATGATAAACTAACTCACAACCTTTCATTGCTTCGTCGTATGAGCCCACAGAAAGTAAATCAGCTTTAAAATACTTAATTGACCCCTCATTATCTTTTGCCAGTTTGTCCAAATATTTTGTTTTCTCTTTATCATCAGGGTTTCGTACAGCGGCATGCACCGTAATTCCTTCAGACAATAATTTCTCCACTAATCTACCAGCAACATAGCCAGTAGCACCAGTAACTAGAACTGGTTTCGTTTTATCTATTGTTTTCATATTCTTATTTTAGATCGTACTTATTTAATATTACTTGTAACATCGAAGAAAAGTCTGCGTCTTTAAGTAAAATTCCGGTTGCAACACCATCGGTAATAACCTCTACAAACTCCGCCTCTTCTTTTGGATTTTTATACCCTAACTTTTTAAATGCTCCTTCCAATGATTTATTTAAATCATCAAAGGCATCATTATTATACACTCCCTTTTGCCATTTCAAAGCGTACATCAATCTCCAAAAATCATATTCAGATTCGTCTATCTGAAACGGCAAGGAAATGGCTGCTTTTATTAAACTTTTTGGGTCTTCGATAGCAATAACATTTTCGATGTATTCAGATGCTGCGCACATACCATGTTCAATAATTGCATCGAGTAACCCTTGCTTATTCTTGTAATGTCTAAAAATGAGACCTTCAGAAACCTCTGATTCTTTCGCAATACTGTTTGTTGATGTTGAGTCAAACCCATCCTGAGCAAACCGCCTTAGAGCCACACTCAAAATTTTTCTCTGTTTCTCTGTCATATAAGTGAGTAATCACTTACAAATATAAATGAGTTATTGGGATTTAGTCAAAATCAATTTAATTTTTAACGTTTAATAGCTAAATATCATTGAATTGCCTTATTTTGTCGCTTATGACACGCGTATTCCACGTACTCTTTTACATCCTTTTCTGCTTTTCATTGCAGGCCCAAAACCCTTTTTTTGAACCTTCGGATAGTTTGAAAAAAGGGCGTGTTATAGGAGTAACATCAGCTATTGTTGGAGCCTGGGGAGGAAGTATTGTGGGATTATCTCAAGTTTGGTATGATGGAGTAGATAAAACAAATTGGCACACTTTTGATGACTCAAAGAATTGGCTCCAAATGGATAAAGCAGGACATTTTTACACGGCACATAAAATCAACCAATTGACCACGGACTTACATCGTTGGTCTGGATTCAACCGAAGAAAATCACTATGGATTGGAACTGGTGTAAGCATGGGGTATCAAACGACCTTAGAGATGTTCGATGCTTATAGCGCGCAATGGGGGTTTTCATGGAGTGACATGGCGGCAAACACACTTGGATCTGCATCGTATTTAACCCAACAACTAATTTGGGACGAAGAACGAATCATACCTAAATTCTCATATTCACCTTCGAAATTCGCAGCAATCCGTCCGGAAATATTAGGAAATACATTTGCTGAATCCTTATTGAAGGATTACAACGGACAGACATATTGGTTGAGTTTTAGTCCAGGTACATTTTTCAAAAACTCCAAATTTCCGAAGTGGGCTTGTATTTCCTTAGGGTATAGCGCACATGAAAAACTTGTTGGGTCAGAATCAGAATTCATTGATATTGAAACAGGATATGTTTACCGTGAACAGAGAGAATATATTCTTTCACTAGATATTGATTTTAGTCGCATACCGGCAAAACGCCCATGGGTTAAAACGCTTTTAAAGCAATTCAATTATTTAAAAGTACCATTCCCGTCCCTCGTGTTGAGAGACGGAAAATTAAATGGTAGTCTTCTTTATTTTTAATTGAAATTATAAGTTAAACTGACAATGAAATTTCTCCCTTGTCTATTAACTGACATAAAATCGAGGTGCTCACTATAAGCGGCATCAAAAATATTGTCCGCAGTTAGGTTCAGTAATAAAGATGATGACTTAAATCTAAAGGCACGACCAATGGAAGCATCTATTACATTAAATTCATTACTAA
>Ga0193954_1000872_pt1 | contig 16567 bp, 14 predicted proteins | sample BB_5_MG_FD_140340 | JGI IMG/M metagenome (GOLD analysis project Ga0193954, IMG submission 140340) | Microbial mat bacterial communities from the Broadkill River, Lewes, Delaware, United States - BB_5_MG | ecosystem: Environmental > Aquatic > Freshwater > River > Microbial mats | place: USA...
ATTGTGACATCACTAAGAACACGTGCACCGACAATATCCAAGGTGTCGATTTACCTGACATGATTGAAAACTATATGGATTATTCTGCAGAAACATGTCAAAATAGTTTTACTCAAGGTCAAGTAGATTTGATGCATGGCGTGCTTGAAAATGAACGATATGATTTAGTTCACAATAATGCGGCGTCAGTGACATCATTAAATGAACTCGCGTTAAACATCGCTCCAAACCCTGCAAATGCTTTTATTAGATATCAAAGTGATGAAAAAATTGAATCCATTAAGATAATTTCGATTGATGGACAAGTAGTAAAATCAATTGAAGCACAATCTACAAATGGTATGATAAATACCAGCGCATTAGCTAAAGGTTTTTATTACGTTGTGATTTCATCTTCAAATAATCAAACAGCAAGTAAATCCCTAGTTATTCAGTAATTACTTGCGTTCATTTATAAAAAGCGTTCAAGTTTGGACGCTTTTTTTTTGCATTTATTAGCATTCTTTTTAACGAATATTAGGAACGAAACTATTGTCTTACTGTTACTTAGCTCTAATTTTGTTGCCTATAATAGTAAAAAAACGATATTATGAAATTACTCTCCAGTTTTCTATGCTTCACGATGCTCACATCATTTAATGTTTCAGCAGTAAATAGTTTGCCTCAATATGAATCAGATAAAGATTCAATAGCTAAAAAATCAAAGGGTTTTGAAAAAACATTTTATGATACTTCCGCTATATTTAAAAACGATTGGAACAACAACCAAACATTCTGTTACACCAATAAAAAATATGATGTAACAAAGGGAATTGAATTAGTCGACTCGATTCACTCTTATGCCTTTCCGATTGAAAATAAAACAACTTCTCCTTTTGGTAGAAGACACAGTTCATTTCACAAAGGAATCGACATTCCATTAAAAAATGGAGAGGCTATTGTTGCCGCATTTGACGGAAAAGTGAGGTATGCTAAATACAACAATGGAGGATTTGGAAATTTGGTCATCATAAGACATGTCAATGGTCTTGAAACATATTACGCTCATTTATCAAAATTTAAAGTCAAACCAAACCAGATAGTAAAAGCTGGTCAAGTCATTGGACTCGGTGGAAGCACTGGTAGATCATACTCACCTCACCTCCACTTCGAAGTCCGTTACAAAGACAAAGCAATTAACCCTGAGCGTATATTTAACACAGAAGAATATTGTCTAAGAAACGATAAAACCATTGTTGGAGAGTTAGTTCAAAACATGCAACAACAGATTAAACATTCGCATCTAGACGAGTCTTTTTTAGCTGAAGGCAAGGTGTATTCAATTCAAAAGGGAGATACACTCTCCAAAATTGCAGCTAGATCAGGGACAACAGTATCAGAACTTTGCGCTTTAAACGGACTAAGTCAACAGAGTGTTCTTCAAATCGGACAAAAGATTCGAATAAACTAAGGAACCAAGAGCTTTCCTTTTACGACAGAATCAGAATTATTTTCTGTAATTGTGAAGTAATAAAGACCTGATTCTAAATTGATTTCGTTTAACCTTTGCGATTCTGAGGTTGTAAATAATTCAGTTGAGAGTTTCCCGTGGACATTATAAAATGAAATGGTGAGTAATTTCCCTGAATCATTATTAAAATAAAGCGTACTTTCTTCTGTAATTGGATTTGGACTTAATAAATAGTTGGTTTCTCCTACATCAATTACTTCTGTGCTTACAATCCAAGAAAAGCCAACACCTCCCAAACTTAATCTATAATAGTTTACAGAATTCACAATTGGATTTAAATCTGTAAAACTATATTGAATCTCTTCCGCAGTAGAACCACAAATTCCTTCAATACTACCTATTTGAGTGAAGTTTACAGAATCCGAAGACCTTAACACTTGAACACCATTACATGTATTCCCTTGCTTTATTGCCCATGAAACAAGTACTTTTCCGTTAAATTCAGTAGCATTCAATCCATGAATAACATCTTCATTTTGCCCAAATGCCACCATCGTTGCAAATAACAAGGTAAAAACGATTATTAATTTCATTGGAATTGATTTATTATAACAACGTGAATTTACATCATTAATTATGGAAACAAAAAAAGGCCGATTTAAAATCGACCTTTTGAACGTGTATTTGAAATTTATCTTATTTATTCGCCATGTGGTTCACTTCCATCCAGCCACCACCGTTTTCACAGTCTAGACCTTTTGCTTTGAAATACTGCGTTGCTTGTCCGCTTCTGTTTCCACTTGCACAGCAAAAAATAACAGGTTGTTCAAGTGCCATAATTTCACTTTCTCTTTCCACCACCTCTTGTAAAGGAATATTTATCGATCCAGCGACATTACCACCCATAAATTCTCCTTGAGATCTTACATCTACAATTGTGTATTTTTCCATTTTGTTTTATTTAAAGTTCTTTAATTGATACAAAGATAAAGCAAGCCAAAAGTTCTTTTTGTATCCTAAGTTACACGAGCGCTTCAAAATAATTCCATAATGGCTCTTCTGGCACAGGAGCAACAACGCTGATCATCTCTTTAGTTGTAGGATGTTCAAACGATAACTTTCTGGCATGCAAATGTATTGAACCATCTTTGTTTGATCTTCGAGCTCCGTATTTCACATCTCCTTTTATTACACAACCAATCGTTGCGAGTTGGCAACGGATTTGATGATGTCTACCTGTTTCAAGCTCTACTTCAAGTAAATGATACTTATCCGATGAAGCTATCCACTTATAATGTAATACTGCATGCTTCGAACCTTTCACTTCATTGTCGTGAGCGTAAGACTTATTTTGCTTCTCATTTTTCTTAAGATAGTGAGAAAGTCGTCCTGATTTTTGACTTGGCATATTCTCAACGACAGCCCAATAAATTTTATCTGTTGTTTTCTCTCTAAATTGCGCGTTCAACCGAGACAACGCCTTGGATGTTCTAGCAAAAACAAGAGCCCCACTTGTAGGTCTATCTAATCGATGTACTACACCACAAAAGACATTCCCAGGCTTATTGTATTTCTCTTTTAAGTATTGCTTAATTACTTCAGGAAGGGGTTCATCTCCCGTTTTGTCACCTTGAACGATGTCAGAAGCACGCTTATTAACTACAATTGTGTGATTATCTTCGTGAAGGATAATGATATTATCTAATGAGGTATGATTGGGAGTACTATTCAAAAGCTTAAGATCAAATATTAATATTGCTCTTCTTCATTCGGGAAATCACCTGACTTAACATCTTCAATATATCGTTGAAACGACCCCATCATTTCTTCGTGCAAATTGTGATATTTTCGTAAGAAACGTGGATTAAACTCATTGTTGATTCCTAACATGTCATGCACAACCAAAACCTGTCCATCTACACCATTCCCTGCTCCAATTCCAATAATAGGAATTGTTAATTCTTTCGCAACTTGCGCAGCCAATTCAGCAGGTATTTTTTCTAGAACAATAGCGAAACAACCAGCTTCTTCTAATGCCTTAGCATCAGCGATTAAACGTTCTGCCTCTTCCTCCTCCTTAGCTCTAACCACATAAGTTCCAAACTTATAAATGGATTGAGGAGTTAATCCTAGATGTCCCATTACTGGAATACCCGCAGTTAATATACGCGTAATCGATTCTAAAATCTCTTGACCACCTTCCATCTTCACGGAGTGACCACCAGACTCTTTCATGATACGAATCGCACTTGATAAAGCCTCTTTTGAATTACCTTGATAAGAACCAAATGGTAAATCCACCACAACAAGCGCTCTTTCAACTCCTCTTACTACGGAAGAAGCATGGTAAATCATTTGATCTAATGTTATCGGAAGCGTAGTTTCATGTCCCGCCATTACATTCGATGCAGAATCACCTACTAGGATAACATCGATTCCAGCACGGTCTATGATTCGCGCCATTGTAAAATCATATCCCGTTAACATTGAGATCTTTTCACCTTCACTCTTCATTTGCTGAAGTACGTGAGTTGTAACTTTCTTTACATTTTTGTGCACTGACATTTTGTTCAATTTTGAGCAAATTTAATGTAAATCCGCTTCAATTAGTTCTATTTATTAATATTCTTAGTAGTTTTGATGCTCTCAGGATTTTTATACCCCGAGAAAAAAAGTAACGATTTTATTAAAAAAAGTTTATTTGGGATACGATTTTCCGAAATTATTCGTAATATTGCACCCCGAATTGGGCAATAGAAAAAGAAATTAAACGACATGGATTTTATAAAAGAACTTGAAAGTGAATTAGTTGAGGCAAATAACCTTCCTGATTTCAAAAGTGGAGATACAATTACCATTTCTTACAAAATTAAGGAGGGTGCTAAAGAACGTATTCAGCAGTTTCAAGGTGTTGTATTACAACGCAAAGGATCTGGGGCAAACGGGACGTTTACCCTAAGAAAAATGTCTGGAAATGTTGGAGTAGAGCGTATCTTTCCAGTTAACTCGCCATTCATTGAAAGCATTACAGTGAATAAAAGAGGTGTTGTTCGTAGAGCACGTATCTTCTACTTCAGAGAAAGAACTGGTAAATCTGCTCGTATTAAAGAGAGAAGAATTTATAAGTAAGATATTTTACTCAAAAATATTTAGAGCCTTTCATCTTTTGATGAAAGGCTTTTTTTATTTTTAGTATGTGAGAAAACGTAAAAAGAAAAATTCAATTATTCCTATCCTTGCTTTTGCTTCCGTAATTGGAATAGGCTCGTTTTTACTCTATAAGCATTTTGAAAAAGAGATTTATACAGGTCCACTTAATTTAGATCCTGTTCCCGCTACTTTTAACAGCTACGGAATTGATATTTCGCATCATCAAGGAAAAATTGATTGGGTGGTTTTTAAAGAGAAAGCCGATTCTTTAATCCGTTTTGTTTACTGTAAAGCAACAGAAGGAACTGATTTTGTTGATCCTCAATGGGAAAATAATAGAAATCAATTGACAGAATTGAATATCAAACATGGTGCATACCATTTCTTTAATCCTAAAACAAACTCGCTAACTCAAGCCAATCATTTTCTTAAATATTATAATTGCAATCAAAATGACCTCCCTCCTGTTTTAGATTCTGAAACCGAAGGCGATTCCGATCAACATTTAATTGAAGAAATGAAAAAATGGTTAATTCACGTGGAAGAATCCACTGGAAAACGACCGATTATTTATACTTCATATCATTTTTACAACACAAAGTTTAAGCACGCATTTGAAGGGTATAAATTTTGGATAGCAAATTATTCCAACACGCCACATCGTGTTGAACATAAAGACGTTATTCATTGGCAATATAGCGACCAGGGTAAAATTCCGGGCATAAAAAACAACGTTGATTTAAATTACTCAAAAATCAATTTCAATTAGCAAATCGCAAGTTTATACCAATATCGGCAACTAAAGAAATTCAATTAACTTTTGCCGTATGAAATCGATTCAAATTATTGCGCTAATTATTGTCCTCATTTTTAGCCATACCGTTCATAGTCAAACCGAAGTTATAGTCCGTGACCTTGAAACATGGTCGTCGGTTTCTGCGAGTAAGAAATTTGAAAGTAATGCAAAACTGGAACTAGAACAAAGTTTAAGACTATACGACAATACATCTAAAGTAGATCAGTATTTCACAAATTTATCTTTGGAATTACCCGTGTTTAAATTTGCATCCATCACAGGTGGATTGAGATATATTCGTGACCGAGATAAAGACGACGGAGAATATGAAAATCATTTACGCTTCAATGCAGATTTGAATTTCAAACACGAATATGAGCGCTTCACATTTAAGTACAGACTGCGCTTACAAACCAAAAACGAATTAGGATATTCGAGAGATGAAGGTGATTACCTTAGAAATGCAACACGTGTAAAAGTAGGTGTCAATTACAACATCAGGAATTGGAAATTCGACCCAGAAATCGCTGGGGAAATTTTTCGAGAATCCGGAAAGTACATGCTATCCTCCTTCAATAAATACAGACTTACACTCAGTACAAAATACAAAATCAACAAATTGATGGACCTCAAAGCGTTTTACCGATTTGAACGTGAACTCGGTGTTTCATATCCACTTTCCACCAATATTGTAGGATTTAACTTGACTTTTAATCTTTAATCTTAGCTACATGAAAAATACAAGCATTTTTATTTTAAGCGCTTTTATCGCTTTAACTTCTTGTAAAAAAGTGATCACGATTCAAGAAGGTGCAGGTTTAGAAGATTGGACAACAGCAACCCACAGCGCTACGAATCCTGATTATACTTTCTTTAGTGATAATGAAGTACGCAGATTTGACATCACAATTGATGAAGCTTGGTGGAACATTATGCAAACACATCTTGCTGAGTACAACACATCAAGCGGACCGAATGATTTCTCGGATGTTACTCCAATATACGTTCCGTGTAATTTGAATTACAATGGAATCAACTGGTATAATGTTGGAATACGATATAAGGGAAACTCAAGCTTAGCAACAAACTCAAACATTGGAAAACTTCCGTTTCGATTAAAATTTGAAGAGTTTTCAGACGATTTCCCAGAAATCACAGGTCAAAATTTCTATGGCTTTGAGGAGCTTTCTCTTTCTAATAATTATAATGATCAATCGTTTCTCCGAGAAAAAGTTGCATCTGATTTATTTCGAGATTTTGGCGTACCATGCGCGAGATCAGTGTTTTGTGAAGTGTATGTAGATTATGGAGAAGGCTCTACGTACTTTGGTTTGTACACCATATTAGAGGTTGTCTTTGATAGTGCAATTAAGAATGAATTTGGATCTAATTCAGGTAATTGTTACAAACCTGATGGCGATGGTGCCTCATTTTCAAGCAATACTTTCAATATCAGTTATTTTGAAAATAAAACGGGCGGCTCAGATTTCTCAGATGTAGAAAACCTCTACAGTGCGCTACACAGTTCTTTAAGAACAAGTAACCCTGCTCAATGGCGTACAATGATGAATACGTATCTAAACATGGATGATTATCTTAAATATATGGCAGTGAATTTCAGTATTCAAAATTGGGATACCTATGGAAGAATGACACACAATTACTACCTGTACAACAATCCGGCTACAAATCAATTGAACTGGATTCCTTGGGACAACAATGAAGCGTTCGATGAAGGAAAACAAGGTGGCGCATTGTCGATTGATTTAAGTGATGCAACGGATGAATGGCCATTATTAAGTTATATCATTGCAGATGACACATATAAAGCGCAATATAAGTCGCACTTACGAAACTTCATTGATAATCATTTTAATTCATCGAATATGAATGGAATCTACTCGGCTTACTCGAATTTAATCCAATCCTCTGTAGATGCCGAAACAAGTAATTATTCCTATTTAAATAATTCATCCGACTTTGTAAATGCAATCAGTGAATTGAATACCCATGTTTCGCAACGTTACTCAATCATTGATGCATATGCACCATAAATTATTTTCTTGAAATAGGATTAAACGGAATGGACCATTTGTTCTTGATGGAAAGGACACGAATTGCAATAACTACAAGGATTGAAACGAACATATTCAATTCTTTTATTGGGTAGAAATATTCCATAATTAGATAGACTAATGCGCCAAAAAAACATGCGAAAGCATAAATCTCCTTTCTAAAAATCAATGGAACTTCATTTGAAAGCACATCACGGATTACTCCACCAAAAACAGCACTCACAACTCCCATCATAACTGCAATGATTGGAGACAATCCAATTTCAAGTGATTTTTCTAGCCCAAGAATCGTAAACATTCCAATTCCGATTGTATCAAAAATGAACATTGTTCTGCGGAGCTTTTTCAAAAAATTCAGAAAGAGATAGGCCAAGGGAATTGTCACGAGAATAACATAAATCAGCACCTCACTTCCCATCCAACTCACTGGTGTAGCACCAATTAGAATATCACGTAAAGTTCCACCACCAACAGCTGTAACAAATGCTAAAATAATTGTACCGAAAAAATCGAACTTATGTTCAACTGCAACCATGACACCAGAAAGCGCAAACACAAAGGTTCCAACAATATCAATTACATCAATAGCAATCATCTTAATAATTTAAGTGGCAAAAGTATGCATCAGAATTGAATCAGCAAGTAATCTAGTAAATTGTTCGCTTGAATGCTATTTATTCAGAAAATGACAAAAAATGAAATCCTGAGTTGTATCGAATGGGGTTCCATGCTTGACCTCTAAATCCGTTACAATTTGGAACGAATCAAATAACTGAATCAAGTCAGAATGAGAATATTGAGTTATTTCAATACCACTACATTTTAAAGGTCCTGTTTTAGAAAACGTACCTATTACCACATGGCCGTTTGGCTTTACCGCCGATTCAACTGTTTCTTTGTATTGTTTAATTTCTGTAGGATTCGTTAAAAAGTGAAAAGCCGCGCGATCATGCCAAAAATCATAGATAGTTGATGGCAGAAAATCATTGACATCATACGTTAACCAAGTTACTTTTGACGCATCAACTCCCAAACGGAATTTTGCACGTTCAATAGCACGTTCGGAAATATCCAAGACCGTAACATTGGAATAACCTTCTTCCACTAAATAATCCACAAAAAAGGAATCTCCCCCACCAACATCAATAATCGCAGCATCTTTCGGAAGATTAGAATCCTTTAAAAAAGTAATCGATGTATCTGGTGTAGGTTGATACCAACTCACTTCATTCAACTGTTTTGTTGAATATATTTTCTCCCAATGTGCTTTCCTGTCTTTCTTTTCCATCGAATTATAAACCTTCAATTACAAAATCAGTACGTCTATTTTTCGCACGATTGGCAGCTGAATTATTTTCAACTTTAGGCATTGTTTCACCATATCCTTTCGCTGAAAGTCTATTTTTGTCAACCCCTAAGGCCACAAGATAATCTTTCACACTTTCAGCACGTTCAGACGAAAGAATCATGTTTTTCTCGTCATCACCAACATCATCCGTGTGACCTTGAATAGCAACTTTGATTGTTGGGTTTTCATTTAAGAAACGAGCAAATCCCTTTAATATAAACTTAGAACGATCATTCATTGTAGAAGAATTCGTTGCATAAAGAATATCATTAATTGTATATGCTTCACCCACTTTTAACTCTTTCACATCAAGATCCTTACCTCTAACCGCAACATCTTCTTTTTCAAATTCTTCTTTGGCAATCACCTTGGAATCAAATGCATGGCCCGCTTTTTTTACCGTAACCATTACATCTTGTTTCTTTTCTGTTTTAACAATAGCAGCATATTTACCGTCATCACCATTCACCTTAACCTGAGTTACTTCATCAGACCCTTCATATGCAATTTCGATGGTAGCATCCTCTACTGGAGTTCCATTTTCATCTTTCAACTCCCCTTTCAAAATTGCTACGGATTTTGGTCGTGCTTCTTCATACAATTCAAACGAATAAATATTCCAATTACCACCAACGCGAGAAGAATAATAAGCTATTTCACCATCGATCGAAACAAACAATCCCAATTCATCCGACTCCGAGTTAATAGGATATCCGATGTTTTTAGGCTCCGTCCAAACTCCATTTTCATTTCGAATATAAAAGATATCTAACCCTCCAACACCTGGACGGTCTTTAGTACATTCTGAAACAAAATAAAGCGTTTCACTATCCTGATGCAAGAAGGGACTTTTGTCTTTTCCATCAGTGTTGATTTCATCAAATGGTCTTGGCTCGCCCCATTCACCATCACTTCCTCGTTCCACAATATAAATATCGTTGTTTCTAGATGTTGGTCGACTTACGGTATAGAAAAGAGTATTTCCATCTGCTGATAAAGAAGGTTGGCCTTCCCATCCATCAGGCGTATTAATTTTTTCGCCCATATTTTCCAAAGCAGTCCATTGAAAGTCATTTCCGCCAGACCCCGAACGCTCAAACGTTGTACTGTATAAATCGCAATTCATATATGACTGCCCATATATTTGTTCTGCCTTACAAGCACAAATAATCATCTCTTTATTATCCACTGATAATGTTGCAGCTCCATAACTTTGAACCGAACCATCATTAAATGGTTTTTTCAATGGATTACCACCATCAAAATCGGATTTCATTGTTGGTCGCGCAGAAAATGTAATTTCCTCTACTACATTAGATTTGATATCCCCTAAATTTCTTCGGTCTAATTTACGAGTATAGAAAATTAGCTCATTATCCGGTGAAATCATTGGGAAGTACTCATTTTTATCGGTACTTACATTACGAACGAGTTTTGGTTCAAATGGAACTTGTTTAGATTTTATGGCGATATCCTTCTCAAGATCAACCAACACCTCTTCAACATCAGCAAGTTTTTTTGTGAAATCGGCAGGATACCTGTCTGTATCTGAATGTTTGTAGTTTTTAAACTCTTTAAACCACTTAATCGCCTCAGGCATATCCTGTTGTGTATAATTAATTACTCCTAAATAATAGGATGCGTTTGCGTGATAATCACTACATAAATCCAATGCGATACTGAACATTTCTTCCGCCTTTTTAAAACTTCGGTCTCCCATCGCAGGATTTGGTTGAGTTTCGTAATAATCAAGTCCTGTATTGTATGCATACATGCCGTATTCGTAATAAGCCGTAGCATTACCTTCATCCATTTTAATTGCAGCATTAAAGTTTTCAACCGCAGATCTTGCATCTTTGGAATTCACCGCAGCTGTTATCAATTTCACAACTTTTTTCGATGGATCTACACACGCCTCTGACTCTTCTTGTGCAAAGGTCATTGTTGAAAGCGACATGATGATTAAGGAGAAGTATAATTTATTCATTTCGACATTTTCTAATTGTTATTCTGCGTGGAATACTCAAATTCCATACCTAAATACAGTATACCGCAAAGAACAGGAAAAGGTTACACTGAAAACAAGGTATAGAACGAAACGATTACGCCAAAAAATATTTAGCATTTCCATTCATCAGCTTTACAATATGCTTATCATAATTGTATGCCAAAATCAATTCGATTTCACTACATTGAAATTCTCAAAATAGTACTATGAACAAACTGACATTATTGACCCTCGCACTTTGTTTGGGGTCGTTTACATTTGCACAAAAGAAAAAAACAACTGAATCCAAAGGGATTGAAGCTTCCATAGTTTCTAATTTAAAATTTAGATTAGTTGGTCCTGCATTGACTTCTGGAAGAATTGCAGATATTGCTGTAAATCCTGACAATCACAACATGTGGTACGTTGCTGCAGCATCGGGGGGGGTTTGGAAAACAACTAACCATGGAACGACCTTCTCTCCTATTTTCGATAATTATGGATCCTACTCAATTGGTTGTGTGACATTAGCACCGACGAATTCCAATACCGTCTGGGTTGGAACTGGGGAGAATAACAATCAACGTTCTGTTGCTTATGGAGACGGTGTTTATAAATCCGTTGATGGTGGAAAGACATTTAAGAACATGGGACTCAAAACATCTGAACATATAGGAAAAATCATTGTACATCCTACAAACGAAAATATTGTATGGGTAGCAGCATACGGTCCTGTTTGGAGCAAAGGTGGTGAACGTGGTGTTTATAAATCTACCGATGGCGGTGAAACATGGAAAAATACTTTGGAGATTTCAGAACATACTGGTATTTCCGAGATTGCACTAGACCCTAAGAATCCAATGGTCCTTTATGCTTCGGCTCATCAAAGAAGACGACGCGAATGGACATATATTGGGGGTGGGCCTGAATCTGGATTGTATAAATCTACGGATGGTGGTGAAACATGGAAAGCGATTAACTCAGGACTTCCGGAAGGAGAAATGGGGCGAATTGGTATTGCAGTATCTCCGGTTAATTCAGATTATGTTTATGCAATTGTTGAAGCAAGAGGCGATAAAGCAGGATTTTTCCGATCTACAAATCGTGGAGAGTCGTGGACTAAAATGTCGAGCTACAAAACAAGTGGAAATTACTACCAAGAAATCATATGTGATTTAACCGATGTTGATAAAGTGTTTTCAATGAACACGTGGCTTCATCATACTGAAGATGGAGGGAAAACATTCAAAAAAACTGGAGAAACAAGCAAACACGTTGATAATCACTGTATCTGGATCGACCCAAACAGTCCTGATCATTGGATTGTTGGATGTGACGGTGGAATTTATGAAACTTACAATCATGCTCAAGACTGGAAATACTACAGTAATTTACCTATCATCCAATTCTATAAAGTAGCTACAGATAACGATTCGCCATTTTACAATATTTATGGAGGTACTCAGGACAATAACTCCATGGGAGGGCCTTCAGCAACAATTAACAACGCAGGGATCTTAAACGCTGACTGGTTTATTACAAATGGTGGCGATGGTTTTGAATCTGCCATCGACCCAATCAATCCTAACATCGCATACGCACAAGCTCAATACGGTTGGTTAGTTCGCTACGATAAAACATCTGGAGAACGAACACCAATTCAGCCGATGCCTGGAAAAAATGAATTGGCTTACCGTTGGAATTGGGACTCACCATTACTCATTTCCCCACACGATAACAAAACACTTTACTTCTGCGCAAACAAAGTATTCAAAAGTACAAACCGCGGTGACGACTGGGAAACCATCAGTCCTGATTTATCACAACAAATTGATCGAAATAAATTACCCGTGATGGATCAAGTTTGGTCCATTGATGCCGTAATGAAAAATAAATCAACGACGATTTACGGAAACATCGTAGCGTTTGACGAGTCAGTTATAACTAAAGGATTGCTATATGCAGGCACTGATGATGGACTAATTCAAACATCCACCAACGGTGGAGATTCTTGGAGTAAAGTTCAAAACTTCGCCGGTGTACCTTCAAATACACGCGTCAATATGATTTCAGCAAGTTTACATGATGAAAATGTTGTTTTCGCAACCTTGAACAATCACCGTTCTGGAGATTTTAAACCATACATCATGAAAAGTGTTGATAAAGGAAAAACATGGAAATCAATTTCAGGGAACCTACCTGAAGCGGGAGCTGCTTTTGCCATCCGTCAAGACCATGTAAACCCTGATTTATTATTTGCAGGAACTGAATTTGGATGCTACTTCTCTAATAATGGCGGAACGAATTGGACAAAACTTGCGGGACTTCCAACTGTTGCTGTTTATGACATCGACATTCAACAACGAGAAAACGACTTAGTGGTTGCGACTTTTGGTCGTGGGTTCTATGTTTTAGACGATTACTCTCCATTAAGAACAATGACGAAAGAAACAATGGATAAAGAAGCGAATTTATTCCCGATTAAAGATGCATTACTTTATATTCCATCAGCTCCATTAGGATTGAGAGGAACAGGTTCTCAAGGAGCAGATATGTGGTTCGCAGAAAATCCTGCCTTTGGTGCAACGTTCAGTATTTATATTAAAGAAACTGAAACCACCTTGAAATCTGCTAGAGAGAAAAAACAGAAGGAACAAGAGAAAAACAAAGAAGTGGTAAACTATCCTACTTTCGATGAATTAAGAGCGGAAAAGAATGAAGAAAAAATGCAATTGGTTTGGATCATTCGTAATGAGAAAGGCGAAGAAATCAGACGTATAACCTCTTCTCCATCAAAAGGAATATCACGTGTTACTTGGGATTTAAGGAAAGAGACAACATCGCCAGTTAGAATAAATAAACCAAAACCAGGAAGATATTCTAGCCCAGACGTTGGGTTCCTTGTTACCCCTGGGGTTTACTCTGTTGAAGTTGTTTCGTTAAAAGGAGATGTTGTAGAAAATGTGATACCAAAAACGAAATTCAATGTTGTTGGATTAAACAATCAAACACTCATTGCTACAAACACGGAGGAGCTTGATCAATTTAGAGCAGAAGTAGCAGAAACACAAAGAGGAATCAGTGGAGCTAGTAAATTAATTGGTGAAACAGAGGATAAATTAAAGTTATACAAACATGTGATTAAAACCTATCCAAATGTAGACCTTAGTTTACTTGCTGAAACCAACGAGATTGATTCATTATTGGACGTCTGCAAACTAATGCTGTGGGGAGATGGATTGAAATCATCACATGAATTTGAAACGGAACCAAGTATTTCGAGTAGAATAGGAATTGTTGAATATCAATTATCGACGAATACAACGGGGGTAACTAAAACCCAACGTAAAAACAAAGCTATCGCTGAAGAAGAGTACGCTGAGTTCAGAACAATACTGGACGGAGCTATTATTCGAATGAAAGCATTAGAAGATCAACTAGCCCAAAACAACATTCCTTATATTAAAGGAAAAGATCAAAATTGGAAAGAAGATTAAATTAATTGTACATAGAAATTAAAGGCGTCAAATTGACGCCTTTTTTTTTCACCCTTCAACAAGCTCAAAATCAATCCGTTTAAATACCTCGCGAATAGTTAAGTTTCTGTTAAAGATTAATATGAATGCATAATACTTCAATCAATCCCTATTTTTGCATCAACCAAAAAAAACAAAAATGAAAAAGTTAATTTTACCAGCACTTTGTCTGGTTGCTATGAGTGCAAGTGCTCAAGATCTTGTAAAAAACCCAGGTTTTACTACAGATAAAAAAATTACAACAACAAATCAGATTTCAAAAACTGAAGGTTGGTCAAATGCCAATGGTGCGACTGTTGATTTATTTAACGGTGACGCTTGTAAATATGAGGTAGGTATCCCAAACAACTACATGGGGGAACAATCATCAACTTCAAATTATGCTGGTATTATCGCATACTACGATAACCAACGATTGAACTATGCAAAATCTCTAATTAATAGAGAATTCACTGGAGAGTCTTCTTACACAAAATACGCTGAGTACCTTCAAGGAGAATTAACTCAAGGTTTGACTGCAGGAAAAAATTATGAATTTTCGTTTAAGGTAAGTCTTTCTGAAAGATCTTCTCGTGCGATTAAAGGATTAGGAGTTTATTTTTCTAACGAAGCATTAGCAAGTGATAATGTAAAAGCATTAACGTATACACCTCAAATCGTTTCAAGCGAAATGATTACAGATAAAACTGGATGGACAACTATTAAAGGAACGTTTACTGCAAAAGGTGGAGAAAAATTCTTTACTATTGGTGCGTTCGAAGGTTCATTCACTGTTGAAAAAACAGTTGAGGAGCTTAAGGAAAATGATAATAAAAAAGCATACTATTATATCGCTGGTGCGTCTTGTAAATTAGGAGCTGATAAAGATTCTGATAATGACGGGGTTGCTGACAAAGACGACAAATGTCCTACTACAGCTGCTGGAATCGCAGTTGATGCATTTGGGTGTGCACTTGACGGTGATGAAGATGGTGTTCCAGATACAAACGATAAATGCTTAACAACTCCAGCTGGTGTTAAAGTTGATGTTAACGGATGTGCTATTGACACGGATGGAGATGGAATTGCTGACTACCAAGATGATTGTCCAACTGTAAAAGGTATAGCTGAAAACAAAGGATGTCCAAAAGGTGAAGCTCCTAAAGATACAGACGGTGACGGTGTAGTTGATGCAAATGACGCTTGTCCTACTGTTAAAGGAACTGTTAATGGTTGTCCTGATAGAGATGGTGATGGAGTTGCTGATAAAGATGATGCTTGTCCAGATTCTCCAGGATTAAAAGAATTAGATGGATGTGTACTTTCTAAAGAAGAATTAGAAGTTATCCGTCAAGCTTCAGAGCATATTTACTTTAACTCTGGAAGTGCAGTTATTAAGTCAGAATCTTATGCTGACCTAGATAAATTGGCTGCAATTTTAGTTAAACACCCTGAAGTAAAAGCTTCTGTTGAAGGTCATACTGACAGTCAAGGTAGAGATGATTTGAACTTAAAATTATCTAAAGCAAGAGCTAAAGCAGCTGCTGATTACTTAATCAATAAAGGTGTTAAAGCTGATCACATTACTTCAGAAGGATACGGTGAAACTCAGCCGATTGCAGACAACAGTACATCTGCAGGTCGTGCTAAAAACAGACGTGTAATTATCAAAACTACAACTTACAAAGTGAAGTAGTCTATTATAATTCATTTGAAAAAGGGCGCTATTTCTAGCGCCCTTTTTTATTTAGTTAACTCCAATTATTAAGTTCAGGGCATGATTTACATTTCCAGAACCGTTTGAATTAGGATGTTTCTGATATGTATATCCTAATCCGAATGAACTTTTCTTGAATCTAAATTTAAATTCAGGATTTATCAAAAGTCCTCCTCCTATTGGTCCTCCCATATCAATACCATAACCAAAATTCAAGTTAGCTTCTACTGCTTTCGTTTCCGACAATTTCCAAATACTAGTAAAACCAAGATTAATTGGTGCCATTAGAGGCCCCATATCTAAAAAATCACCACCAATCATATTCATATTGAATCTTCCAAACATATTCAATCCAAACCTACGTTGATCATCATTCCCGAAGTAAACCTTTCCTCCAGCCACAATACCTACTCCAGCGCCAAACGATGTATAATTGACTCTTTGAGTTCCTGAAATGTATTCACCTGTGCTTGTCATCGTTGAGGTATAATCCATCAAAGAATAATTCATCGATGTAACTCCGATGTTA